>Ga0335085_10001182_pt1 | contig 59273 bp, 71 predicted proteins | sample Lox_Sample_45_FD_206712 | JGI IMG/M metagenome (GOLD analysis project Ga0335085, IMG submission 206712) | Soil microbial communities from Loxahatchee National Wildlife Refuge, Florida, United States - Lox_Sample_4.5 | ecosystem: Environmental > Terrestrial > Soil > Wetlands | place: USA...
GAGGAGGCCAAGGCCCTGTTCCAGCGCTTCCAGCAGGAGGAGCACGGCGACGTGCCGGTCTTCGCGATGGACGGCAGCTCGACCGATGTAAATGGCCGGATGACCCGAGATCCGGCCGGAAATCCGGCGCTGGCGCCCGGCTATCGGGTGCTGGTTCTCATCCAGAACGAGCCGGGCTCTGCCCCCTTGGTCGCTATAATTTCTTAATAAATATGGCAACTTAAGCCCTTGCCTCGGCATGAAACTCAGGCGATCCTGTTAACAGTTCCATGTGTCAAAGTGAGACGAACGGCGCCCTTCGCGCGTTTTGTGTCGTCTCACGGCGGGCGGGTTATGGCTGTCAGGCAACTGAGTGCGATTTATCTGGCTGGCGTGTCAGTGTTCGGCGTCGCCATCCTGTTCGCACATCACCCTGCACTGAAAGTCGGGACATACCAGACTGCCGCCTTCATCGGTCACACAAGCTACGAAGGCGCCGTCGCGCTGAACAAGCATGTCCTGCGGCCGGCAGGCCATTACATCGGCCGCGAAGTCGCATCGCTGTTCGAGCACAAGGCCGAGGCTCCGAAGATGGCGACCGCGAAGGCACCGCAGCGCGTTGCCGCGCATGTCGAGCGAAAGCATCCCGTCGTCGCGCAGCTCACGTCGCATCCGAAGCCGGCGAAGCCGGCGCCGGAACTCCGTCCGTCTTTATTGCCGGAAGAGCATGCGCAAATCGCCGACGCAACGCCGCGCGTCGAACCAAAGCTGGAGCTGCCAGCACCAAAACTGCAACTCGCGCCGCAAGCCACGACGCCTGTTTCGACGCCGCCACCTTCAAATCAGACAACGGCGCCGACTTTGCCGCCGCTGTCCGGAGTGGAGATCGCGCGCGTCACGCAGCGCTTCCGTGACAGCCTCACCAGCGAGATGTTCCAGAATTTCCAGCTGTTCCTCTACGTGAGCAAGGCGAGCGCCGGTCCGTGGGCGCAGCACATGTATGTGTTCGAGAAGCAACCGAGCGGGGATCTCAAGCTGCTCTACAACTGGGCCGTCTCGACGGGACGCGAGAAGGTCGAACTCGATCCGGCAGGGGACAAGCAGCCGAGCTTCACGCCGCAGGGCTATTACGAACTCGATTCGAAGCGCATGTATGTCCATCACGTCTCGGGCCAGTGGCAGTCGCCCATGCCCTACGCGATGTTCTTCAACTGGGAGACCGGCGGCTATCAGACGGGCCTTGCCATCCATGCCGCCACCGGCGGGGACATCAGCCTGCTCGGCCAGCGGGCGAGTGCGGGCTGCGTGCGGCTCGCGCCGGAAAATGCCCGCGTGCTCTTTTCGCTGATCAAGTCGAAGTACAAAGGCCTGATGCCGAAATTCGCCTATGACCGCCGCACTGCGACGATGGCCAACAACGGCATGATGCTGCACGACGCCGACGGCCATGTGCAGCTGACCGACGGCTACAAGGTTCTCGTCTTCATCGAAGATTACGGTGGCGAGAACGTCGTGGCGGCCTTGTTCTGATCGCGATTCACCTCGCCAGCGAGAGTTCAATGTCGTCGATCGGTACCGGCGTGTGCGTTTCGACGCGCCGGAAAGCGCCGCGCTTGGCGTCGTATTCATAGACGAGCTTTACAGGTCGCTCCGAGACCCTTTCGCCGTTGTCGTCCAGGGTCACGATTTTCCCGCTGACGAAAAGCGTGCAAACGGACGATCCCGATTTCGTAGAGAGCTCAACGGTGAAAGCGTAAGGACTATAGGTAAATCCCTCGCCGGCATGCGCGCGATACGCGCGCAGCTCAAGATTTTTGATGCGGATAGTGCCGTTGCCTTTGCTCGTCTCGACGTAGGTCGCGAGAGTTCGCTTCCCGTCGCCAAGATCGACGTACTTCTTTGCGGACCATTCGGGTTCACCGATTCGGAGAGCGTGCCAGCTCTCTTGTCCACCAAGAGACTGTCTTTGGCAGGGTGCGGCTACAGCCGGAGAGACGCTCCAGGCCGCCATTATGACTCCGGCGGCGGCTGCAAGGGCGCGAGCACATGCCACGGTTTCTGGGCCCAAGATCAGGTCCGGCGCACTTCGTAAAGCGCGACGGCGGCGGCATTCGAGACGTTCAGGCTTTCCATTTCTGCATCGATCGGGATGAACGCAGCGGTATCGCATCGCTCGCGCACCAGCCGGCGAATGCCCGAACCCTCCGAACCCAGAACGATAGCGATATCGCCGCTCGATACGGCTTCGGCCAATGGCTGCTCGCCATCGCCGGCGAGCGCGACGCGCCAGAATCTCAGTTCGCCGAGTTCGTCGAGTGCACGGGCGATGTTCACGACTTCGAGGTACGGCACGATATCGAGCGCCCCGGATGCGGATTTCGCCAGCACGCCCGATTCAGGCGGCGCATGCCGGTCCTGGACAATCACCGCGCTGGCACCGAACGCGGCGGCCGATCGCAGGATTGCGCCGACATTGTGCGGATCGGAAATCTGGTCCAGCACGACGACCACTCGCCGCTTATCTAAAGATTGATCCAATGCGCTCTCGATGTCCCGCTTTGGGAGCGGGTCGCAGGAAAGCGCCACGCCTTGATGAACAGAACCTTGCGGCAGCATGCGCGCCACCGCATCCGCGGACGTGATTTCATGCCGCACCCGCGCCAGCAACGGCTTCCCGATGGCCGAAGCGGCGTGTTCTGTGAGCAACGCTCGTTTCACATTTCGTTGCGGATTCCCAAGCGCAGCCCGCACCGGATGCAGCCCATAAAGCCAGAGTCCGCCGGAAACGCTGCGTTGGGGGGCCTTGTTCATCGAACAATCCTAACCACTTAAGACAAGCTTGCCCAATGGGGACAGGGAACGAAGCCCAGTTGGTGGAGTTTCAAACTGCGTAATGAGGGTTGTCCCATGACCATTCATACTCGCGCCCTTGAGAAATTCGCCCGCACCGACCGCGTGCGGTGCCATGTCGTCGTGGCGCTCGACCCCGCGTCCGCATTCGAGAAATTCCGTCATGACATCGCACGCTGGTGGCCGCGTGAGTACACCTATGCCGGCGACGCGATGGAGGATCTGTTCCTCGAAGGCCGCAAGGGCGGCGTGATGTGGGAACGTGGCCCGGAAGGTTTTCGCGTCGACATCGCGCGCGTCATGCGCTGGATGCCGCCGGAGAAAATGATTCTCCGCTGGCACATCGCGCCCAATCATTCGCCCGAGCCCGACCCGACGCATGCAAGTGAAGTGGAAATCCGATTCGAATCGAACGGCGCGGGCGGCACGCGCATCGAACTCGAACATCGCAGCTTCGCCAATCACGGCACGAGTTCTGACGAATATTGCGGCCGCATGGCTTCCGACACGGGCTGGCCCTTCATCCTGAAGCGGTTCGCCGAGCATTGCGGCGGCGATGTCGCTTCGGACAAACCGGCGCTTCGGTCGGTGCCGACGGTGCACTGAACGTCGGTTGAAGAATTGACGCGGACGGCTCCGGTGTGCGGGGCCGTTTTTATTTTGGAGCCGGCCCGGTTGGTTGACAGTCCGGGACAATTGCCCGATATCCGCCGCCCCAAGCTTCAGGAATGCATCGAATTTCCGGTTCTGGGGGAATGTCCCGAGTGGCAAAGGGGGCGGACTGTAAATCCGCTGGCTTAGCCTTCGTAGGTTCGAGTCCTACTTCCCCCACCAGCCTTCGCTCGCGAAGCGACGAAGGCTGCCGCGCCGAAGCCTGAAAGGCGAAGGCGGGCCGGTTGCCGCGAGCTACGGCTCGGCAAGCTAGCCTCCGCAGCTTCGGATGGCAGGCCAGATTTCGTTGCGTTACGGTCGGGGCCCATGCGGGTGTAGCTCAATGGTAGAGCAACAGCCTTCCAAGCTGATGACGAGGGTTCGATTCCCTTCACCCGCTCCAGATTTCTTAATCAGCCTCTAACCCGAAGGGTGAAGACTCTCTGCCGTTCCCCGAGGGAGGGCGGCAGATGCCCCAACCCGCTTTTGGCCGGCGCACTGCGCCTCCAGCCGATGAGCCCGCACCGCGTCAGGTGTTCGGACGCGCGCAGCCTTTGGACCTGCGCAAGCCGAGGGATGAAGCGGTCATCCCGGCCGAGGTGCCAGCCCGCTCCCTGGAGACCGCTCCCGCCGAACCGGAACGTTCGGTCGAGGAAGAACTGGAGGAGTGGAAGCGGGCTCGCCGCTTTCCCATTCCCTGGCGGCAGCTCACCCTGATGGCGACCCTGTGTTTTGGCGCGGCCACGTTGGTGTTGCCCGATGACGTCGCCGAGCCGGTGCAGTGGCTCCTGTACCTCCTGACCGCGGCCAGCATGGCTTCGACCGTCGCGGCCTGGTGGAAGAAACTTACCCATGTCGTTTGACCGGGGCTGCTCCCTCGGCCTTTGGGCCAGGGCGACAGATGCGTCGGCATATGAAAACAGGGTTATAGTAGGCTGATAACGAAGCGATTTCCCGGGTCTGGAAAACCGGTTGATTGCTGCATATTTCTGTCCCGAACCCGCTTGCGTGGCTGGACTCGGACTGGTAAACCCCCCGCCTTGGCAAAAGAGCAAGACGCGCTGGCGGGCAAGGGCTCCCGGCGCGCTGCTTTTTTGCCGCTAGGAGTGTAGCTCAGCTGGTAGAGCGGCGGTCTCCAAAACCGTAGGTCGCGGGTTCGATCCCTGCCACTCCTGCCAACAGACAAGAACGGATTTCGCCCAGTGGCCGAAGCAACCAAGAACACCGACGACACGGGGCACAGGGCATTGGCTGAAGCGCCGCCGCATCGCGAGAGCTTCCTCAAGTTCTTCCGCGAAGTGAAGCGCGAAGGCATCGACAAGGTGACGTGGCCGACCTGGAAGGAGACGTGGCTGACCACGCTCATGGTCTTCATCATGGTCGGCATCACGATGGTGTTCTTTTTCGGCGTCGACTGGGTGCTGGCGCTTGGCGAGCGCTGGCTGATCGGCGCGCTGGGCTAGGCCCTCGAAGGTTTGGGAATGAGCGAAGCAGGCACACAGACAGCACCGGAAGCCAAGGCGGAGCCGCGCTCGGATGCGCGCTGGTACATCGTGCACACCTACTCGAATTTCGAGCGCAAGGTGTCCGAGGAGATCAAGCGTCAGGCGAAGATCCAGGACCTCGAGGAATTTGTCGTCGATGTCGTGGTGCCGACCGAGGAAGTGGTGGAAATCCGCCGCGGCCAGAAGAAGAGCGCCGAACGAAAATTCCTGCCGGGTTACGTGCTGCTGCACGCCAAGCTGACGGACGAGGTCTATCACCTGGTGAAGAACGTGGCGAAGGTCACGGGCTTCCTCGGGCAGGGCAACAAGCCGATGCCGCTGCGCCAGGGTGAGGTCGATCGCATCCTCAACCAGGCGCATGAGAGCGCCGAGCATCCGAAGTCGACGATCAGCTTCGAGATCGGCGAGCAGGTGCGGGTGGCGGACGGCCCGTTCACCTCGTTCACCGGCGTGGTCGAGGAAGTGGATCAGGACCGCTCGCGCGTGAAGGTCGCCGTGTCGATCTTTGGCCGCGCGACGCCGGTCGAACTGGAATTCGGTCAGGTCGAAAAGGTCTGACCACAATCGCGGGAGGGCCGGCCCGGTCCGCATGCACCGCAAACCGCTAAGGAGGCGGACTAGACAGTGGCAAAGAAGATCGTGGGTTACGTCAAATTGCAGGTGCCCGCCGGCGCGGCGAATCCGTCGCCGCCGATCGGTCCTGCCTTGGGTCAGCGCGGCCTCAACATCATGGAGTTCTGCAAGGCGTTCAACGCCAAGACGCAGCAGATGGAAAAGAACATGCCGATTCCGGTGACGATCACCGTGTTCTCGGACAAGTCCTTTACCTTCGACATGAAGACTCCGCCGGCATCGTTCTTCCTCAAGAAGGCGGCGAAGCTGGACAGTGGCTCCAAGGCTCCCGGCCGCACCTTTGTGGGTACGGTCACCAAGGCGCAAGTGCGCGAGATCGCCAAGGCCAAAATGAAGGACCTGAATGCCAATGATATCGAGAACGCGATGCTTCTGATCGAAGGTTCGGCGCGCTCGATGGGCATCCAGGTGCGGGAGTAACGGCCATGGCGAAGATTTCGAAGCGCTTCAAGAAAGCCGCCGACGGCGTCGACCACGAGAAGTTCTATCCGGTCGAAGAGGCCGTGAAGATGGTCAAAGCCCGGGCAACCGCGAAGTTCGACGAGACGATCGAGTTGTCGATCAATCTCGGCGTCGATCCGCGCCATGCCGACCAGATGGTCCGCGGCGTGGTTTCGCTCCCCTCCGGCACCGGGCGCGCGTTGCGCGTTGCCGTGTTCGCGAAGGGCGCCAAGGCGGAAGAGGCGAAGAAAGCCGGTGCCGATATCGTCGGCGCCGAAGACCTGGCCGAACAGGTGCAGAAGGGCGAGATCAATTTCGACCGCTGCATTGCGACCCCCGACATGATGGGCGTCGTCGGCCGTCTCGGTAAGGTGCTGGGTCCGCGCGGCATGATGCCGAACCCGAAGGTGGGCACCGTGACGATGGACGTCACAAGCGCCATCAAGGACGCCAAAGGTGGCGCGGTCGAGTATCGCGTCGAAAAGGCGGGCATCGTTCAGGCCGGCGTCGGCAAGGCCAGCTTCACCGAGGATGCGATCCTCGCGAACGTGAAGGCGTTCGTGGACAGCGTGAACAAGGCGAAGCCGTCGGGTGCCAAGGGCACCTACGTGAAGAAGATTTCCATCAGCTCGACGATGGGTCCCGGCGTGAAGATCGCGCTGCCCAGCGTCGGCGTTGGTGCTGCTGCGTAAGTCATGCTTCGGGGCTCGGCGATGCCGAGCACCTCAGCATGACGAATAAGGAGAACGAGTTCGAGCAGGCGATGGCTCGATGACCTGTCCGAGACTGCGAGTGCCGCAAGGCTTAATTGATGCTCGCATAGACGGGGCGAAGAACGAATTCGCGGAGTTTCCGCAGGTTCGGATTGAAGCCCTGGGGCAGGACGGACGTCATCCTGAGGTGCGAGCGATAGCGAGCCCCGAAGGAGTGAAGGTCCAGCAACAGGGGACGAAGCGGATCGCCACGTTTCGTCGGTTGACCTGATCCCGAACCGAAAGGCGATGGATCGGATAAGGAGTGCAAAGTGGAGAAAGCCAAGAAAGCTGAAGTCGTCGAAGACCTGAAAGGGGTCTTCAGCGAGGCCGGCTCCGTGGTTGTCGCCCACTATTCCGGCATGACGGTCGCACAAATGAGCGATCTCCGGTCCCGCATGCGCGCGGCCGGGGCGTCGTTCAAGGTGGCGAAGAACCGTCTTGCCATGCGCGCTCTTGATGGAACGCCCGCCAAGGGCATCGCCCATCTCTTCAAGGGGCCAACGGGAATTGCCGTGAGCAAGGATCCGGTGGCGGCCTCGAAGGTGGCGGTGGCCTACGCCAAGGAAAACGACAAGCTCGTGATCCTGGGCGGCGTGGTGGGAACGCAGGCTCTCGATGTCAACGGCGTGAAGGCTTTGGCCGAACTGCCGTCGCTCGACGAGCTCAGGGCCAAGATCCTGGGGCTCTTGCAGGCACCGGCGACGAAGATCGCTGGCGTCCTTCAGGCGCCGGCGGGACAGCTGGCCCGCGTAATCGGTGCGTATTCCAAAAAGGAAGCGGCATAGGTCGGCAATCGAGCATCAACCTCTTCAAATCCGAAGGAAAAGACTTACATGGCAAATCTCGAACAACTCGTCACAGATCTTTCCAGCCTGACCGTCCTCGAGGCGGCAGAGCTCTCGAAGATGCTGGAGGAGAAGTGGGGCGTTTCGGCGGCGGCTCCGGTCGCGGTCGCGGCGGCTCCGGCGGCAGGCGGTGCTGCTGCGGCACCGGCAGCGGAGAAGACGGAATTCACCGTCGTCCTCGCTGATGCCGGCGACAAGAAGATCAACGTGATCAAGGAAGTCCGGGCGATCACCGGCCTTGGCCTGAAGGAAGCGAAAGACCTCGTCGAGGGCGCTCCCAAGGAAGTGAAGGCCGACGTTCCGAAGGACGAAGCAGCGAAGATCAAGAAGCAGCTCGAAGACGCAGGTGCGAAAGTCGAGCTGAAGTAGACAAAGGAGGCGTGGCGGGTTGAAACTCCGCTCACGCGACATATCTGGATCACCCCCGCCCCCTCCGGAAGCATGGCTCCCGGAGGGACGGCGGGACTCGCCATTGTGTGACGCATTTCGAGTTCGGAAGGCCTATTTCGGCCGTAAGCCAAGGCAAGTAAAAGGAAAATCGGCGAAATGACTCTGTCTTTCACGGGACGCAAGCGGCTCCGCAAATACTTCGGCAAGATGCACGAAGTCGCGCAGATGCCGAACCTCATCGAGGTTCAGAAGACATCCTATGATCAGTTCCTGCAGGTGGCGAAGCCGGATGGCGGCCGCCTGGACGAGGGATTGCAGGCTGTTTTCAGCTCCGTCTTCCCCATCAGGGATTTCTCCGAGAACTCGCTGCTCGAATATGTGGACTACCACTTCGAGGAGCCGAAATACGACGTCGAGGAGTGCCAGCAGCGCTCCATGACCTATGCCGCGCCACTGAAAGTGACGCTGCGCCTCATCGTGTTCGATGTGGACCAGGAAACGGGCGCCAAGTCGGTCAAGGACATCAAGGAACAGGATGTCTACATGGGCGACATCCCGTTCATGACCGAGAACGGCACCTTCGTCATCAACGGCACCGAACGCGTGATCGTCAGCCAGATGCACCGCAGTCCGGGCGTCTTCTTCGACCACGACAAGGGCAAGACGCATTCGAGCGGCAAGCTCTTGTTCGCCGCGCGCGTCATTCCCTATCGCGGCTCGTGGCTCGACTTCGAGTTCGACGCGAAGGACATCATCCATGTCCGCATCGATCGCCGGCGCAAGCTGCCGGTGACGACGCTTCTCTATGCCCTGGGCCTCGATCAAGAGCAGATCCTCGATTATTTCTACACCAAGATCGCGTTCAAGCGGACGAAGGACGGCCAGTGGACGACGCCCGTCGAGCCCGGCTGGATGAAGAACGCCAAGGCGACGTCCGACTGGACGAATGCCAAGACCGGCGAAGTGCTCGCCGAAGCCGGCACCAAGATCACCCAGCGCATGCTGCGCAAGTGGCAGGAAGACGGCGTCAAGGTCATCGCGCTCAGCGATGACGAACTGGTCGGCCGCTATTCCGCGCTCGACATGGTCAACCCGGAGACGGGCGAGATTTTTGTCGAAGCCGGCGATGAGCTGAATGCCGCCAATCTCGCCCAGCTCGTGGAAAACGAGTTCAACGAGATCGACGTCATCAATGTCGACGGCATCACCACCGGCGGCTACATCCGCAACACGCTCGCGGTGGACAAGAACCACAGCCGCGAGCAGGCGCTGATCGACATCTACCGCGTCATGCGCCCCGGCGAGCCGCCGACCTTGGAGACCGCCGAGACCCTGTTCGGCCAGCTGTTCTTCGACAGCGAGCGCTACGATCTTTCCGCGGTCGGCCGCGTGAAGATGAACATGCGCCTGTCGCTCGACGCGCCGGACACCACGCGCGTGCTGCGCAAGGAGGACATCCTTGCCATCGTCAAGGCGCTGGCCGATCTGCGCGACGGCCGCGGCGAAGTGGACGACATCGACAATCTCGGAAACCGGCGCGTGCGCTCGGTCGGCGAGCTGATGGAGAACCAGTTCCGTGTCGGCCTGCTGCGCATGGAGCGCGCGATCAAGGAGCGCATGTCGAGCGTCGATATCGACACCGTCATGCCGCATGACCTGATCAACGCAAAGCCCGTGGCGGCGGCAGTGCGCGAGTTCTTCGGCTCCTCGCAGCTGTCGCAGTTCATGGACCAGACCAATCCGCTGTCCGAAGTCACCCACAAGCGCCGCATGTCGGCCCTTGGACCGGGCGGACTGACGCGCGAGCGCGCCGGATTCGAAGTGCGCGACGTGCACCCGACGCATTACGGCCGCATCTGTCCGATCGAGACGCCGGAAGGCCCGAACATCGGCCTGATCAACTCGCTCGCCACCTACGCGCGCGTCAACAAATACGGCTTCATCGAAAGCCCGTACCGCCGCGTGGTGAACAAGCACGTCACCGACGAGGTCGTGTACCTCTCGGCGATGGAGGAGGCGAAGTACACCATCGCCCAGGCCAACGCGACGATCGACGGCCGCGGCCGCATTACCGACGAACTCGTGTCCTGCCGCAAGCATGGCGACTTCATGATGACGACGCCGGATCAGGTCGAGTTCATCGATGTGTCGCCGAAGCAGCTCGTGTCGGTGGCCGCGGCTCTTGTGCCGTTCCTCGAGAACGACGACGCCAACCGCGCGCTGATGGGCTCGAACATGCAGCGTCAGGCCGTTCCGCTGCTTCAGCCGGAAGCGCCGCTCGTCGGCACCGGCCTCGAGGATGTGGTGGCGCGCGACTCCGGTTCCGCCATTGCGGCACGGCGTTCGGGCGTGGTCGATCAGATCGACGCCACCCGTATCGTCATCCGCGCGACGGAGGAGAGCGATCCGACGAAGCCCGGCATCGACATCTACCACCTGAAGAAGTTCCAGCGCTCCAACCAGTCCACCTGCATCAACCAGCGTCCGCTGGTGAAGGTCGGCGACCGCATCCAGAAGGGCGACATCATCGCTGACGGTCCGTCGACGCAGCTGGGCGAGCTGGCGCTCGGCAAGAACGTGCTCGTCGCGTTCATGCCGTGGAACGGCTACAATTTCGAGGACTCCATCCTCATCTCCGAGCGCATCGTGCGCGACGACGTCTTCACCTCGATCCACATCGAGGAATTCGAGACGATGGCGCGCGACACCAAGCTCGGACCTGAGGAAATCACGCGCGACATTCCGAATGTCGGCGAGGAAAACCTCAAGAACCTCGACGAAGCCGGCATCGTCTATATCGGCGCCGAAGTGCAGGCGGGTGACATCCTTGTCGGCAAGGTGACGCCGAAGGGCGAAACCCCGATGACGCCGGAAGAGAAGCTGCTGCGCGCCATCTTCGGCGAGAAGGCGGCCGACGTGCGCGACACGTCACTCCGCGTCCCGCCGGGCGTCACCGGCACGGTCGTGGAAGTGCGCGTGTTCAACCGCCACGGCGTGGAGAAGGACCAGCGTGCGCTCGCCATCGAGCGCGCGGAAGAAGAGCGTCTGGCCGAAGACCGCGACGACGAACTCGCGATCCTCGAGCGCAACATCTTCGCGCGCCTTTCGGAAATCCTGCTCCACAAGACCGTGGCGCACGGTCCCAAGGGCATGGCCGCCGACTCCAAGGTCACACAGGCCGTGCTCGATGCGATCCCGCGCCATCAATGGTGGCAGATCGGCCTGCGCAACGAGAAGGCGCAAGGCGAGATCGAGGCGATCAAGAAGCAGTACGACGAGTCCAAGCAGCGCCTCGACAAACGCTTCGCGGACAAGGTCGAGAAGCTGAAGCGCGGCGATGAGCTCGCGCCCGGCGTGATGAAGATGGTCAAGGTGTTCGTCGCGGTGAAGCGCAAGCTGCAGCCGGGCGACAAGATGGCCGGACGTCACGGCAACAAGGGCGTGATCAGCCGCATCCTGCCGATCGAGGACATGCCGCATCTGGACGACGGCACGTCGGTCGATGTCGTGCTGAACCCGCTGGGCGTGCCGTCGCGCATGAACGTCGGGCAGATCCTGGAGACGCATCTCGGCTGGGCCTGCGCCGGTATCGGCAGGCAGATCGGCGATGTCGTCGACAAGCTGAAGCGCGACGGCGGCAAGGCGGATGGCGCGCTGCGCAAGCAGCTGAAGCACATCTACGGCAACGACCAGCGGCTCGGCGAGCTCGACGATCAGGGTCTGATCGAGCTCGGCGAGAATCTCCGCGAGGGCGTGCCCGTGGCGACGCCAGTGTTCGACGGCGCCAAGGAGCACGACATCGTCGAGATGCTGAACCAGGCCGGTCTCAACCAGACCGGTCAGGTGACGCTGTTCGACGGCCGCACCGGCGAAGCGTTCAAGCGCGCGGTGACCGTCGGCTACATCTACATGCTGAAGCTGCATCACCTCGTGGACGACAAGATCCACGCGCGCTCGATCGGTCCGTACAGCCTCGTCACCCAGCAGCCGCTGGGCGGCAAGGCGCAGTTCGGCGGACAGCGCTTCGGCGAAATGGAAGTGTGGGCGCTCGAGGCCTACGGCGCGGCTTACACGCTGCAGGAAATCCTGACCGTGAAGTCCGACGACGTGGCCGGCCGAACCAAGGTGTACGAAGCGATCGTCCGCGGCGAGGACACGTTCGAGGCCGGTATTCCGGAATCGTTCAACGTGCTCGTCAAGGAAATGCGCTCGCTGGGGCTCAATGTGGAGCTCGTCAATGGCTGATTTTGAAACTGGAACTGCTCGTAGGGAACACCAACGAATGCACAATCAGGACCTGATCAATGTCTTCCAGGCCGGGAAGGAGATTCCGTCGTTCGACCGGATTCGAATTTCCATCGCCAGCCCCGACCAGATACTGCGCTGGTCGCACGGCGAGATCAAAAAGCCGGAGACGATCAACTACCGCACCTTCAAGCCGGAGCGCGACGGACTGTTCTGCGCGCGCATCTTCGGCCCGGTGAAGGATTACGAGTGCTTGTGCGGCAAGTACAAGCGCATGAAGTACAAGGGCATCGTCTGCGAAAAGTGCGGCGTCGAAGTCACCGTGCAGAAGGTGCGCCGCGACCGCATGGGCCATATCGAACTGGCCTCGCCGGTGGCGCATATCTGGTTCCTCAAGTCGCTGCCGTCGCGCATCGGCCTGATGCTCGACATGACGCTGAAGGATCTCGAGCGCATCCTCTATTTCGAGAACTACGTCGTCATCGAGCCTGGCCTGACCCCGCTCAGGGACCGCCAGCTCCTGTCGGAAGAGGAGTTCTACAAGGCGCAGGACGACTACGGGAACGACACCTTCACCGCCAAGATCGGCGCCGAAGCCATCCGCGATCTGCTGATGGCGATCGACCTCGAGAAGCTGCGCGAAGACCTGCGCAAGGAAATCGCGGAGTCGACCGGCACCGGCGAGCGCCCCAAGAAGCTCGTCAAACGGCTGAAGCTGGTCGAGGCGTTCATGGAATCCGGCAATCGTCCGGAGTGGATGATCCTCACCCAGGTTCCGGTGATCCCGCCGGAGCTGCGTCCGCTCGTTCCGCTGGATGGCGGCCGCTTTGCGACATCGGACCTCAACGATCTCTACCGCCGCGTCATCAACCGCAACAATCGTCTGAAGCGGCTGATCGAGCTGAAGGCGCCGGACATCATCGTGCGCAACGAAAAGCGCATGCTGCAGGAGGCTGTCGACGCGCTGTTCGACAATGGCCGCCGCGGCCGCGTCATCACCGGCGCCAACAAGCGTCCACTGAAGTCGCTCGCCGACATGCTGAAGGGCAAGCAGGGCCGCTTCCGCCAGAACCTGCTCGGCAAGCGCGTCGACTATTCCGGCCGTTCGGTGATCGTGGTCGGTCCCGAGCTCAAGCTGCATCAGTGCGGCCTGCCGAAGAAGATGGCGCTCGAACTGTTCAAGCCGTTCATCTATTCGCGGCTCGAAGCAAAGGGCTTCAGCCAGACCGTCAAGCAGTCCAAGAAGCTGGTGGAGAAGGAGAAGCCGGAAGTCTGGGACATCCTCGAAGAGGTGATCCGCGAGCATCCGGTGCTGCTGAACCGCGCGCCGACCTTGCACCGCCTCGGCATCCAGGCGTTCGAGCCGGTGCTGATCGAGGGCAAGGCGATCCAGCTGCATCCGCTCGTCTGCACGGCGTTCAACGCCGACTTCGACGGCGACCAGATGGCGGTGCACGTGCCGCTGAGCCTCGAAGCGCAGCTTGAAGCGCGCGTGTTGATGATGTCGACCAACAACATCCTCAGCCCGGCCAACGGCAAGCCGATCATCGTGCCGACGCAGGATATCGTGCTCGGTCTCTACTATCTCTCGCAGGAACGCCCCGGCGAACCCGGCGAGTACAAGGAAGATCCCAAGACCAAGGCGCCCATCCAGGGCTACTTCAACGACATGGCGGAGATCGAGCACGCGCTGTTCGCGGGCACGGTCACGCTGCATGCCCGCATCAAGGCCCGCTACAAGACGGTCGATTCCGAAGGCAACGACATCACGCGCCTGGTCGAAACCACGCCGGGCCGCATGATGATCGCCGAGCATCTGCCGCGCAGCACGAAGATCCCGTTCGAGCTGGTGAACCGCCTGCTGCGCAAGCAGGAGATTTCGCACATCATCGACGAGGTCTATCGCCACTGCGGCCAGAAGGAGACCGTCCTGTTCGCCGACGCGATCATGGGTCTCGGCTTCCGCGAGGCGTGCAAGGCCGGCATCTCGTTCGGCAAGGACGACATGGTCGTCCCCGACACCAAGGTGAAGCTGATCGACGACACGCGCCACAAGGTGCGCGAGTTCGAGCAGCAGTACCTGGACGGCCTGACCACCGACAAGGAGAAGTACAACCTCGTCGTCGATGCGTGGTCGAAGTGCACCGACCAGGTCGCCGCCGAAATGATGAAGGAAATCTCCGAGCCGAAGGTCGACCCCAAGTCGAAGCGGATCCAGGAGATGAACTCCATCTACATGATGAGCCACTCAGGCGCCCGCGGTTCGCCGCAGCAGATGAAGCAGCTCGCTGGCATGCGCGGCCTGATGGCGCGTCCGGACGGCTCGATCATCGAGACGCCGATCCTGTCGAACTTCAAGGAAGGCCTCACCGTGCTCGAGTACTTCAACTCGACCCACGGCGCCCGCAAGGGTCTGGCCGACACCGCGCTCAAGACGGCGAACTCGGGTTATCTCACCCGCCGCCTTGTCGACGTTGCGAACGACTGCATCATCACCGCGGAAGATTGCGGCACCAAGAAGGGCGTCACTGTCCAGGCCGAAATCGATGGCGGCCAGGTGGTGTCGTCGCTCTCCGAGCGCATCCTGGGCCGCACCACGGCTGAAGACGTCAAGCATCCGGAAACCGGCGATATCATCCTCAAGCGTGGCAAGGAAGTCACCGAGGATATGGCGGAGAAGATCGAAGCGGCGCACATCCAGAAGGTGCGCGTCCGCTCGGTGCTGGCCTGCGAGCTCGATGATGGCGTTTGCGGCAAGTGTTACGGGCGCGATCTTGCCCGCGGCACGAGCGTGAACATCGGCGAGGCGGTCGGCGTCATCGCGGCGCAGTCGATCGGCGAGCCGGGCACGCAGCTCACCATGCGCACCTTCCACATTGGCGGCGCGGCACAGGTGGCGGGCCAGTCCAAGATCGAGGCGTCGTATGACGGCAAGATCAAGGCGGTGAACCGCAACGTCGTGAAGAACTCGGACGGCGAGCTGATCGCCATGGGCCGCAACATGCAGTTCGTGATCGTGGATCCGAAAGGTCTCGAGCGCGCCAGCTACCGCATCCCCTACGGCGCCAGGTTGAAGGTGGATGAGGGCGCCGGTATCAAGCGCGGCGAACGTCTGGCCGAGTGGAATCCGAACGCGCTGCCCATCCTCACCGACACCGACGGCATCGTGAAGTACGAAGACATCGTCTCCGGCATCTCGATGAAGGAAGTGGCGGACGAAAAGACAGGCGTGTCCAACAGGGTCATCATCGACACGCGCGGCACGGGATCCAAGAACCAGGATCTGCGTCCCGCCATCGTCATCGTCGACAAGAAGGGCAAGCCGGTGCAGATCGCCGGCGGCGAGGCGCGCTATACGCTCACCGTGGACGCCATTCTCTCGGTTGAGGACGGCGCGGAAGTGAAGGCCGGCGACGTTCTCGCGCGTATCCCGACGGAAGGCGCCAAGACCCGCGACATCACGGGAGGTCTGCCGCGCGTGGCGGAGCTGTTCGAGGCACGCAAGCCGAAGGAGTCCGCGGTCCTCGCCGACATCGATGGCTTCATCGAGTTCGGCAAGGACTACAAGAACAAGCGGCGCGTCATCGTGAAGCCGAAGAACGACAAGCTGGAGCCGGTCGAGTATCTGGTGCCCAAGGGCAAGCACATCAGCGTGCGCGAGGGCGACTATGTCGAGAAGGGCGACTACATCGTCGAAGGCAACCCCTCGCCCCATGACATCCTGCGGATCAAGGGCATCGAGGAGCTCGCCGTCTATCTCGTCAAGGAGATCCAGGACGTCTACCGGCTGCAGGGCGTGAAGATCAACGACAAGCACATCGAAGTGATCGTCCGCCAGATGATGCAGAAGATGGAAATCACCGACGGCGGTGAGACCACGCTTCTGGCCAACGAGCAGGTCGATCTCCTGGAGTACCAGGAGGCCAACAAGAAGGCGGTCGACCAGGGCCTCAAGCCCGCCGAAGGCCGTCCGGTTCTGCTCGGCATCACCAAGGCGAGCCTGCAGACGCGCTCAGTGTTCTCGGCGGCATCGTTCCAGGAAACCACGCGCGTGCTCACGGAAGCCGCGGTGCAGGGCAAGGTGGATACGCTGGAAGGCCTCAAGGAGAACGTCATCGTCGGACGTCTCATTCCGGCCGGCACCGGCGGCGCCATCGCACGCCTGCGCCATGTGGCGACGGAGCGCGACAAGGCGATCCAGGACGAGCAGGCGAAGAGCACTCCTCCGCAGCTCGAAGCCCCGCAGGTCGCTGCGGAGTAGTTCAAGACATCCAAGAAGCGTTGAACCCAATCAATGCCCAGGAAGAGAAAAGGCCGGCAGCGACGCCGGCCTTTTTTTCTGGTCGATCCGAGAATTCGCTAATCGGCCGGTTCCTGGCTCGGTACGATTTTCCGCCTGCCTCGATAAAGCACATAGGCAAGCAGGGGACCGACGATGCATCCGATGGCGGCGGCGACAACGACCCACATCCATCCGCTGAACAGGGGCTCTCCCGGTCCATACGGGCGGCTTCTCATCCAGGGCAGGAGCTTTTCTGCCAGGCTGGGATCGCCGCCATTGGCTTTCGTGATCCACAGCAGAAATATGAGCGCGGCGATCAGCAAGGTCGCCAGCAGAACAATCTCGGCATGATGTCTGCGCGATAGGCGAGGTTGAGTTACAGCCATTTGAACCCTCCACTGTGGCCACAGCAGGCCACGACTCGTCATGGTCAAACATTGACCTCGATCAACAGTGTCAGCCGTTCGGCTCCAGCTCGGTTGTGATGGGCAGGCCGCGTTTCAGCGTCAGCGTCACGGGCGTCCGTTCGGCGATGTCGGCCATGCGCTTGCGCTGCTCGTCCGTCAAAGGGCCGTCAAGCCTCAGCTTGCGTTCGATTCGTTCGCTATCGCCTTCGCGGAAGTACCGCAAGCTGACCCCTGCTGCCCTTAGGTCCCATTGCTTGCGCTCGGCATACATCCGGAGCGTGATCGCCGTGCAGGCCCCAAGACTGGACAGCAGCAGGTCATACGGCGCTGGGCCTGCGTCCGCCCCGCCGCGCGAAACCGGCTCGTCGGAGATGAGTTCGTGCCCGCCGGTCTCGATGTGGACCGCGTAGTGAACCGTGCCGATTTCCGCCTTCGCATGCGCCATGTCCGCCTCCCTTCAAATTCAAGAAAACCTAGCATCCCGCCATGGCGAAACGTGAGACCGCATGCCCCTTTTTTTCGGCTCCGGTCGATGAATACGATCTGCGCGAACATCCGGAGACTTCCGCATGAAGTTGCAGGGCTTGAGTCACATCTTCCTGTTCGTGACGGACATTGAGAGAGCGCGCGCCTTCTATACCGGCGTGCTGGGGCTGGAAATCCTGGAGCAGGATCCGGGACACGGCGGATTGTTCCTCGCGCTTCCCGGCGGCACCCACATCATCGACATGGCACGAGTCGAGGCACCGCCGAAAGCCGCGTCAAAGCTTGACGGCAGCTACAGGCCCGAGCCCGGCGTCGGTCACATCGCGTTTCACGTCGGCAGCCGCGAAGAACTGCGCGACGCCTATTTCGAGCTGCAGGACAAGGGCGTGGCGGTGTTCGCGAAAGCCGACCACAAAAGCCAGCAAAGCATCTATTTCCTCGACCCGGATAACAACGCACTGGAAATCTGCTGGGAACGCCCGAATGCCCGCGAACTCTATCTGAGCGGACGCGGCGATGACGACGCAGAGCTAATCCTCACCCGCTGACCTCCAACGTCGAGACGAGCCGCCCCGTCACTTCTGGTTCAGGCGATAGTCCGGATGCAGCGTCGCGTAGGATGGCGGCGCAGGATTGCGGTGGTAGGCTGCGTTGTCGCCGGCATCGAGCGCGTACGCATAAAGATTGTTGTCATCGGATCCGACATAGACGACGCCGTCGGCTACCACCGGGGAGGAAATCACGTCGCCGCCGGTCTTCGCCGTCCAGAGGCTCGCACCCGTGTCCGCGTCGAAGGCGTGCAGGTTTTTGTCATAGCCGCCGAGATAGACCACGCCGTTGGCCACCGCCGGCGAGGATCCCACGGAGTCCTGGGTGGTTGCCGTCCACAGCAGGGCACTGTTGGCCGCGTTGAAGGCGTACAGATTGCCGTCACCGCTGCCGACATACACCACGCCGTTGGCCACTGCGGGCGAGGAGTCCACAGCGCCTCCGGTCGTTGCCGCCCATATAGCGGCACCCGTGACCGCGTTGAAGGCGTACAGCTTGTTATCACGGCTGCCGATATAGACCACGCCGTTGGCCACCGCCGGAGAACAGTACACAGCATTCCCGGTCGTTGCCGTCCACAGGTTGGCACCCGTGGCTGCGTTGAAAGCATACACATTGCCGTCAAAGCTGCCGACATAGACCATGCCATTGGCCACCGCCGGGGACGAGTACACGGCAGCCCCGGTGATTACGAACCACAGCGTTGCCCCCGTGGTTGCGTTGAAAGCGTATAGCTGGTTGTCAGCGCTTCCGACATAAACAACGCCATTGGCGACCGCCGGAGAGGATTGCACGGCGCCGCCAGTGGTTGCCGTCCACTTGAGCGCGCCATTGGCGGCATTGAAGGCGTACAGTTTGTGGTCACCGCTACCGACATAAACGATGCCGTTGGCCACTGCGGGGGAAGAGATCACCGCGTTCCCCATCGTCGCCGTCCACTTGACCTTTCCGGTGCTGGCGGTGATGGCATAGAGCTTGTTGTCCTTGGAGCCGACATAGATCAGCCCGTTCACAACCGCCGGGGAGGACTCCACAAAGTTCCCCGTCGTTACGGACCAGGCAAGATCCAATGTGCCCGCGTTGGCGGGTCCGATCACATTCTCATAGGGATTGCGGCGCCTGCCGCGCTCGTTGAAGCCGACCTCGGCCCAATTCGTCCTGACCGTGAACGCCGTCTGGTTTCCATCGCCGCTCTTCCGGCCGATCGCGGTGATCCAATGCGTGCCCGGCTGCGCGCCGCCCGGCACGTTCAGCTGATGATTGGGGAAGTTTCCGGAATCGTCGGTGAAGGCGAGCAGCATGTCGGTCGTGTCGAAATAGACATCCACCGCCTCGTCGGCCGTAAATCCGCTGCCGCTGACCTGAACGGCGGTCTTGGGATGGCCGCTGGTTGGAGAAAGGACCACGCTGACGGCCGCAAGCGCGGGCGTCGCAACAAGGACGAACATTGTCGCCGCCAAAACGCCATACGCGGATGTCGATTGTTTGTGCATCGTGCCCTCCCTCGCGCAGTCGCTAGGCAGGGACTCCGATGCCCGAAGCCGGATACGACGCGGAACAACGCTCTTCCATGCAGCCGAGTGCTGCATCGGCCTGTCGCCGCGCAAACCTATGAACGGGATGACAGAGGGTTCTTGGACTGGAGCGCAAATTGAATGGGACTCGGGCGCACTCAATTGCGGTTCGAGCCTGAACTGCAGCGATACGGGGTGTGCGCCCACGCCGGCGCCGACTTCAAGCCCCTTTCCGGACGTGGTCGCTGGCAGTGGGACGAACCTCGCTTGGCGAGACGCCAAAACGCCTGCGGAATCTGCGGTTGAAATAGGAGAGGTCGCTGAAGCCGCAGGAATATGCAATGTCGGCGACCTTTCGTCCGGCGGAACGTGGGCCTGCAAGGATCCGCCACGCCAGTCCGAGCCGTTCGTCGAGCACAAACTGCGTGAACGTCGTGCCGTCGTCCTCGAAGAGCGTCTGTACATAACGCGGGCTAAGCCGATGCTGCGCGGTGATTTCGGAAAACGTGATACTGGAAAGGTTGTCGAGAACGCTCCGCTTGATGGCAGCGAGCCGCGCCGCGCGCACGCCGCGCTTCTTCGCGACGTCGGCCGCATCGCGTGTCGCGCCGAGCGCCAGCAACAGCAGGTCGTACACATGATCGACGACCGCTTCGCGCAATTCCTGCGTCGGTGTGGACCCCTCCTGCCGTAACATTCCGAGATAGCCAAGCAGGAGTCGCTGCGCCGGAGAATCGCCCGGCAGCGGCCGCGCGAGGCATCCATCCGCGTCGCGCAGCCGGTAGCCAAGAGCGAGGCGCGGAATCGTCATGTTGATGGTCCGGTAGTCGGACTGAACGACAAGAGAGCTCGTTTCGGCGCAGGAATATGCGATGCCATCGCCCGGACTGGCGAAGATCTCGCGTCCGAGGTGTTCCGCTTTCCGCACGCCTGAAACGCACTGAAAAAACAGGTTATCGTTTCCATCCGACAACAGCTCGCGTGTGCGGCGGATGTGACGCGGCGAGGACGTGGTCCAATGGATCACAAGTCCCGGCAGGCGTCGCATCAACACGTCGGAGTGAAACCGATGACCCGTCAAAGGATCCACTTCGAGCCGCATCACCTGCCGCCCCAGAACTTCGTTGAAAAGCGGCAGCCGCTCCGATTCAGGCAGATCGTCCGTCGAGAACCGGACCATCTCCGGCCATTCCGACGGATGTCTCTTCAGGAGATCCGCAGTTGTCTGGCTGCTTGCCGCGGTCGCCATCCCCGTCACCCGCGCTGCTGCGGCGGCCATATTACCCGTGCCGCTTTGCCCCTGTCCAATTGATCGAAGCCAGGGAAGATTAAAGTCAGGACAATGCACGAGTTACCGGCCGACCCTTGCGATTCGCGCAAACATCCAACGGCGGAAATGGGAGGCGCGAGCCGTTCGCGCACCCTATATTCGAGAGCATGAGCAAATTACCTGAGCCCTACAGCTGGGACCGCACGGAAGCCCGCGCCGGCAAGTTCAACGGCAAGTTCCTGATCGGCGTGCACACGACCGGCATCTACTGCCTGCCGTCCTGCACGGCGCGACAGCCGAAGCCGGAAAACGTGTCGATCTATCGTGGCGAAGCCGACGCGCAGGCTGCGGGCTTGCGCGCCTGCAAGCGCTGCCGCCCGGATCTCTTCTATCGCGGCGAGGACGAAGACATTTCTCTCTTCGACGGACTGGCCGAGCGCGTTCGTTCGGCGCCGCACGATTTCCCAGACGCGCCGGCATTGGCGAAAGCCGCGGGTGTGAGCCTGACCAAGCTGGGCGATCTTTTCCGCGAGCATGCGCATCTGGCGCCGGCCGCGTGGCTGCGCCGCGAACGGGTGCGCGTCGCGTCGCGCGATCTGCTGGAGACCGCCGATCGTGTGGTCGACATCGGTTACGGCTCCGGCTTCGAAAGCGAGTCGGTCTTCCACCGCCAGTTCCTGGCGCTGACGCGCATGACGCCGGGTGCCTACCGCGCCATGAACGGCGCATCAGTCTTCCTGCTCCATCTGCCGGCGGGATATCGGCAGCAGGAAATCCTCGCCTATCACGCGCGCGATCCGGAAAGCCCGACCGAACGCACCGAAGGCAGCAAATTCTTCAAGGCGCTGATGACGCCGCAAGGTCCGGCGGCGCTGGAGCTGTCGTTCGAAAGCGAAGGCGTGTGGGGCCGGGTGCACGGTATCGAGAGGATGAGCCGCGAGACGGCGGCGCAACTGCACAATGCGGCGCTCAAAATGCTCGGCCTCAACAACGAGGTGACGACCTTCGAAACGCGCATGGCGAAGGATTCGAGGCTTGCGCCGCTGTTCGCCAGACGCCGCGGTTTGCGCGTTCCGACAATCCCGACCGGCTTCGACGGATTGTGCTGGGCGATTATCGGCCAGCAGATCAATGTGAAGTTCGCCGGAGCCTTGCGGCGCGAGATCCTGAACCGCGCCGGTGAAAAAATCGGCGACATGCGCACCCATCCCTCTCCGGAGAAGGTGCTGGATCTCGGCGCGGCACGGCTCACGAAGCTTCGCTACTCGCGATCGAAGGCGGAATATTTGATGAGTGCAGCGAAGGAAGTCGCAGAAGGCCGGCTCGATATCGAGCACCTGACGGACGGTTCGGCCGTCGCCGCGGAAAAGAAACTGATGGGCATCCGTGGTGTCGGCCGCTGGACGGCACGTTACGCCATGTTGCGCGGCGGCTTCGCGGACTCCGCACCGGTGGGAGACAGCGCCCTCGCCACCGTGCTCCAGCGGGTGAACAAGCTCGACGAGCGGCCGGACGCCGATCAAACCGAAACACTGATGAAAACCTTCGCTCCGCATCGCAGCCTTGCGACGATGCATTTCTGGGCGAGCTACAGGGACGCAGCGTGATGACAAACGGAAAACGGTATTGGGCGCCGGTCAAGTCCAGATTCGGAAACTTTGCAGCCTGGGTGGACGGCGAGGGCCGGCTCATCCGCTTCAATCTGCGCGCCAAGGGTGCGGAACGGGTCGACCGCGAAGCCGAGCTGAACGAGCGCAAGCTCAGCGGCGTGCAGAAGCAGGTGACGGAATACGACAACGGCAAGCGGCGCGAATTCGATTTCGAGCTTCTGCCGGATGGCCCCGATTTCCACCGGCAGGTGTGGGACGCACTCTTGGAAATCCCGTTTGGTGAAACCACGAGCTACGGCGTGATCGCCAGGCGCGTCGGTGCACCGGGCGCGGCACGCGCGGTCGGCGTGGCGAACGGCGCCAATCCCATCGCGCTGATCGTGCCGTGCCATCGTGTCATCGGCAGCGACGGCAGTCTCACCGGCTATGGCGGTGGATTGCCGCTCAAGCGCGCGCTGCTCGAACACGAAGCGCGCGTTGTGGGCCGCCCGTTCGATTTGTTTGCTTAACTCTACGTCATCGCCCGGCCGCGCGAAGCAGCGCGGTCCGGGCGACCCAATTTCGGTCAGTCGAGTGGGTCACCCGGATCGCGCAGAGAATGCGCGACCCAGTGATGACGAGTGGCTCTAAGGCAAATCCATGCTGATGCGGAAGCCGACGCGGGTGCGTTCGTCGTCCGTGAGGTAGCCGTTCGTCACCACGCCCGGCGTGTGATCGTGGGCGCTCGCCCATGGCATCTGGAATTGCGTGCCGAGCCGCACCACGAACGGTAATCCCACATACGAAACCGTCGGACCGAAGAAGAATGCGTTCGTGCCGTTGTGCGAATTGCCGAACAGACCGTCGAAATCGTTCTCGTTGTTGAATTCCACGCCGAGCGACCATTCCGGCGTGATGTTGTAGGCGGCACCCGCGAAGAACTCGACCGCGCTGCCCTTGTTCCACTGGCCGCCTTCGCGCTCCCACGTGTTTTCGAAATTGATGTTCGCCGCCACGCGCAAATTCGAGTTGAAGAAGTTCTTCTGGAGGAGGATTTTCGCTTCCAGTTCGCGCGTGTTGTCGCCGAAGGTCGGCTCGAAATAAACGGCGAGCCCGATTGGATCGAAGTACGGATTGAGGAAGCGGTAGATCGCCTCGCCGGACACGCTCACGGCATGGAAGGTTTCATCCGGGCCGATGTTGGGATGCGGGCTCGACCGCTCCCACTCGTAATTGAAGTAGCCGGAGACCTGGAAATCGTCCGTCACGCCGTATTCGAACTCCGTGCGCGACAGCCACCCGTTGAAGGTCTGATGGGGCTTCTGGGTCGACCAGTAAAGCGACTGCTCGATCTCCTTCTCGTACTGGCTGTCGATGTCCGTGGTGTAGAGGGTGATGAAAGGCTGGTCATCCGCCCGCGCAATCGCCGTCAGGCCGGCCAGGGCGGCCGCCGTCCAAATCGAAATCCTTCGCATGTCCCGCTCGTTTGCTTAAATGAGAATTATTCGCAACAAGCTTTTGGCTGGTCCCGCACCTTCTGTCAATGCGAATTACTCGCAATTAGATGGAATGCCGGTGCCCGATCGAAAGGCCGCGGCCCGAGAGGGTCGCTAATTACTGCCACGAAAAGTCAAACAACCACGATTGGTAGGGCCAAGCCTGCTATATCTTGGGCCTTCGCCAGGGCCGGAGACCCGAGGGCCGACCCCAGGGAAACCCGAGGCGGACCCTAGGGAAAGTGCCTGAAATATCCTTTCAGAAACGCTTGACCCGTCCGAGTCGCACTTCTATATAGCCGCACTCCGCAGGCAGGACTGTCCTGGTTTTCGACCGGGAAACGCTGCCGGGAAGCCAGTTTAGCGAGTAAGCGTGCGCGACCTGGGGCTCGTCCCTCGGTCCTCCGCAACCGGGGCAGGCCCGAAGGGCCCGGCGCCCCTCGACATGTTGTTTGGCCGCAAGGCTCACGAAGGAAGAGTGCTGAATGCCGACGATCAATCAGCTGATCCGCAAACCCCGCGGGTTCAAGCCGAAGCGGAACAAGGTTCCGGCCCTGCAAGGCAGCCCGCAAAAGCGCGGCGTCTGCACGCGTGTCTACACGACGACGCCGAAGAAGCCGAACTCCGCGCTGCGCAAGGTCGCCAAGGTTCGCTTGACCGGCAAGGGCGGCTACGAAGTCGTGAGCTACATCCCCGGCGAAGGCCACAATCTGCAGGAGCACTCGGTGGTGCTGATCCGCGGCGGCCGCGTGAAGGATCTTCCCGGCGTCCGCTACCACATCATCCGCGGCGTGCTCGACACGCAGGGCGTGAAGGATCGCAAGAAGCGCCGCTCGCTCTACGGCGCCAAGCGTCCGAAATAAGGAGATAACGATGGCCCGCCGCCGCCGCGCAGAACGCCGCGAAATCAACCCGGACGCCAAGTATGGCGACCTGATCGTCGCGAAATTCATGAATTGCCTGATGTACGAAGGCAAGAAGTCCGTCGCCGAAGGCATCGTCTACGGTGCGTTCGACTCGATGCAGCAGAAGACCAAGCAGGATCCGCTGCAGCTGTTCCACGAGGCGCTGCGCAATGTGTCGCCGGCGCTGGAAGTGCGCTCCCGCCGCGTCGGCGGCGCGACGTACCAGGTTCCGGTCGAGGTTCGTCTCGATCGCAGCCGCGCACTGGCGATCCGCTGGATCATCAACGCGTCGCGTGCCCGCAACGAGCCGACCATGACGGCGCGCCTGTCGGGTGAGCTGCTCGATGCCGCGAACAATCGGGGCAGCGCGGTGAAGAAGCGTGAAGACACGCACAAGATGGCGGACGCGAACCGCGCGTTCTCGCACTACCGTTGGTAAAGCGTAACAGAGTCTAGAAGAAGATGGCCCGTACCACACCGCTTGATCGTTACCGCAACATCGGAATTGCCGCGCATATCGACGCCGGCAAGACGACGACGACTGAGCGCATCCTTTATTACACCGGCAAGAGCCACAAGATCGGCGAAGTGCACGACGGCGCTGCGACCATGGACTTCATGGAGCAGGAGCAGGAGCGCGGCATCACCATCACGTCGGCCGCCACCACGTGCTTCTGGAACGACCATCGCATCAACATCATCGACACGCCGGGCCACGTCGACTTCACCATCGAGGTCGAGCGTTCCATGCGCGTGCTGGACGGCGCGGTCGCCGTGTTCGACGCCGTCGCCGGTGTCGAGCCGCAGTCCGAAACCGTGTGGCGTCAGGCCGACAAGTACCGCGTTCCGCGCATCTGCTTCGTCAACAAGATGGACCGGATGGGCGCGAACTTCATGCGCTGCGTCGACATGATGATCGACCGCCTCGGCACCAAGCCGATGGTGCTTCAGTTGCCGATCGGCTCGGAAGCCGAGTTCAAGGGCATCGTCGATCTGGTCGCCATGAAGGCGCTGATCTGGCACGAAGAGCAGCTTGGCGCGCGTTTCGACGAAGTCGAAATTCCGGCCGATCTGCGCGATCAGGCCGGCGAGTATCATACGAAGCTCGTCGAGATGGCGGTGGAGCAGGACGAGAAGCTGCTCGAGGCCTATCTCGATGGCCATATGCCAAGCGTTGCGGATCTCAAGCGTTGCATCCGCAAGGGAACAACGAGCTTCAGCTTCGTGCCGGTGCTGTGCGGCTCGGCCTTCAAGAACAAGGGCGTGCAGCCGCTGCTCGATGCCGTCATCGACTACCTGCCGTCGCCGCTCGACATTCCGCCCGTCACGGGCACCGATCCCAAGGGCAATGAGGTCGTGCGTCCGGCTGACGACAAGGCGCCGTTCGCCGGTCTCGCGTTCAAGATCATGGACGATCCGTTCGTCGGCTCCATCACCTTCGTGCGCATCTATTCCGGAACGCTGACGTCCGGCTCGGGCGTGCTGAATTCGGTGAAGGATAAGACCGAGCGTGTCGGCCGCATGCTGCTGATGCATGCCAACAGCCGCGAGGACATCAAGGAAGCCTATGCCGGCGACATCGTTGCGCTGGCCAGCCTGAAGATCTCCACGACCGGCGAGACGCTGTGCGATCCCAACAACCCCGTGATCCTGGAGCGCATGGAATTCCCCGATCCGGTGATCGAGGTCGCCATCGAGCCGAAAACCAAGGCCGACCAGGAGAAGATGGGCGTGGCGCTCAATCGCCTCGCGCAGGAAGACCCGTCGTTCCGCGTGTCGACGGATCAGGAATCCGGCCAGACCCTCCTCAAGGGGATGGGCGAGCTGCATCTGGAGATCAAGGTCGACATCCTGAAGCGCACCTACAAGGTGGACGCCAATGTCGGCGCGCCGCAGGTCGCCTATCGCGAGACTCTGTCGAAGCCGGCGACCATCAAATACACGCACAAGAAGCAGACCGGCGGCTCGGGCCAGTTCGCCGAAGTGTCGATCGACTTTGAGCCGCTTCCGCCGGGATCCGGCTTCGTGTTCGAGAACGACGTCGTTGGCGGCTCGGTGCCGAAGGAGTTCATCCCGGCGGTCGAAAAGGGTCTCAAGAACCAGAAGGAAAGCGGCCTGATCGCCGGCTTCCCCGTCATCGACTTCAAGGCGACGCTGACCGACGGCAAGTACCACGAAGTCGACTCGAACGCGTTGACCTTCGAAATCGCCGCACGGGCAGCCTTCCGTGAGCTCGCCGAAAAGCGCGCCGCGAAACTGCTCGAGCCGATCATGAAGGTCGAAGTGGTGACGCCGGAAGAGTATTTCGGCGGCGTCATCGGCGATCTGAACTCGCGTCGCGGACAGGTGCAGGGCACCGACTCCAGAGGCAACGCGCAGATCGTCACCGCGATGGTCCCGCTCGCCAACATGTTCGGCTACATCAACACGCTCAGGTCGATGTCGCAGGGCCGCGCGCAGTACACCATGCAGTTCGACCACTATGAGCAGGTCCCGCAAGCGATCGCGGACGAGATCGTGAAGAAGAACACCTAACGCATCAGCCTACGGAGATATCGAAATGGGCAAGGCAAAATTCGAGCGGACGAAGCCGCACTGCAACATCGGAACGATCGGTCACGTCGACCATGGCAAGACGTCGCTGACCGCGGCGATCACCAAGGTTCTGGCCGAGCAGGGCAAGGCCCAGTTCACGGCCTATGACCAGATCGACAAGGCGCCGGAAGAGAAGGCGCGCGGCATCACCATTTCGACGGCGCACGTCGAGTACGAGACCGACAAGCGCCACTACGCGCACGTCGACTGCCCAGGCCACGCCGACTACGTGAAGAACATGATCACCGGCGCTGCCCAGATGGACGGTGCCATCCTGGTCGTGTCCGCCGCCGACGGCCCGATGCCGCAGACCCGCGAGCACATCCTGCTTGCCCGTCAGGTCGGCGTGCCGGCGCTCGTCGTCTACATGAACAAGGTCGACATGGTGGACGATCCCGAGCTGCTCGACCTCGTCGAGCTCGAGGTTCGCGAGCTTCTGTCTTCCTACGACTTCCCCGGCGACAAGATCCCGATCGTGCGCGGTTCGGCGCTGATGGCGCTGGAAGACAAGGAGCCGAAGATCGGCAAGGATTCGATCATGGAGCTGATGAAGGCGGTGGACGAGAATATCCCACAGCCGGATCGCCCGATCGACCAGCCCTTCATGATGGCGATCGAAGACGTGTTCTCGATCTCCGGACGCGGCACCGTGGTGACCGGCCGTATCGACCGCGGCATCGTCAAGGTCGGCGAGGAAGTCGAGATCGTCGGCATCAAGCCGACCTCCAAGACGACCGTCACCGGCGTCGAGATGTTCCGCAAGCTGCTCGATCAGGGCCAGGCGGGCGACAACGTCGGCTGCCTGCTGCGCGGAATCGAGCGCGAAGGCGTGGAGCGCGGTCAGGTTCTGGCGAAGCCGGGCTCGATCACGCCGCACACCAACTTCAAGGCGGAAGTGTACGTGCTGACGAAGGAAGAAGGCGGCCGTCACACGCCGTTCTTCACCAACTATCGTCCGCAGTTCTATTTCCGCACGACCGACGTGACCGGCATCGTGAAGCTCCCGGAAGGCACCGAAATGGTGATGCCGGGCGACAACGTGTCGATCGAGGTCGAGCTGATCGTGCCGATCGCCATGGAGGAGAAGCTGCGCTTCGCCATCCGCGAAGGCGGCCGCACGGTGGGTTCGGGCGTCGTCGCCAAGATCATCAAATAAGCAGCGCGCGAGCGAGAAGTCGAAGAAGCGGTATTGAAGGAACGATAAGATGCAAGGTCAGAACATTCGGATCAGGCTGAAGGCCTTCGATCACCGCATCCTCGACAATTCCACGCGCGAGATCGTCAATACGGCGAAGCGCACCGGCGCCCAGGTTCGCGGTCCCATTCCGCTGCCGACCGGCATCGAGCGCTTCACCGTCAATCGCTCTCCACACGTGGACAAGAAAAGCCGCGAGCAATTCGAAATCCGGACGCACAAGCGTCTTCTCGACATCATCGATCCCACGCCGCAGACCGTCGACGCTTTGATGAAGCTCGACCTTGCGGCCGGTGTCGACGTCGAGATCAAGCTTTAAGGAGTACGAGCGCGATGCGCACAGGCGTCATCACGCAGAAGGTCGGCATGACTCGCCTCTTTTTGGAGGACGGCCGGCACGTGCCTGTCACGGTCCTGAAGCTTGACGGCTGTCAGGTCACCGGGGTTCGCACGGCTGAGAAGGACGGCTACACGGCCGTTCAGCTCGGTTCTGGATCCATCAAGGCGAAGCGGCTGACCAAGGCCGATCGCGGCCGGTTTGCCAAGGCCGAGGTCGAGCCGAAGCGCAAGCTTGGCGAATTCCGCGTGCCGGCGGACAAGATGCTCGAGATCGGCGATGCGATCCAGGCGGATCACTTCGTTCCCGGCCAGCGCGTCGACGTCACCGGCATCACCATCGGCCGCGGGTTCACCGGCGCGATGAAGCGATGGAATTTCCGCGGTCTTGAGGCGTCGCACGGCGTGTCGATTTCGCACCGCTCGCTCGGTGGCACCGGCGGCCGTCAGGATCCCGGCAAGACCTTCAAGAACAAGAAGATGCACGGCCATTACGGCACCGACCGCGTCACCACGCAGAATCTCGAAGTGGCGAAGGTGGATGTCGAGCGCGGCCTCATCATGGTGCGCGGCGCCGTTCCCGGCAGCAAAGGCGGCTGGGTGATGGTGCGCGACGCCGTGAAGCGTCCGCTACCGAAGGAAGCAAAGCAGCCCGGTTCCGTGAAGAAGGCGGAGAAGGCGAATGGCGGCGCGGCTCCGGCGGCTGAAGAAAAGGCGGAGGGCTGATCGATGAAAGCGAAGGTCCTCAATCTCGACAACAAGGCGGCCGGCGATATCGAACTCAAGGACGAGATCTACGGTCTCGAACCGCGGCCCGACCTCATCCATCGCGTTGTCGTGTGGCAGCTCGCCAAGCGCCGCGCCGGCACGCACAAGATCCTGACGCGCGGTGAAGTGAACCGCACCAAGCACAAGCTCGGCAAGCAGAAGGGCGGCGGCGTGGCCCGTCACGGCGCGCGTTCGGCTCCGCTGTTCGTCGGCGGCGCCAAGGCGATGGGTCCGGTCAACCACAGCCACGAATTCGATCTGCCGAAGAAGGTGCGCTCGCTTGGTCTGCGTCACGCGCTTTCGTCCAAGGCGAAAGACGGCAACATCGTCGTGCTCGACGAGGCGAAGGTGAAGGAAATCGGCACCGGCGCGCTCGCCAAGCAGCTGGGCAAGCTCGGCGCGGTGAAGGCGTTGGTGGTCGATGGCGAATTCGAGAAGAATTTCGAGATCAGCGCCCGCAATCTGGCGCACGTCTCGCTGCTGCCGGCCGTCGGCCTGAACGTCTACGACATCATGCGCAGCGACAAGCTCGTGCTGACTAAGGCAGCCGTTCAGGCGATCGAGGAGCGTCTGTCATGAGCCATTACGACGTGATCCTTTCGCCGGTCATCACCGAAAAGGCGACCAAGCTGACGGACGCAAACCAGGTTGTGTTCCGCGTGCGCCTAGACGCCACCAAGCCGCAGATCGCGAAAGCGGTGGCGGACCTGTTCAAGGTGAAGGTGACGGCGGTCAACACCGTGCGTGTGAAGGGCAAGAGCAAGGCGTTTCGCGGCCAGCCGTTCAAGCGCAGCGACTACAAGAAAGCGATCGTGACCCTGCAAGAGGGCCAGCAGATCGACATCACGACGGGACTCTAGGTCATGGCGCTCAAGCAATATCGCCCGACGACGAACGCGCAGCGCCAGCTGGTGCTGATCGACCGTTCCGGCCTGCACAAGGGCCGTCCGGTCAAGTCGCTCACCGAAGGGCAGACGAAAAACGGCGGCCGCAACAACACCGGCCGCGTCACCGTGCGCTGGCAGGGCGGCGGTCACAAGCAGCGCTATCGCATCATCGATTTCAAGCGCCGCAAGTTCGACGTGCCGGCCGTCGTGGACCGCATCGAATACGATCCCAACCGCACGTCGTTCATCGCGCTGATCCGCTACAAGGACGGCGAGCTCGCCTACATCCTGGCGCCGCAGCGTCTGGCCGTCGGCGACACGGTGATCTCCGGCGACAAGGTCGACGTGAAGCCCGGCTACGCGATGCCGCTTTCGGCGATGCCGGTCGGCACCATCGTGCACAACATCGAGCTGAAGCCCGGCAAGGGCGGACAGCTCGCGCGCTCCGCCGGCACCTATGCGCAATATCTCGGCCGAGACCAGGGCTACGCCACGCTGCGCCTGAACTCGACGGAAGTTCGCCGCGTGCCGCTGACCTGCATGGCGACGGTCGGTGCTGTGTCGAACCCCGACCACATGAACGAGGTCATCGGCAAAGCCGGCCGCAATGTGTGGAAGGGCAAGCGCCCGCATGTCCGCGGCACGGCGATGAACCCGATCGACCATCCGCACGGCGGCGGCGAAGGACGCACCAAGGGCGGCCGTCATCCGGTTACGCCGTGGGGCAAGCCGACCAAGGGCGGCAAGACCCGCACCAACAAGCGGACCACCAAACTCATCGTGCGCTCGCGCCACGGCAAGCTGATTCAGGGATAAGATATGGCTCGTTCAGTCTGGAAAGGCCCGTTCGTCGACAGCTTCCTTCTGAAGAAGGCGGAAGCAACGCGCGGAAGCGGCCGCAAGGAAGTGATCAAGACCTGGTCGCGGCGTTCGACGATCCTGCCGCAATTCGTGGGTCTCACCTTCGGCGTCTACAACGGCAAGAAGCACATTCCGGTGCTCGTCACGGAAGACATGGTCGGTCACAAGCTCGGCGAGTTCTCGCCGACGCGCACCTTCCATGGCCACACCGGCGGCGACAAGAAAGCGAAGCGGGCAGAATAATGGGCAAGGAAGCACGCGCCCGCGTTCTCGCGGACAATCAGGCGAAGGCCATCGGCTACAACATCCGCGTCAGCCCGCGGAAGCTGAACCTCGTGGCGCAGTCGATCCGCGGCAAGAGCGCGGAAATGGCGCTGAACGAACTCACCTTCTCGCGCAAGCGCATCGCCGGTCAGGTGAAGAAGGTCCTGCAGTCGGCCATCGCCAATGCCGAGAACAACCACGACCTTGATGTCGACGATCTGTTCGTCCGGGAAGCGAGCGTCGGCAAGAACATGGTGCTGAAGCGCTTCCACGCACGTGCGCGCGGCCGTGGCGCCCGCATCGAGAAGCCGTTCGCACAAGTGACGATCGTCGTCGAAGAGAAGCGCGAAGAGGCGCCGGCGAAGAAGCAGGCACCGAAGAAGGAAGCCGCACCGGCCGAGGCCAAGGGCGGCGAGAAGAAACAGGCAGCGGCGAAGAAGCCGGCGGGCAAGAAGCCTGCGGCCAAGAAAACGCCGGCCAAGAAATCCGCCTCCAAGGGCGGCAAGGAGAAAGCCTGATGGGTCAGAAGGTCAATCCGAACGGCCTGCGCCTCGGCGTCAATCGGACCTGGGATTCCCGCTGGTATGCCGGGAAGAAGGACTACGGCCGCCTGTTGCAGGAAGACATCAAGATTCGGAATCACCTGACGGAGCGCCTGAAGCAGGCCGGCGTCAGCCGCGTCATCGTGGAGCGCCCGCACAAGAAGTGCCGCATCACCATCCATTCGGCGCGTCCGGGTGTCGTGATCGGCAAGAAGGGCGCCGACATCGAGAAGCTGAAGAACGAAGTTCAGAGATTCACCAAGGACGAGGTGCACCTGAACATCGTCGAGATCCGCAAGCCCGAGATCGACGCCAAGCTGGTGGCCGAGAACATCGCGCAGCAGCTGGAACGTCGCGTCGCCTTCCGCCGCGCCATGAAACGCGCCGTGCAGTCGGCGATGCGCCTGGGCGCACAAGGCATCCGCATCAATTGCGGCGGCCGCCTGGGTGGCGCGGAAATCGCGCGCGTGGAGTGGTACCGCGAAGGCCGCGTTCCCCTGCACACGCTGCGCGCCGACATCGATTACGGCACGGCCACGGCAAAGACGACGTACGGCACCTGCGGCGTGAAGGTCTGGGTGTTCAAGGGCGAGATCATGGAGCACGACCCCATGGCTGTCGAAAAGCGCCAGGCCGAAGCGGAGACGCGCGGTGAGCGTCCGGCGCAACGTCCGCAGACGCCAGCTGCGGCACCGGCAGAATAAGAGAGCGGGATCATGCTTCAACCATCACGCACAAAGTTCCGCAAGCAGCACAAGGGGCGCATTCACGGCGCGGCCAAGGGCGGCACCTCGCTCAATTTTGGCGAGTATGGCCTGAAGGCTCTCGAGCCCGAGCGCATCACAGCGCGCGAGATCGAAGCGGCCCGCCGTGCCATCACGCGTCACATGAAGCGCGCCGGCCGCGTCTGGATCCGCGTATTCCCGGATGTGCCGGTGTCGAAGAAGCCGGCGGAAGTCCGCATGGGTTCGGGCAAGGGCGCGCCGGAATACTGGGTCGCGAAGATCAAGCCGGGCCGCATCCTGTTCGAGATCGACGGCGTGGATATGGAGACGGCGAAAGAAGCCATGCGGCTGGGCGCCGGCAAGCTTTCGGTCGCGACCAAATTCATCGCGCGCGCACACAGCTGATTGGACGAAGACGATGGCAAAGAAAAAAGCGGCGGCAAAGAAGGATGCTCACGATTTCCGGCACAAGTCGGCGGATGAGCTGAACGCCGAGCTGACGAAGCTGAAGAAGGAGCAGTTCAATCTGCGCTTCCAGCGCGCGAACGGACAGCTCGAGAAGACGAACCGGGTTCGCGTCGTGCGCAAGGATATCGCGCGGATCATGACCGTGCTGAACGAACAAGGCCGGAAGGCCGGCTGAGAAGGACGAGAAGAGCAATGCCCAAGCGCGTGCTGCAAGGCGTCGTGGTGAGCGACAAGAACAAGAAGACGGTGGTGGTGAACGTCGAACGGCGCTTCATCCATCCCGTGCTGGGCAAAACCGTGCGCCGGTCGAAGAACTATCACGCCCATGACGAGAAGGGCGAGATCAAGGCCGGCGACGTCGTGCGCATCCGCGAGTGCCGCCCGCTCTCCAAGCTCAAGACCTGGGAAGTGGTCGAGCGCGTGACCTCGGGAGCCAAGTCATGATCCAGATGACGACAGAGCTGGACGTCGCCGACAATTCCGGCGCGCGCCGCGTCATGTGCATCAAGGTGCTGGGCGGCTCGAAGCGGAAATATGCCGATGTCGGCGACACAATCGTGGTGAGCGTGAAGGAAGCGATCCCGCGCGGCCGCGTGAAGAAGGGCGAGGTCCTGAAAGCCGTGATCGTGCGCACCGCCCACGGCGTGCGCCGTCCGGACGGCAGCCTGATCCGCTTCGACAACAACGCGGCGGTGCTGGTCAACAATCAGAATGAGCCGATCGGCACGCGCATCTTCGGGCCGGTCACGCGTGAGCTGCGTGCGAAGAATCACATGAAGATCATTTCGCTCGCGCCGGAGGTGTTGTGATGGCCGAGAAGATCAGAGGTATCGGCGCAAGGCTGAAGAAGGGCGATCGGGTGATCGTCATTTCCGGCCGCGACAAGGGCCGCAAGGGCGAAGTGCTGCGCATGTTCCCGAAGGAAGATCGCGCGCTGGTGTCCGGCGTGAACATGATCAAGCGCCACACCAAGCAGAGCCCCAAGACGCAGGGCGGCATCATCAACCGAGAGTCGCCGATCCACGTGTCCAACATTGCGCATGTTGACCCGAAGTCGGGCGATGCGACGCGCATCGGATTCAAGATTCTGAAGGACGGTCGCAAGGTCCGCTTTGCGAAGAAGTCTGGTGAGGTCATCGATGTCTGAAGCAGGACAAAAGGCCAAGGGCGGTCCAAAGGGCGATCCGCGCGAGGCGGCGAAGGCGGAAAAGAAGGCCGCCAAGCGCGACAAGTCGGCCGGTACGCAAATTGCCGTCGGCGAAGTCGAAAGCGATCCGAACTACGTGCCGCGCTTCAAGAAGCGCTACAATGACGTGATCAAGCCGGATCTGATGAAGCAGTTCGGCTACAAGAACGTCATGCAGGTTCCGCGGATCAACAAGATCGTGCTGAACATCGGGGCCGGCAAGGCGACGCAGGACAAGAAGTACATGCAGGCTGCGCAGAACGATCTGACCGCGATCGCGGGGCAGAAATCCGTCGTCACGCGCTCCAAGAAGGCCATTGCCACGTTCAAGATCCGCCAGAACGATGCGATCGGGACCAAGGTCACGCTGCGGCGCGACCGAATGTACGAGTTCCTCGACCGTCTGGTGACGATTGCCATGCCGCGCATCCGCGACTTCCGCGGGTTGAACGGCAAAAGCTTCGACGGCCGCGGCAACTTTGCCATGGGACTCAAGGAGCACATGGTCTTCGTCGAGATCGATTACGACAAGACGGAAACCGTCTGGGGCATGGACATCATCATCAACACCTCTGCGAAGACCGATGAGGAAGCCAAGGCGCTCCTCAAGGGCTTCCAGTTCCCCTTCATGAACTAGAAGAGCGAAGCGAATGGCGAAGAAGAGTCAGATCAACCGGAATGCGAAGCGCGAGAAGCTGGTGGCGCAATATGCCGCGCGGCGTGCCGCGCTGAAAGCGAAATCCGCGGACATGAAAGTGCCGCCGGAAGAGCGGTTCGACGCGCAGCTCAAGCTCGCGAAGCTTCCGCGCAACTCGTCGAAGACGCGCATTCATCATCGCTGCGAATTGACCGGCCGCGCCAAGGGTTATTACCGCAAGCCGAAGCTGTCGCGCATCATGCTGCGCGACCTTGCGAACTGGGGCCAGATCCCAGGCATGACCAAGGCAAGCTGGTAGGAAAGGAAAAGAGGATATGGCGATCACAGATCCCGTTGGCGATCTTCTGGCGCGCATCCGCAACGGCCAGCTTCGCGGCACCGCGAAGATCAAGAGCCCGGCGTCGAAACTGCGCGCGCGGCTGCTTGACGTGTTGCAGGCCGAAGGCTTCATCCGCGGCTACGCGGAAGTCGAGTTCAAGAACGGCCAGAAGGAGCTCGAGATCGAGCTCAAATATCACGAAGGCCGCCCGGTTATTCGCGAGCTGACGCGCGTGTCGACTCCCGGCCGCCGCGTTTATGCCGGCGTGAAGGACCTGAAGCCGCATCGCCAGGGCCTTGGCCTGTCGATCGTGTCGACGCCGCAAGGCCTGATGACGGACGTTGCCGCCCGCGAGAAGAACGTCGGCGGCGAAGTTCTCTGCCGCGTGTTCTAAGGTCGAGGAGCGAAGGATATGTCACGTATCGGCAAACGGCCGGTTCCTCTGCCGAAGGGCGTCACCGCCACGGTGGACGGCAAGACGGTGAAGGTGAAGGGCCCGAAGGGCGAGCTGTCGCTGCGCCTGGTTGAAGAAGTCGACGCGAAGGTTGGCGAAGACGGCGTTACTGTTACGCCGCGCGCCGGTGCAGAGCGCGGCCGTCAGATGTGGGGCCTGTCGCGCACGCTGGTGAACAACCTCGTGGTCGGCGTCACCAAGGGATTCGAGCAGAAGCTGGAGATCAACGGCGTCGGCTATCGCGCGGCAGTCCAGGGCAAGAACCTGAACCTGCAGCTCGGATTCAGCCACGATGTCAGCTATCCGATCCCGGCCGGCATCAGCATTGTGGCGGAAAAGCCGACGGCCCTGACGGTCTCGGGCATCGACAAGCAGCTGGTCGGGCAGGTCGCTGCCGAAATCCGCAGCTATCGTCCGCCGGAGCCCTATAAGGGCAAGGGCGTGAAATATGCGGAGGAGCACATCCGCCGCAAGGAAGGCAAGAAGAAGTAATCGCCATGAGCAGCAAACTCTTCGATCGCCGCAAGGGGCGCACGCGCTTCCGTCTCGCATCGACCGCGTCGCGGCCGCGGCTCTCCGTGTTCCGCTCGGGCCGGCACATCTATGCGCAGATCATCGACGATGGTCACGGCGCCACGATCGCGGCGGCCTCGACCAACGAAAAAGCCGATCGCGGCGAAAAGACCTGGAATCTCGCCGCCGCAAAGACGGTGGGCCAGAAGATCGCCGAGCGCGCCATCGCGAAAGGCGTGAAAGCGGTCGTGTTCGATCGCGGCGGCTACATCTATCATGGGCGCGTGAAGGCGCTCGCAGAGGCCGCCCGCGAAGGCGGTTTGGAGTTCTGACATGGCACGTGAAGAAGGCAGTGGTGGCGAACGGCGCGGACGCAGGGACCGCCGCGAGGATCGCGAAGAGCGAGACAACGAGTTCATCGACAAGCTGGTGCACATCAATCGCGTCGCCAAGGTGGTGAAGGGCGGCCGCCGGTTTGGTTTCGCAGCACTTGTGGTGGTTGGCGATCAGCGCGGCCGCGTCGGCTTCGGCCATGGCAAGGCGCGCGAAGTGCCGGAAGCCATCCGCAAGGCGACGGACGAGGCCAAGAAATCGCTGATCCGCGTGCCGCTGAAGGACGGCCGCACGCTGCATCACGAGACCCGCGGTCACCACGGTGCCGGCAAGGTGCTGGTGCGTCCGGCCCCGGCCGGAACCGGCATCATCGCCGGCGGTCCGATGCGCGCGGTGTTCGAGGCGCTGGGCGTCGGCGACGTCGTGTCGAAATCGCTCGGCACATCCAATCCGTACAACATGGTGCGCGCCACCTTCGATGCGCTCAAGTCGCAGCAGAGCCCCCGCATGGTGGCCCAGCGCCGCGGCCGCAGCGTGAGCGAGATCATTGCCCGCCGCGAAGGCAACAAGGGCGAGCAGGCGAGCGCGAGCTAGGAATTGAACGATGGCTGAGAAGAAGAAGGCTGCGTCTGCCGACAAGAAGACGGTGACCGTGCGCCAGGTCCGCAGTGCCAACCGCAAGCCCGCCATTCAAACGGCGACGCTGAAGGGACTTGGCCTCGGCAAGATGCACCGCACGCGGACGCTGGAAGATACCCCGTCGGTGCGCGGCATGATCCACGCCGTGCGCCACCTCGTCGAGGTTGTTGAAGAATAAACAGCCTTCGTGGCGCTCCTGCGGAGCGCTCCTCAGGCTGATGTTTTGAAAGTGATCGTCATGCTGAGGTGCGAGGCGATAGCCGAGCCTCGAAGCATGACAAAGGAAGTGTCCGATGAAGTTGAATGAGATCAGAAACAATCCCGGCTCGCGCAAGCGCAAGGCCAAGCTTGGGCGTGGCTCCTCGTCCGGCCTCGGCAAGACGTCCGGGCGCGGCGTGAAGGGTGCCAAGGCCCGCACCGGCACGAAGGTGTATGGCTTCGAAGGCGGCCAGATGCCGCTGCACATGCGCCTGCCGAAGCGCGGCTTCAACAACATCTTCGCTCGCGATTTCGCGCACGTGAATCTGGGCCGCATCCAGAAGGCGATCGATGAGAAAAAGATCGACGCCAAGAGCAAGATTACGGAGGAAACGCTCAGGAATGCGGGCCTTGTGAAGCGGAGCCGGGACGGCATCCGCGTGCTGGGCGACGGCAAGTTTTCGGCCAAGATCGAGATCGAAGTGGCCGGCGCCAGCGCCAGCGCCCGCGAAGCGGTCGAGAAGGCCGGCGGCAGCCTCACCACGACCTTCCAGAAGAAGGTCAACATGAACAAGAAGGGCGAGCCGGGTAAGCGCGTCCAGCGCCGCACCAAGGCTGCCGAAAAGCGTCAGGGTCGCGAAAACCAGGCCGGCGCGACAGCCTAACGCCTTCGCAAATGCGGGTCCGCTTCCCATATTGGCGGAAGTGCGACCGGGTCAGGAGTGAACGATGCCTTCGGCAGCCGAACAATTAGCCGCCAATTTCAATTTCGGCTCGCTGGCCAAGGCGACCGAACTGCGTCAGCGCATTCTTTTCACTGTTGTGGTCCTGGTCATCGCGCGGCTGGGCACCTACATCCCGATGCCCGGCATCGATCCGTCGGAACTGGCCCGCCAGCTGAGCCAGCAGCAGGGTGGCCTGCTCGATGTGTTCAACGTTCTGGCCGGTGGCGCCGTGCAGCGCATGGCCATCTTCGCACTCGGCATCATGCCATACATCTCGGCCTCGATCATCATGCAGCTCATGCAGACGGTGATCCCCGAGCTCGAGGCGCTGAAAAAGGAAGGCGAGGCTGGCCGCAAGACGCTCAACCAGTACACGCGCTACGCCACCGTGTTCCTCGCCGCGCTGCAGGCCTATGGCATTGCGATTGGCCTTGAGCATTGGGGCAATGTCGTCATCGATCCCGGCATGTTCTTCCGGCTGTCGACAGTCATCACGCTGACCGGCGGAACGATCCTGCTCATGTGGCTGGGCGAGCAGATCACGGCCCGCGGTGTCGGCAACGGCATCTCGCTCATCATCTTCATCGGCATCGTGGCGCGATTCCCAAGCTACATCGCGCAGGCCTTCGAAGCGGGCCGCACCGGCTCGATCCCACCGCTGGTTCTGGTCGGGGCGCTGATCGGCATCGTCGGCCTTATCCTGGGCATCGTGTTCATGGAGCGCGCCCAGCGGCGTTTGCTGGTGCAGTATCCCAAACGCCAGGTGGGGCAGCGCATGTTCGGCGGCGAGTCCTCGCATCTGCCGCTGAAGCTGAACGTTTCGGGCGTGATTCCGCCGATCTTCGCGTCGTCCATCCTGTTGATGCCGACGACGGTCGCGAACTTCAACGCGCAGAACATCCCCGACTGGCTGGCCACGATCGTGGCCTATATCAGCCATGGCTCGACGCTCTACCTCGCGCTCTATGCGGCGATGATCATCTTCTTTGCGTTCTTCTATACTTCGGTGATCTTCAATCCCGAGGAGACGGCGGACAATCTGAAGAAATATGGCGGCTTCATCCCTGGTATTCGCCCGGGTAAGAAGACCGCCGAGTACATCGACTATGTGCTGACGCGCATCACGGTGGTTGGCGGCATTTACCTGGCCATAGTCTGTCTGATTCCCGAATGGGTCATCTATCGCTACAGCCTGCCGTTCGCGCTCGGCGGAACATCGATCCTCATCGTCGTCAGCGTGATGATGGATACGGTCGCACAGATCCAGAGCCACCTGATCGCCCAGCAATATGAAGGCCTGATCAAGCGCTCGCGGCTCCGGGGCCCGCGCCGGTGAATCTGGTTCTCTTCGGGCCGCCGGGGGCCGGCAAGGGAACGCAGGCCAAGATCCTGACCGAAAAGCGTGGACTGCCCCAGCTCTCAACTGGCGACATGCTGCGGGCAGCCATCGCCGCCGGCACCGAGCTCGGCAAGACATCCAAGGCGATCATGGATCGCGGCGACCTCGTGCCGGACGAGGTGGTGATCGGGATCATTTCGGAGCGCTACGACCAGCCGGACTGTCGCGCCGGCGCGATCTTCGACGGCTTCCCGCGCACCATCGCCCAGGCCGAGGCGCTCGACCGCATGCTGGCCAAGCGGGGGCGTAGGATCGACACGGTCATCGAAATCAAGGTCGACGATGAAGCGCTGATCCGGCGGTCCGAGAACCGGGTGAAGGAGATGGTCGCGGCCGGCCAGAAGCCCCGGGAGGACGACACCCCGGAGACGCTCAAGAACCGGCTCGGCGTCTATTACAAGAACACGGCACCCCTGATCGCCTACTACCGCAACCAGGGCAAGCTGAAGACCGTGGACGGCATGGCGCCGATCCCGGAGGTGGCGGCCCAGATCGCGGCGATTCTCGACGCCTGAGGGTGGTCCAAAGGCCCTTGAAATCCACGGCTTTTTGCCCATCTAAGCCGTTGACTGCACCCCCGCGATTCCTATAATCCGCGCCCTTGCGGCGACTCCATCCCTGTCATTGTGGCGGTTTCGGCCCTGTTGTGGCATTGGGCGTGAGGGTTTCGCGCGTTCAGTTTTGTTAACGAATTCAGTGGCTTAGGCCGAAGGAGACAGTCCGTGGCGCGCATCGCCGGCGTGAATATCCCAACCCAGAAGCGGGTCGAAATCGGTCTGCGCTACATCCATGGCATTGGCCCGGCCAAGGCCAAGGAGATCGTCAAGAAGGTCGGCATCGCGGAGAACCGCCGCGTGGGCGATCTGACGGATGCGGAAGTCATCCAGATCCGCGAGATCATCGACCGCGATTATCTCGTCGAAGGCGATCTGCGCCGCGACGTGGCGATGAACATCAAGCGGCTGATGGATCTCGGCTGCTATCGCGGACTGCGTCACCGCAAGAGCCTGCCGGTTCGCGGCCAGCGCACGCACACGAACGCGCGCACGCGCAAGGGTCCCGCCAAGGCGATCGCCGGCAAGAAGAAGGTGACGAAGTAACATGGCTGCCGAGAAGAAGGGCGCCGGCCGCCCACGCAAGAAGGAAAAGAAGAACGTCGTGCAGGGCGTCGCCCATGTCGCGGCGACCTTCAACAACACGATCGTGACGATCACCGACATGGCGGGCAACACCGTGTCGTGGTCTTCCGCCGGCATGATGGGCTTCAAGGGCTCGCGCAAATCGACGCCGTACGCCGCGCAGATCGCGGCAGAAGATGCGGCGAAGAAGGCGGTCGAGCACGGCATGCGCACGCTGGACGTGGAAGTCAGCGGTCCGGGTTCGGGCCGCGAGTCCGCACTGCGCGCGCTGCAGGCTGTGGGACTGACGGTCACGTCCATCCGCGACGTGACGCCGATCCCGCACAATGGCTGCCGTCCGCCAAAGCGCCGGCGCGTGTAAGTTTCGGGAGCGTCGGCCAGGAAAAGTGGAAACCGGTTTTCCGTCTGGCCGCGCGACCAAGAGAGTAAGTGACTAGTATTCGGACCTAGCAACCCGTCGAACGAAAAGGGCGTGATCCGACACGTCCGGGAAACGATGAGGACCATAATGTTTCAGAAGAACTGGCAAGAGCTGATCAAGCCGCAGAAGTTGAAGATCGACGGCGGTCATGATGCCGGCCGCTCGGCGACCATTGTCGCCGAACCGCTCGAGCGCGGCTTCGGTCTGACGCTGGGCAATGCGCTGCGCCGCGTGCTGCTGTCATCGCTGCAGGGTGCGGCGGTGACCTCGATTCACATCGAGGGCGTGCTGCACGAATTCTCGTCCATTCCGGGCGTGCGCGAGGACGTGACCGATCTCGTGCTGAACGTGAAGCAGATCGCACTGCGCATGCATTCGGAAGGCCCCAAGCGCCTGACGCTGCGCGCGACGGGTCCCGGCGAAGTGAAGGCCGGTCAGATCACGCAGATCGCCGATGTCGAAATCCTCAATCCGGATCTCGTGCTCTGCACGCTGGACGAGAAGGTGGACTTCCGCATGGAGCTGACGGTCGCGACCGGCAAGGGTTACGTGCCCGCCGACCGCAATCGCCCCGAGGATGCGCCGATCGGACTCATTCCGGTCGACAGCCTGTTCTCGCCGGTGAAGAAGGTGTCGTATCGCGTCGAGAACACCCGTTCGGGTGAATCGCTCGATTACGACAAGCTGACGATGACCGTGGAAACCAATGGCGCCGTCACGCCGGACAATGCGGTGGCCTATGCCGCGCGCATCCTGCAGGACCAGCTTCAGGTGTTCATCAACTTCGAGGAACCGCGCGAGCGTGTCGCCGAGGAAGCCAAGCCGGAGCTTGCGTTCAATCCGGTGCTGCTCAAGAAGGTGGACGAACTCGAGCTGTCGGTCCGCTCGGCGAATTGTCTGAAGAACGACAACATCGTCTACATCGGCGACCTGATCCAGAAGACGGAAGCGGAGATGCTCCGCACGCCGAACTTCGGCCGCAAGTCACTGAACGAGATCAAGGCGGTGCTGGCGGAGATGGGACTGCATCTCGGCATGGAAGTGCCGGGCTGGCCGCCGGAGAACATCGAGGATCTGGCGAAGCGTTACGAGGATCAGTACTAAGTTAGGGAAGGGATGGCCGGGTCACGCTGACGCTGCCCGGCCATGACAGGGTTACAAAGATGCGCCATCGCAATGCCGGCCGGAAGCTCGGCGTGAAATCTCAGCACCGCAACGCCATGTTCGCCAACATGGCCGCGGCGCTGATCAAGCACGAGCAGATCAAGACGACTCTGCCCAAGGCGAAGGAGCTTCGCCCGGTGGTCGAGAAGCTCGTCACCCTGTCGCGCCGCAACAATCTGCACGCCCGCCGGCTCGCGATGTCACAGGTTCGCGACGAAGCACAGGTCAAAAAGCTGTTCGAAGTGCTCGGTCCGCGTTATGCGGATCGCCCCGGCGGCTACACCCGCGTTCTCAAGGCCGGCTTCCGCTACGGCGACAATGCCCCGATGGCGTTCATCGAGTTTGTCGATCGCGACCCCGACGCCAAGGGCCAGGAGTCCGGCCCGGTCGCGGAGGCCAGCGAAGAGGCGGAGGCATAATTTCGCCGGATTGGTTTTGAATATTCGAAGGGCGGTTCGCGAGGGCCGCCCTTTTTCTATTGGGCTGCCCTCTCTTGCAGTACCCGATCTCTGTACAACAACGCCGTTACTGCTGCTCCAGCCGCCGCAACAGCCAAGACGAAAAGAAAACTGATTGTGGTGAGCCCAATGGCGACAACATCGGAAGGCCATCCGGTGAAGAACCGCTGATCCAACATCGGGGCATAATCCGAAAGCAAATCGGTCGCGAAAGCCGGCACCAGAAACGTCAGGTAAACAATGACGGTCGCCAGCCACAATCCGCCCGCGGCGCGGCGCGTGAGGCGAAATGAATCGGAGAAACTGAGTGAGTCCCCAAGCGCGATCGCCGGAAAGATTAACCAAAGCCGAGCCATGCCATAGGCGACGATGATCGCGTTGACTCCGATCACTGCAAATCCAAGAGCTTTCTGAGAATCCGTGGCGAAGTGGCCGGCGACTGTCCCGGCCAAGAAGGCCCCGGGAACGATCGCTGCAATCGCTCCGAACCCGATAATCAATTCGCGGCTAAAGTATCGCGCACTGCCGTTGGGCACGCTTATCCACCATTTCGGGAGCGCTCCGTTCAGGAAGAAACGGGTCCACCATATGGCGACTGAGAGCGATGCCAGGACGTCGGGAATGGTCGTAAGGACGGATTCGAGGCGATATTGATCCGGTCGGTGCAAGAAAACGATATCTGTCGCGATATCCAGCGGCGTCGCCGTGACAAGAGAGCGGTAGACAGCGTGGCCGACGAATATTGCCGCATGGACCAGCGACCAAAAGAACGCGACCCGCGCGAACGCCACCGGGTGTCGAAGCACCGACATAATTGATGCCCTTGCGGTCGCGATGCCGTGAAATCGCCCCATCTTGCCCCCACCCTCTACTCTGATTATCTGATGCGATCACAATTAAAGCTGACTGAGAAGGGTTCCATTTTGCTTTGAAGGCTTTGCCCAGAGCTGGTGGGATTTGAGAGGAACGGGATGACGAACAAGAAGGGTTTGGTGGTGCTAGTTGTGGCCGGCCTCAGCGCTGCAACGTACGGGATCGTCTCGAATTCCGTCGTGCCGGTCGCGGCGGAGCCGACTGTGAAAGCCGTGCCGCAAGGCACAGACGTGCCGCAGAGCATGACGCGGATCCAGCTCACTTTTGCGCCGGTGGTAAAGCGTGTGACGCCGGCTGTCGTGAATGTCTATGCGCGCTCGATCGTGCGGCAGCAGGTCAATCCGCTGTTCAACGATCCGCTGTTCCAGCAGTTCTTCGGCGTGTCGCCGGAAATGCGCCAGCGCGTGCAGCAGTCGCTTGGCTCTGGTGTCATTGTGCGCGGCGACGGCGTGATCGTCACCAACCGCCACGTGATCGAAGGCGGACAGGACATAGTGGTGGCGCTTTCCGACAAGCGGGAATTCAAGGCGAAGGTGCTGCTCTCCGATGCACGCACCGATCTCGCCGTGCTGAAGATCGATACGAAGAGCGAGAAGCTGTCGACCGTCGAATTCGGCGACAGCGATCGCGTGCAGATCGGCGACCTTGTGCTCGCCGTCGGCGATCCCTTCGGCATCGGCCAAACCGTGACGATGGGCATCGTGTCGGCCCTGGCGCGCACGCAGGTATCCGCCTCGGACTACCAGTTCTTCATCCAGACGGATGCCGCCATCAATCCCGGCAATTCCGGCGGCGCGCTGGTGACGACTGACGGCAAGCTCGCCGGTATCAACACGGCGATCGTTTCGCGTACCGGCGAATATGCCGGCATCGGCTTCGCGATCCCCGCCAACCTCGTGCGTCGCGTGGTGGAGGGCGCGCTGGGCGGTGGTTTCAAGCTGCCGTGGATCGGCGCGTCCGGCCAGACGGTGGGCGCCGATATTGCGCAGAGCCTTGGCCTAGGTCACCCGGGTGGCGTGCTCCTCAAGAGCGTGTATCCAACCGGGCCGGTCGGCGCGGCAGGACTGCACACTGGCGATGTCGTGCTGGCTGTTGACGGTACGGCTGTCGACGACATGCAGGGGCTCAATTACCGGATTGCCACGCACAGGCCTGGCGACACCGCCAAGCTGCACGTGAAGTCGGGCGGGCAGCTGCGCGATGTCGATGTGAAGCTCACCCTGCCGCCGGAGACTCCACCGCGGCAGGTCACCACGATCGGCGGCCGCAACCCGATGACCGGCGCCAAGATCGAGAACCTTTCGCCGGCCGTGGCGACCGAGCTCGACATGGACCTGATGGCGAAAGGCGTGGTTGTTGTTTCGTCCGGGGATTCCTATGCCGCCCAGCAAGGTTTCCAGTCGGGCGATGTTGTGCGCTCGGTGAACGGAGCCGCGATCCACACCGTCGGCGATCTCGTGAAAGCCCTGGACAATGCGGGTGGCCACTGGGACATGATCGTCGACCGGGGCGGCCAACAGATACGGGTGAATGTGGAAGGGTAAGAACGAGGCGGTAGGGGTTAGGCAGCAGGTAGTAGCAAAACGCGCCTATTGCCTACTGCCTACTGCCTATTGCCTTTGCGCCGCGCTAACCTTCTCCAATGTCTGATCTCTTCGAAGCTGGTGGATTGCCTGACGACGCGCCGCGACCGTTGGCCGATCGCTTGCGGCCGAAGACGCTGTCGGAAGTCGTCGGCCAGGATCACCTGATCGGGGCGGAAGGTCCCATCGGCCGCATGGTCGCGGAGAACCGGCCGCATTCGATCATCCTCTGGGGACCGCCGGGCACCGGCAAGACCACCATCGCGCGGCTGCTCTCCGCCGCGTTCCAGCTTCATTTCGTGCAGTTGTCGGCGGTGTTCACCGGCGTCGCCGATCTCAAGAAAACCTTCGATGCCGCGCGCCAGCGCCGCAAGACAGGGCAGGGCACGCTGCTCTTCATCGACGAGATCCACCGCTTCAACCGCAGCCAGCAGGACTCGTTCCTGCCGGTGATGGAGGACGGCACCATCATCCTGGTCGGGGCCACGACGGAGAACCCGTCCTTCGAACTGAACGGCGCGTTGCTTTCCCGTGCGCAGGTGCTGGTGCTGCGTCGGCTGGACGATGCAGCACTCGACAAGCTGCTCGAACGAGCGGAAGACTTCTACAAGCGCAAGCTTCCGCTCACCGATGACGCGCGGCAGACCTTGCGCGCGATGGCAGATGGCGACGGCCGCTATCTGCTCAATCTCACGGAAGAAGTCGCCGCGCTGAAAGTGACGAAGCCGCTCGATTCCGCAGCCGTGGTCGCGGCCGTGCAGAAGCGCGCGCCGCTCTACGACAAGAGCCGGGAAGAGCACTACAACCTCATCTCCGCGCTGCACAAATCGATCCGCGGCAGCGATCCGGACGCGGCGCTCTATTGGCTGGCGCGCATGCTGGCCGGCGGCGAGCAGCCGCTCTATATCGCCCGCCGCCTGGTGCGTGCGAGCGTGGAGGACATCGGACTCGCCGATCCGCAGGCCGTGGTGCAGGCGCTGGCGGCGAAGGACGTCTACGATTTTCTTGGGAGCCCGGAAGGCGAGATCGCGCTGGTGCAGTGCGTGCTCTATCTCGCCAGCGCGCCGAAATCGAACGCGGTCTATGTGGCGCAGGGTGCCGCCAAACGCGCCGCCGAGGAACATGGCTCGCTGATGCCGCCGGCGCACATCCTCAACGCGCCGACAAGGCTGATGAAAGGTTTGGGTTACGGCAAGGGCTACGAATACGACCACGAAGCGGAGGAGGCGTTCTCCGGCCAGAACTATTTTCCCGACGGCATGGAACGGCAAAATCTCTACCAGCCCAAGGACATCGGCTTCGAACGCGAAATCCAGAAGCGGCTCGATTACTGGGCGAAGCTCAGGGCGAAGAGATCAACATGATGGGTCAGACCAGATCGGCTTCGCGTGCGGCGAACCATTTGAGGACGTCATTGCGATTGCCGGATTGAAGGTGGACCCAGCGCGCGTTGCGAATGGCCCTACGGCGATCGCTTCCCCACCAGATTTCATGCACCAGAACAAGCATCCACTTCGGCCGGGCGGCGTGGGTCAGCTCGTAAGTTTCGAGCTGATGGGAGACGCTCGACCACACGATATGCCGCTGGCGGTGCCACCGAACTCCTTCAACGTTCCACTGGTCGCAATCCCGGTCCCGGTTGGACGCTGCCGCCAGCCGCTGGAACAGGTTGAAGAAGTTGCTGTCGCCGAGGCGCATCGGATCATGCCCGAGTTATCCGGCCCTCGCCATACTGCAGCACCTTGACCTTCTCCAGAGTCACCAGGCCACTGCCCATCATGCGATCCAGCTCGGGCAGGAAGGCGTCGATCCTCTCCTCGCTGTCGACAATCTCGATCACGAGCGGAAGATCCTCGGAAAGTCGCAGGATTTTTGCCGTGTGCACACGGCTGGAGTGTCCGAAGCCCATCGGTCCACGTAGCACCGTAGCGCCGGCGAGATGCATCTCGCGCGCCTTCATGACGATGCATTCGTAGAGTGGTCTGCCCCCGACCTTGTCCGCCTCGCCCATGAAAATGCGCAGCAGTACGGCATCCTTGGGGATTTGCATGGGTCATGCTCCCTTGAGCTGGTTGAGTGCGGCGCCGGCTGCGGCGCCGATCCAGACGAACAGCAGACACAGCACGACGGAGCCCACAACGTTGCCGCCGGCCTGAAGCCACTCGCCGTCGTTCATCAGATTGAGCGTCTGAATGCTGAACGACGAGAAGGTGGTGTAACCGCCGCAGACGCCGACCATGACGAATTGCCTGGTCATGCCGCTCACGAGGAATCTGCCATCAGGTCCGGTGAGGGCAGCGAACATCCCGATGACAAATGAGCCGGTCACATTCACGAACAACGTTCCCCAGGGAAAGGTCTGACCGATCGCGTTGGCGAGCAGGCCGGAGAAGAAGTAGCGGCCGATCGTTCCAACAGCTCCGCCTGCGGCAATAGCGAGATACATCTGAAACGGCATCGTCGAATCCCTGCGCCTCCCGGAGAGTAAACGTGGTGCCGACGACAGAGTCACGGTTCTTCCCCGGCGACCGCCTCGGCTTCGATCACATCGGGCTCTTCCGCAATTTCCTTGAAGTCGGGCTGAAACCATTGCTGGGCGATCAGCGTGGGAACGACGGCGCTGCCGATTACGGCGGTCACCAGGATCGTGTACTGGGCCTGATTGATGATGTGATTCGTCAAGCCGAACAGCGCCGAGATCGAGCCGAAGGTGAGGCCGGTGGACATCAGAAGCGTCGTGTACATCCCTTCGCGCCGGTCAAATTCGTGATAGCGCGTTAGCGGCAGTATCCCGATGAATTTGGTGGCCATTTTGATCGCGAGGAAGATCGCGATCAGCCCGATCGACGCGATGACGGCGTGCCAAACGACGAGCGATCCCGCCTTCAGGAAATAGAACGGCGTCAGGATCGAGAATGCAATGATCCGCATGCGGTGACCGAGCTCACGCTCGGTGAGGAATGTTGGTGCCAGCGCCATACCGACGAGGTAGGCTGGCAGCACAGCCTCACTGCCTGCAATGCTTGCGAGCCCGCCAAGACCCAGCAAAATCAGCGAAACGAACTTGGTTTGCGGCTCACTGACCCGCTGACCGATGCTCTTGAACATCCAGGGCGCATAGCGCGCGAGAATGACAAGGACGATGGCGGTCGCTGCGCCGAAGAACAGCAGGCGGAAATCGTAGTGCGCGAACACGATCCCGAGCGCGAGCACCGTGCCAAGATCGTTGATGAAGCAGGCGGCGAGAATGATCTTGCCGATTTCCGTCTTGTTGAAGCCGGTCTCGATCATCACCGCGTAGACAACCGCGACCGATGTGGTCGACAAGGCGATGCCCGCGATCTGCGCCTGCGGCCATGGCCAGCCCAGGGCAAAATGCGCATAGGCCAGGACGCCAAGATATGGCGCGAAGAAACCCATCACGCCGATGGTCATGCTCGACCAGAAGTGCTTCTTCACAATTCGGGGATCGATTTCCGTGCCCGCGAGGAAGGTCAGGAGGATCGCGCCGAACCCCGCCAGGAAATTCACCCATTCCGTGATGTGCAAGCCGACAAGATTGCCGGCGATCGCGCCGATCACGATCTCGATCAGGGCGACGGAGATTGCCACGCGAACAGAAATGAGGGATGCAGCCAGCGCCAGGCCAAGCCACAGCGCGGAATTCAGCCAAACGTTTGCCACGGCAGACTCCTATCGTCGTTTCTTCACGATAGGGGTCATCAGCCGTCTGGCCTTTGGAGCGGTCTGGCGGTTAAAGGGGAACCCCATCCCCTATGGAGAAAACGCTAGGTGACTCGTTTGGATGCGTCAACGGCGCGACTGTTCGGATGAGTGTCGCAAGCCACCCTGTGGAGGCTGAGGACGAGGGCGCCCGGCTGGACCGCTGGTTCAAACGGCATCATCCGAACCTGAGCCACGGCGCGCTGGAGAAGCTGTTGCGCACCGGGCAGGTGCGGCTCGACGGGAAGCGGGCCAAGGCCAGTGACCGCATATCCACAGGTCAGATCATCCGGTTGCCGCCGCAGCTTCAGGCAACGAACAAGCCTGTGGAGAAATCTTCCACCAAACCATCAACAGCCCACGGGCCACTCACAGATCACGAGAGGAAAGAGGCTGAAGGCCTTGTGATTCATAAGGACTCTTCCGTTCTGGTGCTCAACAAGCCGCCGGGGCTGGCCACGCAGGGCGGCAGCGGCATCACCAGGCATGTCGACGGGATGCTGGAGCACCTCGCCTTCGGCAAGAAGCAGAAGCCGCGGCTGGTGCACCGGCTCGATCGGGACACATCCGGCGTGCTGGTCGTGGCGCGAACGGTTCCCGCCGCGGCGGCCTTGTCCGAATCGCTGCGCCGTCGCGATGCCCAGAAGGTCTACTGGGCGCTGGTGCGCGGCGTGCCGAAGAAGCGCTCCGGCACGATCAAGCTGGCGCTCGCCAAGGAAGGCGGCCGTGGCGATGAGAAAATGGTGGGCGTGGAACGCGACGCCGAAGATGCCAAGCACGCCATCACCGACTATGTGGTGATCGATCAGGTCGGCGAAGACTATGCCTGGGTCGCGGCCAAACCGGTCACCGGCCGCACGCATCAGATCCGCGTGCATCTGGCGAGCCTCGGCACACCCATCGTCGGCGATTTCAAATATGGCGGCGCCGGCGCGGGCGCCTCGCGCGACATCGAGAACCGGTTGCATCTGCACGCCCGCTCGATCGACATCGCCCATCCCGACGGCGGCCGTCTGCGCGTAACCGCTCCGCTGCCGCCGCATATGCAGAAGGCGTGGAAGCTCCTAGGTTTCCACGAAAGCGAAGCCCGCCATCCCTTCCCGCCGAGACGCAAATGACGGTATCCGCCTCCCTACGTCTTTCGGCTCAGAGAGCCTTTCTTGGTCGCATTCATCCCCAGATGCGAATGATTAGAGTGGCGATGAAGGGAAACGAGATTGTGGTTTCAGTCACGTTAGATTGCGAACCAAGCGAACGTATTCGCGAGGACATTTCGGAAGCGGCGACCGAAATTGTCGCGGATTTCCCCGAAGCTACAATTTCGGAACGATGTGAGGCCGGCGACTCCCCGCTGCCCAACGAAGACATTCTGGAATGGGGCTGGGTTTATCAGCGAGCAGAAGAGCAATGAAACAGCCGCCGAAACCGTCTTTCATCCGGAACTGGCGCGAAATCGAGGCGCCGGCCGCACCACCTGGCTCGCCGGAGGATTTTGGGTTTGCCTCGGAGCTGGCGACAGCGGCAGGCATCCATCACTTCCGCGTCGCGCATCTGCGCATTCCGCCGGGCGTTCGCGCCTATCCGCCGCTCGCTATGGACGATCTGGAGATCTTCGCGTTCGTGCTGGAAGGCGAGCCGGATCTCTGGGCCGACGGTTATCTGCACCGGCTTAGCGAAGGGCAGGGCGTTGCGTTGAATGCCGGCACGGGCCTTGCGCATTCGCTGATCAACAATTCGGATTCCGATGCTCGCGTGTTCGTGTTCACCGAAGCGTTCCGGCGCAATTCGCGCGCCGTGCACCCGCTTCAGCCCGAGCTGAAGGAGCAGCTGGCGAAATCCGGCATGCTGTGGGAGGACGCACCGAAGCGGAAGCTCGGCCCCAACGACGGCAAGCCGGGATCCCGCGTCGGCCGCAAGCGCGGCGTGCCGGAGTTTGTGGCGCATTGGCGCGATCTCTTGACCGGGAAGGCCGGCCGATATCCCAATAGCGACGAAGACCAGACGCTCGATGCGCGGTTCGACAATCGCGCCCGCTTCTCTCGTATCGCCATGCGGGTGCAGGTGCTGAAACCCGGGCGCCGCACCAGCTGGCCGCATGCCGAGCGCGACGAGAGTGAATTCGTCTATGTCGTCTCGGGCCGCGCCGATGCGTGGAACGATGGCTGGATCACGCCAATGGGCGAGGGCGATTTCATCGGCTGGCGCAACGGCACCGGCATCACGCATGCCATCCTCAACAACAACGACGACGACGCGGTCATCATCGTGGGCGGCGAGCGCTCGCGCTTCGTCAATCAGTACTGGTATCCGTTCCATCCGAATTACAACAAGGAGATCGGCGCCGGATACTGGGCCGATCATCCGGTACCGAAACTCGGACCTCATGACGGCATTCCGGACGGCTTGCGCGAGCGCGTTCCGGCACGCTTCCGCCGCTCGGCCGTTACCGCCAATGAAGCAGCCCGGAATTTGGGTAAGGCCAGGAGCCGAAAGTGACGTCCATCGTGGCCGTCGCTACGCTTCACCTAATGATCGCAGCCGCGCTGCTTGTCGCGTTGGCCGTCTACCTTTATTGGCACTTCGTCTGGGTGAAGTCCTTTACACAGCTCTTGCAAGCGAACCACCCAACCCAATGGGAGCAGCTTGGTAAGCCAAGCATTCCAAGCACAAGCCTTCGATCCAGTGCCGCCTACGTGAAGTTCTTGATGGCTGGTCACTATCGGTGCCTGCATGACGGCGCGCTCACGGAAATTGGTGATAGACTCAGACTTACCAACTGGGTTGCACTAGCCACGGGCGGACTTGTTCTGGTCGTGGAACTTCTCGAGTCGATCAGCCATTAGCGCTTGCAGATGAAGCGGTTCTACAAGGAGGTTTCGGCATCGCCCTCGCCGGGCAGTCTGGCCGGCTTCATCGTCCTGCTCGACGGCAAGCCGGTGAAGACGCCGAAGCGCGTGATGCTGACGCTGCCGAACCTCGCGCTGGCCGAAGCCATCGCCGAGGAATGGCGCGAGCAGGGCGACACCCTCGACACCCAGACGATGCCGCTCACCCGGCTCGCCTTCGCCGCCATCGATGTGGTGACGCCGGAGCGCGCGCATGTGGCAAGCGAGATCGTGAAATATGCGAAGAGCGATCTGCTCTCCTATCGTGCGGAAGACCCTCCGGACCTTGTCGCGCGGCAGGCGAAGGTCTGGGATCCGCTGCTCGACTGGGCGGCCGAGACTTACGGCGCGCGGCTGAAGGTTGGTTCCGGCATTCGGCACGTCGCGCAGCCGCCCGAAGCGATTGCCGAACTGGAAACGGCTGTCTCGCGCTTCGACGAATTCGAACTGGCCGCACTCCACACGGCAACCGCGATTACCGGTTCGCTGATCCTCGCGCTGGCATTGGCGGAGGAAGAGGTTGACGCCGGGGAAGCGTTCGATGCCGCGATGCTCGAGGAGAAATTCCAGTCCGAGAAATGGGGCATCGATGCCGAGGCCGAGAAGCGCCGCCGCCACCTGCTCGTCGAACTGACCGCGGCCGAGCGGTTCATCCGATTGCTGGACTCCTGACCCGTCGCGAAATCGGTGTAACGTCCGGCTTCTAGAATCGTCGGGGGCGGCAATGAAGGAAATCGATTTCATCCAGGCCTACTATGGCGCGATCAGTCTCGCCTATACGGCATCAACATGGTGGCTGACGGTGTCCACGGCCCTGGTTGTCGCGACCTACTTTGCTGCGAAGCACATCCCCGGCTGGCTCTTCGCAACAACAATTGCGTTGTACGCGCTGACCGCTATATCCGCGATTTACGAGCTCATCGGCTACAGCAATATGGCGGAGAATTACGGCGTCCACCTCGCGGCCCTTCAGGCACCGGCGCAATCCGCAATCAGTCAGGGCGGAGGCTTCATCAACGCAACGATAAACTATGCTGTACTGGTCCTTGGTTCTGTCAGTGCCGCTGCCTTTGCCTATGTCACCTGGCGAGGCGCCCGAAAGGCGGCCGCATCCGAACATGAAGTTTCTTCGGCCAGCCCAAATTTGGCCAAATCGGCTTGACCCAGGAGTCCTGCGCACACACTCTCCGGCCCTGAACACCAGCGGGCGGCGAGATGAAGCACATCATCCAGGAACTGGAAGCGCGGCGGGAGCGGGCCCGCGCCGGCGGCGGCGAGAAGCGCATCACCGCCCAGCACGAGCGCGGCAAGCTCACGGCGCGCGAGCGGCTCGACCTGCTGCTCGATCCGAACTCCTTCGAGGAGTTCGACATGTTCATCGAGCACCGCAACACCGATTTCGGCGCAGAGAAGAACCGCATCCCCGGCGACGGCGTGGTCACCGGGTGGGGCACCATCAACGGCCGCATGGTCTATGTCTACGCCAAGGACTTCACGGTCTTCGGCGGTTCGCTCTCCGAAACGCACGCGCAGAAGATCTGCAAGATCCAGGACATGGCGATGCAGAACGGCGCGCCGGTCATCGGTCTGCTCGACGCGGGCGGGGCGCGCATCCAGGAAGGCGTGGCGAGCCTCGCGGGCTATGGCGAGGTGTTCAAGCGCAACGTGCTGGCGTCCGGCGTCGTGCCGCAATTGTCCGTCATCATGGGGCCGTGCGCCGGCGGCGATGTGTATTCGCCGGCGTTGACCGACTTCATCTTCATGGTGCGCGACACGAGCTACATGTTCATCACCGGGCCGGACGTGGTGAAGACGGTCACCCAGGAAGACGTGACGCCGGAAGAACTGGGCGGCGCCAAGGTGCACACCACGAAATCCGCCGTGGCTGACGGCGCCTACGACAACGACGTCGTCGCGCTCGAGGAAATCCGCCGGCTTTACGATTTCCTGCCGCTCAACAATCGCGACAAGCCGCCATCCTGGCCGACGACCGACGATCCGCAGCGCGTAGAAATGAGTCTCGACACGCTGGTGCCGGAGAACCCCAACAAGCCCTACGACATGAAGGAGCTGATCCTGAAGGTCGCCGACGAAGGCGATTTCTTCGAGATCGGTGAGGCCTTCGCCAGGAACATCATCACCGGCTTCGGCCGCATCGAAGGCGTGACCGTCGGCTTCGTCGCCAACCAGCCGATGGTGTTGGCCGGCGTGCTCGACAGCGACGCGAGCCGGAAGGGCGCACGTTTTGTGCGCTTCTGCGATTGCTTCAACATCCCCATCGTCACCTTCGTGGACGTGCCGGGCTTCATGCCGGGCGTGGCGCAGGAGCATGGCGGCATCATCAAGCACGGCGCAAAGCTTCTGTTCGCCTTTACCGAGGCGACCTGTCCCAAGGTGACGGTGATCACGCGCAAGGCCTATGGCGGCGCCTATGATGTGATGGCGTCCAAGCACATGCGCGCAGATGTGAACTATGCGTGGCCGAGCGCCCAGATCGCGGTAATGGGCGCGAAGGGCGCGGTCGAGATCATCTTCCGCAATGAGCGCGGCGATCCGGATGCCATCGCCGAACGCACCAAGGAATACGAGGACCGGTTTCTCAATCCGTTCGTCGCCGCCTCACGCGGCTATATCGATGACGTGATCCGCCCGCACTCGACCCGCTGGCGCGTGGCGCGCGCACTGCGCATGCTGAAGAACAAGCAGGTGCCGCAGATCTGGAAGAAGCACGACAATATCCCGTTGTGAACTCACCAGCTGATGAGCGACATTGCTGAACCAGCAAACGCGTCGGCTTTGCCGCCAATCACGAGTTCACTAATCATAGGAACTGCGCTCGCGATGTTCGAGGGCACGTTTTCGCGAACAGCGCACGCTTGGGTGATCATCATCTTGCTGGACGTCGCATACCGGTTGGGGCCGCTCGTTCCACAGTTCGACCGCTTCGAACTCGGACTGCTGATCCTTGTCCTTCAATTCTATGCGACTGGCGCGGCCACCCGCGGCCTCCTTCGAGATCGCATGGGGCTATGGGTACTCGATCGTGGTTGTGCGAAGTACATCGGCATCACATTGCTGCTGTTTCTACCGCCGACACTGGTGATGCTTGTCGCAACGGTTCTCTTGCATAGCTCCGATCTCGGAAAGGTACTCGCCATTCCGGTGATAATCGTTCTTCTGCGGTACTTTCTCTGGCCAATCGGATTGCTGATTGGATACCGCGCAATGACTGCGTCGGAATCGGCCCGATTGATGAGTGGCCGACTCTTGTCAGTGATTGGTGCTCTTCTGCTTGTGTCCCTTTGCATAGTTCCGGTTATTGCCCTGCTTTTGATTCCGGAGTTTTGGATGACCGAGACGCCGACGCTGAATGTTGTGGATCAGACATTTTGGGCCGTCGCTAGCGGCTTGATAACGATTGCAACAGCTTCGATTTGGGCTGCGATGTACAAACTCACTGCTGATCGGGCCGAAGCGTCGTAGTGCCGTGACGCGCGGGCTGGGTGGCCCGGTCAAGCCGGGCCATGACAAATGGTGGGTGCTCGCGAATTCGATCTTTTCCGGTGACCAAAAATCAACCCAGTCCGCCAGCCTAAGACCTTTGGCCAACTTACGCGGACACAGCCCCATGCGAATGTGTCAACGCGGAAGTCGAAGGAAAGCTCCGTGACGAGGCGGCAAGCAAGTCCGCCTGATTTTAAGCGATGCGCAAGTTGCGCAAATGTCGCGGTGTAACAGGGGGTTGGAGGTCGAAGGCAGTGATTGCAGAACTCACCCAATTTGAAAACAATCAGTCTTTTCCGCGGGAAATGCTGCGGGAATCCCATCATAGGATCACCAATCATCTCGCCCTGCTTGTGGCGATGATCCGCACCCAGAACGCGGCCATCAAGAAGGGCCCGGCCACACTGTCGCGCGAAGACGCTTCGAGCGTGCTCAACGAGATTTCGGCCAATGTGGTGGCCATGGCGCACTTGCACCGTCATTTTGTGGGACACCCGGGCAGCGCCACCGTCGACATGGCGGACCTGCTGATCGAAAGCTGCACGGAAATGATGGTGTCGCTGTCGCTCAGCGAGCGGGCTTGCTTCCGCCACAAGCTGACCACGCCGTGCGAGATCACGGCGGACGAAGCGTCGTCGCTCAGCCTGCTCCTAAGCGAAGTGGTGATGAACGCGATCAAATACGCCCATCCCGACGGATCGCGCGTGGAGATCGATGTGAGCTGCCGCCTGACCGTGGATGGACACCCGGCTGTCGACATTTCGGACAATGGCGTCGGTCTCCCGGAAGGATTCGACGAGCGGCTTCATGGCGGCGCCGGATTCCGCATCATTCGCACCCTGGCGCAAAAGCTCCAGGCGGACCTTACAATCGAATCCAGCGATCTGGGGCTGAGCTACCATCTGGTGCTTCCCGCACGCGTATCGCGCGCGGCAACGCCCGAGCCCCTGCGCGCGGCCGGCTGAGCTAGCTGCCAAGGATGTTGATGGCCCGCGAGGCGACGACCGCAATGGTCGTCAGCGAGAACGAGGCTTCGAGCATCATCAGCAATTTGGCGCGCGGCGTGAGCGGCATGGCATCCGTCGTGCTGAACGCCGTGGCGGTGGAAAAGCCGAGATACAGATAGTCGACGAATGTGGGACGCCAGTCGACGGGGACAGTCGCACTTGGTGCTGTTTCCTGCGGAAACAGCCAGTCCGGTTTCGTTTCGTGCGGATTCAAGCGAGCTTCCGGACCGTCGCGGTCGATCTGCCAATACAGCAGCGAGAACATGATCACGTTGGTGACCCAGACGCCGATGCTGGAGCTGAGCAACTGCACGCCGCTGACATCCTTCGGCCGCTCGATCATCACGGTCACCAGGTTGAGCAGGTTGATGACCGTCGCGGCCGCGGCCAGCACGAAGGCAGCGAGCATCACGGCCCGTTCCACGCGCAGCCAGAATGACGACTTCGTGGCCGCTACTGCGGCGATGGGGATCAGTACGATCAGCCCGGCGAAATAGACGATCCACTGCGAGACGAACCTCACGCGGTCAGGCAGAATCCCGAGCAGCATCACGAGCGCGAGAATGGCAAGCGCAACCGGCCAGCGCGGCTCGGCCTGAATGGGCGTGGCGCTCTGAAGCGGCGAATGGGCCAGGCCGGCCGCCGGATCGGAACGATGCACGAGAACGCGGTGAAGCATGGCCAGGCCCTTCTCTCTTTGCGAATGACGCATCGGGAGAGTGTGCGCAACCGGTGATGAGGCAATTGGACCAACGGCCGATCAGGGCGCGAGGGGAAGGTCGCCGGTTGGAAACCATCGCGCTGTCTGTACTATCGGGCATCGCGGGCACACGAAATGGAGGGGATGATGCGGGCCGGGAAAGTGGTGCTGATCTGTACGTCGGCAGCCTTGATGGCGAATCCCGCCGCGGCGTTCGACGCGAAAACCGAAGGAGCGAAATTGCTCCAGCGCGATGCCGAATGGGCGGCGCTCGCATCCGAAGGCCGCGATGTGGAAAAGACCGCGTCCTATTGGACCGATGACGCCATCATCGTTGCGCCGGCGCTGCCGATCGTCGAGGGCAAGGCGGCCATTCACGCGTTTGTCGCGGGCAGCTTCGAGACGCCGGGCTTTCACATTCATTGGGTCTCGGAGAAGCCCGTGTTTTCGCCGGACGGAAATCTGGCCTATTTGCGCAGCGTGACGACGACCACCGTGCCCGGCGCGGACGGAAAGCCGATGACGATCTCATCGCGCGGAGTGACCGTGTGGCGGCGCGACACGGACGGCCAATGGCGCTGCGCCGTCGACATCTGGAACGATGCGCCGCAGGAGCCGGGGCAGCCTAAGTAGGCCAGCTATCGTCTCCCTGCATACGCCCAGACTTCGAGTTCGACGCGGGCGCCGAGCGCGAGGCCCGATGCGCCGAAGGCGGATCGTGTCGGCAACCGGTCCGGCTTGAAATAGGTGAGATAAGTCCTGTTGAACGCCGCCCACTCGCTCATGTCGGCCAGCATCACGGTGGCCTTGAACACATCGTCGAAGGAGAGCCCGTTGGCGGTCAGCACCGCGCGGATGTTCTCCATGGTCTGACGGGTCTCGGCCTCGAGGCCGCCCGGCACCAGCGTCATCTTGCCTGGCACATTGCCGAGGCAGCCCGAGAGATAGAGAACGTCGCCCACCCGGACCGCCTGGCTGAAGGGAAGGCCGGCCCCCTTGGCGTCAGCCGAAGTGTAGAACTCCATCGTTTTCTCCTTGCCAGACCCGCCCAATCATCTTCCTTGGGTGCGACTGGAAACCTATTGACCACGTTTGCCGCTAAGTCTTTGAATCCGCACGGGGGCAAATAAATCTAGTTACCAGCGCGAGTCCCGCCTTATCTTATCGCCTCCACAACGGATCGGAGACCCGACACACCCAGAGCCCATCAAACCAAAGCGAACGACAAAAGCGGCAGATTCTAAATTCAAATGCTTCGCCCGCACCACAGCCACAACATCTAGTGTTCAAGGGAAGGAATGCCTGTGCAGACCAAGCTGATTTTCGCCGCGGCCTTTTCGCTGGCCGCCATTCCGGCGCTGGCCCAGACCGTGCCGCACCCCACGACAACGCCGGATATCAACGCTGCCGATCTTTCGGCGCGCGACAAGGCCATTTCGGATGACGCATTCCAGGGCCGCGGCCCCGGCACGAAGGCCGGCGAGGCGGCGTCGCAGTGGATCGCCGACGAGATGAAGCGCATCGGGCTCAAGCCCGGCAATCGCGGCAGCTACTTTCAGCCGGTGCCGGCCGTGAACATCGCGCTGGATGCGTCGAAGTCGTCGCTGGTGTTCGACACGGCACAGGGCCAGATCAATCCGAAATTCCCCGATGAAGATGTCTATTGGACGCCGCGGTTCAAATCGGACGAGGTGAAGGTCGCCAAGGCACCGCTGGTGTTCGTCGGCTACGGCGTCGTCGCGCCGGAATACAATTGGAACGACTATGCCGGTGTCGATGTGAAGGGGAAGACCGTCGTCATTCTCATCAATGATCCCGGCAACGAGGATGCCTCGCCCGATCCCAAATTCTTCAAGGGCAAGGCGATGACGTATTACGGCCGCTGGACCTACAAATATGAGGAGGCGGCGCGACAGGGCGCGGCGGCTGCCATCATCGTGCACGAGACGGCGCCTGCGG
>Ga0335085_10001183_pt1 | contig 59270 bp, 55 predicted proteins | sample Lox_Sample_45_FD_206712 | JGI IMG/M metagenome (GOLD analysis project Ga0335085, IMG submission 206712) | Soil microbial communities from Loxahatchee National Wildlife Refuge, Florida, United States - Lox_Sample_4.5 | ecosystem: Environmental > Terrestrial > Soil > Wetlands | place: USA...
TCCGCGCGACCGAGCACCGGGTCATCGGCTCGTCGGCGGAGCGCCACTCGATCCCGTTCTTCTACGAGGCGCGCGCCGACGCCGTGATCCGTCCGCTGCCGGGCGACCATCCGGCGAGCTTCGAGCCATTCCTCTACGGCGACTATCTGTGGGGTCGCATCACGGAGTTCGTGGAATTTCGTGGCATGGAGCGGCAGCGGCCGCCCACCGGCGTCACGGCGCCGCCGCGCTGAGGCGCGTTCGGGCGTGCGGCCGCTGCGGTAGCCGGCGAGCCCGCAGAGTGGACACGTCAGGGCCGCGGCGGTAGCTTCCCTCCGGCGGAAGGAGACCACCCACCATGCCACGCTACCTGCCGCTCGCGGCGCTGCTCGTGCTCGCGGGCTGCTACAACATGCCGGGCGATGTCACCGCGGATGCAAGTGGTGCCAAGACCGTCAACGGCTCGATCCACGTGCCGGCCGGCACCCACAGCGCCGGGGTCGGCACGGTGAACGGCTCGATTCGCATCGACGACAACGCCTCTGTCGCCCATGCGGGCACGGTGAACGGCTCGGTGGCGCTCGGCGCGCACGCGGCGGCCGAGTCCATCGACACGGTCAACGGCTCCATCACCCTCGGTGAGGGCGCGCACGTCGCTCAGGACGTGACGACAGTCAACGGCTCGATGACGCTCAAGAGCGGCGCCGAGGTGGGCGGTCCGGTCTCGAACGTGAATGGCCGCATAGCGCTCAATGATGCGCACGTCGCCGGAGGCCTGCGCACCGTCGACGGCGACATCGACGTGCGCGGCAGCTCGCGCGTCGAGGGGGGCATCGTGGTCAAGCACGGCGGCGGCGGCCTGTTCAACTTCACGGTGCACAAGCCGCGCATCGTGATCGGTCCGGGCGCGGTGGTGCAGGGAGACCTGCATTTCGAGCGCGACGTCGATCTCTACGTGAGCGATCAGGCGACCACGGGACCGATCACGGGCGCCAGCGCGATTCGCTTCTCCGGCCCGACCCCGCCGGGCTGACGGGCACCTTCAGGCGCGTGCGGCCCGCAGCAGCGCGAGCGGGTTCGGCTTCGGCTCGGCGACCTTCACCAGAGTGTTGCGGTCGCGGTGCAGGAAGGGCTCCTCGCGCCCGCGCACCTTGAGCACCGTATCGAGCACGTAGCTCCAGCTGCCATCGGGATTGAAGACCACCTCGATGCGGTAGGAATCGGTGCGGAAGGCATACTCGAGGAACGCCGTGGAGCAGATGCCGTACTCGGTCTGACCGCGCACGGCGGTGAGCACGAGCTCGGTGGCATCGGCCGTCGCGTGCCCGGCGGCGAGCGCGACCTGGCCGCGCGGGATGCTGAGCGACTGCAGCACCAGTCCCGTGGCCGGCTCCCACAGCCAGTAGCCGTTCTGATCGTGGAAGGTCGTATCCTCATCGGAGGAGTTGATGTGGGTGTGATAACGCAGCCCATAGAACAGCTGCGGCCCGTTTGACTGGGCATCGATCGGCTCGAGCACGATCCGCTCGCGATACTCGCGTCGCTCCGGACCCGCGGCCTTTGGATTGATGTCGACGCCCGCGCGGCTCTCCCAGGTGCCCGCCAGCCGGCGCAGGGGACCCAGGTTCGCCAGGGTGTCGGGATCGGCTTCCTGCTCGGTGTAGATGTCCTGCGGGAACGGGTCCATGGCGTGAGTCTAATCGATATCCGAAGGAGCGTAGACTGCGCCCCCAGGAGGCGGCACTACGAACCGCCGGGAAGGGGAGAGCGATGAGTCCGGAGCTCAGATATCTGGCGCTGACCGCGGTGCTGACGGGTCTGCTGTGGGTGCCCTACATCCTCAATGAAATCATGGTGCGCGGCCTCATGGACGCCGTCGGGTATCCTGAGAATCCCAAGCCGCTCGCCAAGTGGGCGCAGCGCATGAAGGCCGCGCACTATAACGCGGTCGAGAACCTCGTGGTCTTCGCCACGCTGGTGCTGGTCGCGAGCGCCGCCGGCATCCACAACCCCGCGATTGCGACCGCCGCCTGCGTGTATTTCTGGGCGCGCGTGGTGCATGTGCTGGCGTACACGCTCGCGGTGCCCTGGGTGCGCACCCTCTCGTTCGTGGTCGGCTTCGCGATGCAGATGTGGGTCGCGGTGGCGATCCTCGCGCGCTAGCGTCGGCGCGCCGCGAGGCGAGGCTTACGCGGACGGACGGCGCGGCTCAGGCTCGCAAAGTACGCGCAGCTCCCGCAGATCGGGCATGCGCCGCACTGCGGGTTCTTCGACTTGCATAGCTGCCGCCCGTGCCGTTGCAGCAGCAGGTAGGCGCGGCTGCGCGCGGCGAGGGTCGCCGGCAGCTGCGCCTCGAGCAGCTGCCGTGCCTGCACGTAGGTTGCGCCGTACTTCGGCCCCTCGCGCCCCGATTGGATGCGGACCGGCACCCGGGGGCAGCTCGAGGGCACCGCGGCTACGGGCGCGAGCGCTGCGAAGAGCAGGATGCGATCGGCTCCCGGCGCGCCGATGCCCGGAAACTCCCGCAGCAGCTTGCGCGCATCGGCCTCGGGGACTCGCGCGAGCGCCGCGCGCAGATCGCCGGCGAATTCCGCCTGCACGCGGCGCGCGATGGCCCGCACACGCGCCGCGCGCTGCTCGGGGACCAGCCCGCCGGCCCTGAGCGCGCGCGTCAACGTGGCGGAACGCGCAGCGGCGAGCGCGGCCGGAGTGACGCCGACCGCCGCGGTCAGCGCGTCCCACCCGAGGCCGCAGCGCTCCTCGCTCGGCGGGTAGCCGCAGTGCCACCAGATCAGAAACAGGAACGGGTCGGTCGGCCAGCCCGGCGCCTGCCGGCCGTAGAACCCCTCGAGCGCATCGATTGCCGGCCCGAGGAGCGACTTGCTAGCCGCGCGCTGCGCTTTCACGGGACGCCGACCATTCGAGCGGGGCGATCTTGGGAATCATGAAGACCCAGCCTACCACCCCGAGCATGCTGATGACGGCGGCAACCAGGAACGCCGAGGTGAAGTGATTCGACGTGCCCACCAGCAAGCCCGTGAGCGCCGGCGCGATGATGCCGGCGAAGTTGCCGATGCCGTTCTGGATGCCGACCCAGCGGCCGGACGCATTCGGTCCGGCGAGGATCTGCGGGATCCCGAACACTCCCGGAGAGTTGGCGCCGTCGAGGATCTGGTAAGCGAAGATCGCACCGAGCGCCCAGGGGGCGGGCGCCAGCGCGATGCATACCATGCAGGCCACGAAGCCGATGTGAGTACCGCCCATGACGACCTTGTAGGCGAGGCTGGCGTGCCGGCCGCTCGCGACGACGCGGTCGATGAGCCACCCCGCGGCGAGTCCGCTGGCGGCGTGCACGCAGTAGGCGAGGAAGGTGAAGCGCGCCATCTCCTCGGTCGAGAAGCCATGCTCGCGCACCACATAGAACGGCAGCCAGGTGAGCGTGAAGAAGAAGGCGTAGTTGACCGAGAAGAGCCCGAGGCTCGTGCCCCAGAGCTCGCGCCGCTTGAGGAGCGCGCGCCAGGGGGGGTTGTCCCCGTCGGCACCGGCGGTGGCAGCCGGTAGTTCAGGAATGCGCGCCCGCGACCACGGCAGCAGCCACAGGAGCGAGAGCGCACCGAAGACCCAGAAAGCGCTGCGCCACCCGTATTGCGCCATCAAGAGGCCGCCGACGAGCGAGCCGACGGCCGGCCCGAAGAGATAGCCGAAGGCCACGATGCCGTTGGCGAGCCCGATTTCCTTTACGGGCATCATGCGTGCCAGCAGGTTCGACACCGAGGGAAAGGCGACGCTCTCGCCGATACCGAGCAGTACCCGCAGTGCCAGGAGCGCCACGAAGGACTGCGCCAGACCAACTCCCATCGTGGCGCAGGCCCAGAGAGTCAGCCCGAGACCGAGGACCCGCTGCGCGCCGAAGCGGTCGGCGAGCCAGCCGACCACCGGCTGCAGCACCGCGTACAGCCACCAGAACGCCGACAGCAGCAGGCCGAGCTGCTGCGGCGAGAAGCCGAGATCGTCCTGGATCAGGTGCGCGGCGGTGGGGACGGTGCCGCGGTCGACGTAGTTGATGAAGAGCGCCGTCGCGAGCAGCACCACGATCCACCAGCGCGCGCCGACGGCGGGCGGCGCGGCGGCTGTCGCCGGCGCCGTCAACTCGCGTAGTCCGCCTGTTGTCGATCCAGCAGGCGCTTCAGCGCCTCGAAGTGCAGTTGCGCGCGGTTCTCACCGCCGACCTCCGCGCAGCCGGCGAACTGCCCGAGCGTCGCGCGCACCACCGGCTCGGGCAACACGGCGAGCGCGCGTCCGGTCGAGAGCGCCAGCACCTGCACCTGGCAGGCACGCTCGAGGAAGTACAGCCGCTCGAAGGCCTCGGCGGGCGAGTCGCCGATGACCAGTACGCCGTGATTGCGCAGCATCAGCACCGAGCGGGTCCCGAGCGCACGCGCCATGCGCTCGCCCTCGGCAAAATCGAGCGCGAGCCCGTTGTAGTCGGCGTAGGCGACGTCGTCGTGGAATCCGATGGCGCTCTGGGAGGCGGTCTCGAGCCGCCCGCCCGCGAGCATGCCGAGCGCGGTCGCGTAGGGCATGTGGGTGTGCAGCACGCAGCGTGCCCGCGGCGCGAGGCGGTGGGTCGCGGCGTGAATGTAGAGCGCGGTGTCCTCGACGAGGCCACGCCCGGCGAGCAGGCGGCCGTCGAGGCCTACCTCGAGCAGATCGCTCGCCCTGACTTCCGACCACAGCAGGCCGAAGGGCGCGAGATAGAAGCGATCGGCGCAGCCCGGCACCAGCATCGTCATGTGGTTGTCGATGCCCTCGTTGAAGCCGAAATGTGCCGCCAGCCGATGACAGGCGGCGAGATCGATGCGTGCGCGGCGCTGCGCCTCGCCCGGGACCGAAGGAAGCTGCGGTGAGGCGCTCATGGGGTCTCGAACTTTATCGTCAGCTGCGCGCAGCCGGTCACCGCGGCCGCGCCCGCGGGCCGATAGTACGGTGCCCCGGCCTGCGCGATCCTGAGCGCCGCCGCATCGAGCCCCGGGTCGCCGGAGGAGCGGGTGATGGCCGGGTCCCGGGTGAGCTTGCCGCTCTCGTCGGTGCACGCGCGCACCTCGGGGCTGGTGCGTGTGGCGCGAGCCGCGCCGGAGCCGGCCGCGACCGCCGCAGCGGCGGCCGGCGCCACGGCGGCCACCGTGCCGCCCGCCGCCATGGTCGCCGTCGCGGTGCTCGCGGGTGCGCTCTGCGCCGCGTGACCGCGGCCCCATTTCCAGGCAATTTCCTGCCAGGACGCCACGGCCGACCCGTCGCCTGCCTGCACCGCGGGCAGGAAACGCAGCTTCATGACGCAGCTCACGGCGGCGGCGTCGAGGTCACCGGACCCGGAAGACGACTTGATCGAGGGCTGCGAAGGCACACCGCTCGGGCCCACCACCAGCAGGACCAGCGCCGCGGAGCCGTCCTGGGCATCGGTCTGCATCAGATCCGGGCAGCGTCCCTTCGGGTCGTATCCGATCGCGACGGTTGCATCCCGCAACTCGGCCGCCGGAGGCGGCGCGCCCCAGCTGGGCGCACAGAGCGCCGCTACCCCGAGCAGTGCCGCGCAGGCGGGGAGTGCACGTCCGCGATCAGCCATGGTTTTACCCCCTTGGCCGCCATTCTAGCCCAGCGCGCTCAGTGACCGGGCGGGCCGCACCCCGGCGTGTCGCAGGCGCCTTCCTCCTCGACCTGCACCGTCGTGTGCTCGACCCGCAGCTGCTGCTCGAGACGGGCGTGGATGGCGGAGATCACCTCGCCGTGCCGGCTGCCGGCGGCCAGGTTGGCGTGCAAAGTCACCGTGGGGCGCTCGCCGGTCATCGACCACACGTGCACGTGGTGCACGCCCACGACCCCGGGGACGTGGCCGATGAGCTCGGCCTCGATCGTCTGTACGTCGCAGCCGGGCGGCGCGCCCTCGAGCAGCACGTGCGCGGAATCGCGCGTCAGCCGCCAGGCCGAGCGCAGGATGAGCGCGGAGACCCCCAGCGACAGAAGTGGATCGGCGAGGGTCCAGCCGCCGATGAGGATCACGAGCGCGGCCACGCTCGCCGCCACCGAGCCGAGCAGGTCGCTCAGGACGTGGGCGCGCGCACCGCGCTCATTGAGCGAGCGCGCGCCGGAGAGCGCGAGGTAAGCGGCGAGGTTGGCGACGCCCCCGACCACGGCGATCACGAGCATCAGCCCCCCGTCGACCGGCGGGCGCGTCACGAGGCGCAGCAGCGCCTCGTATACCACCCACGCGGTGAGCAGCAGCAGCACCTGACCGTTGACGAAGGCCGCGAGCGGCTGATAGCGGCGGTGCCCGTAGGTGCGCTGCAGGCTGGCCGGACGGCGGCCGACACGAACGGCGACGATCGCGAGCACGAGCGCGGCGGAGTCGGCCAGCATGTGCGCGGCTTCGGCGAGCAGGGCGATCGAGTTGGCCCACCAGCCGCCGAGCGCCTCGATGAGGGTGAACGTGGCGAGGATCGCGAGCGCGATGCCGAGCCGGCGCTCGCCGCCGCGGTCGCCGTGGCTGTGCGGGTGATCGTGTCCGGCGTGGCCATGATGCTCGTGCCGGTGGTGATGATGATGCGCGTGCTCCACTGTGCCGCACGATACGACGGCGGGTCAGCCGCAGCAAGTGTGGCCTGGATCACAGAATACGGTAGGGGGTATGGTATTTAGACGCGCGAGTTGGCGGCGCGCAGGCGGCGCTCGCTGAAGGTGGCCGCGGTTGCGGCCGCTAGCAGATTCGGGTCGGACCGCGAACCGGCGGCCTCACAGGGAGAGTGTGATGCATTTCCTCGGACAGACCGTGCTGGATTCCCGCTGGACGGGCCGCGATGCCCGCCGTACCCTCGCCTCGCTCCTCGGCTATGGACGCAACCTGGTGCTGGTGGCCTGGGTGATCGGCGTGCTGGCCTTCTGCCTCATGGGGCTCGCAGGCGCCATGCGCTGACGGCGCGCTATCCTTGGGGGCGTGACCCCCTCACTCGATCTCGTCGCGATCGGCCGCGTCAGCGTCGACCTCTACGGGCAGCAGGTCGGCAGCCGGCTCGAGGACGTCCTGACCTTCGCCAAGGGGGTCGGCGGCTGCCCGGCGAATGTCGTCATCGGCGCCGCGCGCCTCGGGCTCAAGTCCGCGCTGATCACCCGCGTGGGGGACGAGCCCATGGGCCGCTTCGTGCGCGAGCAGCTCGCGCGCGAGGGTGTCGACACCCGCGGCGTGCGCCCCGACCCCGCGCGGCTCACCTCGCTCGTGCTGCTCAGCGTCCGCGACGCCGAGACCTTCCCGCTCATTTTCTATCGTGACAACTGCGCCGACGGCGCGCTCGGCCCGGAGGACGTGGACGAGGAGCTCATCGCCGCCGCCCGTGCCGTACTCGTCACCGGCACGCACTTCTCGCTGACCGGGGGCGCGCGCGCCCAGCGTAAGGCGATCGAGGTGGCCCGTGCACACGGGGGCAAGGTCGTGCTGGACGTCGACTACCGGCCAAACCTCTGGGGAATCGGCGGTCACGGGGCGGGCGAGAGCCGCTACGCCCGCTCCGCGCGGGTGACCGAGGCGCTCGCTGCCGTGCTCCCGGACTGCGACCTCATCGTCGGCACGGAGGAGGAGCTGCACATCGCCGCCGGCTGTGAGGAGACGCTCGCGGCCGCGCGCCGCATCCGTGCACGCTCGCACGCCGTGATCGTCTGCAAGCGCGGCCCGCTCGGGTGCGTGGTGTTCTCCGGGGCTATCCCTGAGCGCCTCGAGGAGGCTCAGGTCGTCCCGGGAATGGCGATCGAGGTCTACAACGTGCTGGGCGCCGGAGATGCCTTCCTCGCCGGGTTTCTGCTCGGCTATCTGCGCGCTGCGCCCCACGAGACGAGCGCACGCTACGGAAACGCCTGTGGCGCGCTCGCGGTGTCGCGCCTGCTGTGCTCGGCCGAATTCCCCACGCGCCGCGAGCTCGAGCACTATCTGGCCCACGGCAGCCGCGAGCGCGCCCTGCGCGCCGACGCCGCGCTCAGCCACCTGCACTGGGTCACGGCAGGGAGGCGCGGGCCGCCTGCGGTGTGCGCGCTCACCGTGGCCGATCCGGAGCCGCCCACGCAGCCGCAGGCGCCGGGTCTCGGGCTCCTGGCGGTGCAGGCCGCGGCGGCGGTTGGGTCCGGGCGCGAGGGCTACGGCGTGCTGCTCGGGCGGCCGGACCCGGCGGCGCTGCGCGAGGGGCAGCAGCGATCGCTTTGGCTCGCGCGGCGCGCGGGACCGGTGGCGCAGCTCATCGAGTGGCCGAGCGGCATCACGGTCGTGTACCGCTACAGCCAGGCGCGCGAGCCCGAGCTCGCGGCGCTCGCCGGCGCCTGCCGGGCGCAGGGTCGGGAGCTGCTGCTCGAGGTCGACATGGACGGGGAGCGGGCGCCGCGTGCCGAGGAGCTCGGTGCGCTCATGGCGCGCGTCTACGCGCTCGGAGTCCGACCGGACTGGTGGGCGCTCGCGGCGCAGCTGGCGGCGGATCCGGCGCAGCGCTGCGCCGAGGTCCTCGCGGAGCACGACCGCGATTGCCGCGGGGTGCTGGTGACACTCGAGGCGGCCGGGACGGCCTCGAGCGCGCTCGCAGCCGCGGCCGGCAGCTCCATCGTGCGCGGCTTCATCGCCGGCGGTAGCATATTCGCCGACGTCGCGGCGGCGTGGCGCTCGGGGCAGATGGCCGCCGAGTCGGTGAGCGCAGCAATCGCACAGCGTTTTCGCACACTGGTCGACGCCTGGGTGCGCGGGGGCGGGCATTGAAGGCAACTCGACTCACGGTGGCGCAGGCGCTGGTGCGGGCCATGTCGGCCCAGTGGACCGAGCTCGGCGGCGAGCGCCGGCGGCTGTTCGCGGGCGTGTGGGCGATCTTCGGCCACGGCAACGTGGCCGCGCTCGGCGAGGCGTTGTACGCGGCGCGCGAGTCGCTGCCGACGCTGCGCGCGCACAACGAGCAGGCGATGGGCCATGCGGCGGTCGCCTATGCCAAGGCCATGCAACGCCGCCGCATGATGGCCTGTACCACCTCGATCGGGCCCGGCGCGACCAATCTCGTGACCGCGGCCGCGGTGGCGCACGTGAACCGCCTGCCGGTGCTGCTCCTGCCCGGAGATGTGTTCGCGACCCGCGTCCCCGACCCGGTGCTGCAGCAGCTCGAGGACTTCGGCGACGGGCTGGTCACCGCCAACGACTGCCTGCGGCCCGTGTCGCGCTACTTCGATCGCATCACGCGGCCCATGCAACTGGTGACGGCGTTCGAGCGAGCGCTCCAGACCCTCACCGATCCGGCCCGCTGCGGCCCGGTGACGCTGGCGCTCTGCCAGGACGTGCAGGCGGAAGCCTGCGACTGGCCGCAGAGCCTGTTCGAGGAGCGCCTGTGGACTCTGCGGCGCCCGCCGCCGGACCTGCGTGAGCTCGGCGAGGCGGCACGGGTGCTGCGTGCGGCGCGCCGTCCGCTCGTGATCTCGGGCGGGGGCGTGCTGTATTCCGAGGCGGGCGCGGCGCTGCGCGCCTTCTGCGAGCGGCACGCGCTGCCGTGCGGCGAGACACAGGCGGGCAAGTCGGGCCTGCCGGGAAGCCACCCGCTCAATCTCGGCGGCCTCGGCGTCACGGGCACCGCGGCCGCCAACGCACTCGCCGCCGAGGCGGACGTGATCCTCGCGGTCGGCACCCGCCTGCAGGATTTCACCACGGGCTCGGCGCTGCTCTTTCACGGGCCGGGCCGGCGCATCGTGGGACTCAATGTGCAGCCGTTCGATGCGGGCAAGCACGCGGCACTGCCGCTGGTCGCGGACGCGCGCGAGGGGCTCAGGCTCCTGAGCGAGCAGCTTGCCGAGTGGCGCGTGCCGGCGGAGTGGAGCGCGCGCGCGCGCGAGCAGCGTGCGCAGTGGCTGAGTACGGCGGCGGCGTTCACCGCGGCGGCGGACGGCCCGGGGTTGCCGTCGGACGCACAGGTGATCGGCGCGGTGCAGCGCGCCGCGGCAGCCTCCGACATCCTGGTGTGCGCGGCGGGCGGTCTTCCGGGCGAGCTGCATCGACACTGGCAGGCCGAGCAGCCGGGCGGCTACCACCTCGAGTACGGCTACTCCTGCATGGGCTACGAGATCGCCGGCGCGCTCGGCGTGAAGCTCGCGCATCCCGGGCGCGAGGTGATCGTCATGGTGGGCGATGGCTCCTATCTGATGCTCAACAGCGAGATCGCAACCTCGATACGCATGAGCGCCCGGCTCATCATCGTGCTGCTCGACAACGGCGGCTTCGGCTGCATCGAGCGGCTGCAGAGCGCCACCGGCAACGCGAGCTTCAACAACCTGCATCCGCCGGGGACCGCGCCCGTCGATCTGGTGGCGCACGCACGCAGCCTCGGAGCGCTCGGGAGCCGGGCGAGGAGCATCGCCGAGCTCGAGAGCGCCATCGCGGCTGCGCGCCGCGCGGATCGCACTTCGGTGATCCTGATCGAGACCGATGCGTCCGCGAGCACGGCCGCGGGCGGCTGCTGGTGGGACGTGCCGGTGCCGGAGGTGTCGGAGCGCGCCGAAGTGCGCGCGGCCCGGGAGCAGTATGCCGCGGCCGTCAGGCGGCGCGGCTCGTGAGGGGTGCGCGATGAAGGTCCGGCTGGGCGCCAACCCGATCATCTGGTCGAATGACGATCTGCGCGAGCTCGGGGCCGACATCACGCTCGAGACCTGCCTCGCGCAGGCGCGCGCGGTCGGCTTCGAGGGCATGGAGCTCGGGCACAAGTTTCCGCGCGACCCGCAGACGCTGGCCGCGGTGCTCGCCGGCCACGGACTGAAGTGCGTATCGGGCTGGTATTCGGCCGAGCTGCTCGAATGGGGCGCGCGCGAGGAGCTCAGGAGGCTGCGGCCGCATCTCGCGCTCCTCGAGGCCATGGGAAGCCCGGTGCTGGTGTTCGCCGAGGTGAGTCACGCGGTGCACGGCGACCTCGGGCGTCCGCTGTCCGAGCGCCCGGTGCTCACGGCGCGGGACTGGCGCGTATTCGGTCAGCAGCTCACCGAGGTGGCGGCGGCAACCGCGGCCGCCGGCGTACGCCTCGCCTATCACCATCACATGGGCACGGTGGTGCAGAGCGAAGCGGATATCGATGCGCTGATGGCGGCGACCGGACCCGAGGTGGGGCTGCTGCTCGACACGGGACACGCGGCGTTCGCGGGAGCGGACCCGGCAGCCCTCGCGCAGCGCTACGCCGCGCGGATCGTGCACGTGCACGCGAAGGATGTGCGCGCCGCGGTCGCCGGCGAGGCGCGCGCCGGGAACTGGAGCTTCCTGCGCGCGGTGCTCGCCGGAGTGTTCACGGTTCCCGGAGACGGCGCCGTGGCCTTCGAGCCGGTGTTCGCCGCGCTGCGGGACTACTCGGGCTGGGTGGTCCTCGAGGCCGAGCAGGATCCACGCCGCGCCGATCCCCTGACCTACGCGACGCTCGGTTACCGCAATCTCAAGCGCCTGGTGTCGGAGAATGTCCGGTGAGCTCGCGGCTCCTGCTCAAGCCGAATCTCTCCGCGGGCGCCGCGCACGTGCACCGGGTCACGCCCGAGAGCGCGGGGTGGCGCTTCGTCGGCTTCGAGGTATTCGATTTGGCTCCGGGGCAGACGCTCGCACGCGCCCTGCCGGATCGCGAGCAGTGCCTGGTTGTGCTCTCGGGCCGCGCCACGCTTGAGGTGGCCGGAGAGGACTTCGGCGCGATCGGCGCACGCGAACACCCCGGCCTCGGCAAACCGTTCGCCGCCTATGTGCCACCGCGCGCGCCGCTGCGCCTCACGGCACAGAGCCCCTGCGAGCTCGCCGTCGGCTCGGCGCCGGCCGAGGGCCGGTTCCGGCCGCGCCTGATCCGACCCGGGGACGTGCAGGAGGAGGTGCGGGGCACGGGCACCAACATGCGCTATGTCTATGAGGTGCTGCCGGAGAGCGCCGAGGCCGAGTCGCTCCTGGTCGTCGAGGTGCGCACACCCGGGGGCCACTGGTCGAGCTACCCGCCCCACAAGCACGACCGGGCCGAGGGCGGCGAGAGTCAGCTCGAGGAGATCTACTATCATCGGCTGGCGCGCCCGGGCGGTTTCGCCTTCCAGCGCGTGTACACGGACGACCGCTCGCTCGATGAGACGATGGCGGTGGAGGACCGCGACCTGGTGCTGGTGCCGCGCGGCCACCACCCGGTGAGCGCGGCGCACGGCTTCGACCTTTACTATCTGAACGTCATGGCGGGACCGGTGCGGCGCTGGCGCATCAGCTATGCACCGGGCTACGAGTTCCTGACACGACGCTGACGGGAAGACGGATCATGGCGACGATCGGCATGGCGGTACTCGGTTGCGGACGCATCGGCCGGCTGCACGCCCGCAATCTGGCGCGGCACCCGCGCGTGCGGCTGGCGCAGGTCTTCGATGTCTCGGGCGAGGCGGTGCAGCAGACTGCGACGGAGCTCGGCGTACGGAGCGCGCGCAGCGTGGACGAGGTGTGGGACGACCGCAACGTCCGCGCGATCGTGATCGCTACGCCCACGGACACCCATGTGCCGCTGATCGTCGCGGCGGTGAAGGCCGGCAAGGCCGTGTTCTGCGAGAAGCCGATCGACATGAGTCTCGAGCGCGCGCGTGCCTGCTGGAGCGAGATCGCCCACGACGGCCCGACCGTGATGATCGGCTTCAACCGCCGCTTCGACCCGTCCTACCGCACGCTGCGCGAGCGCCTCAAGCTCGGCGAGATCGGCCGCCTGGAGCTGGCCGTCATCACCAGCCGCGATCCGGCGCCTCCGCCGGCCGGGTACCTGCAGAGCTCCGGCGGTCTGTTCCGTGACATGACCATCCACGACTTCGACATGGCGCGCTACCTCGCGGGGGACATCGCCAAGGTGCATGCCTTCGGCGCAAACCTCGTCGACGCGGAGATCGGCAAGCTCGGGGACATCGATACCTGCGCGATCTCGCTGCGCGCCAAGTCCGGCGCCCTCGTTCAGATCAACAACAGCCGCCGCTGCGCGTACGGCTACGATCAGCGGATCGAGGCATTCGGAGCGGGCGGCATGCTGCAGGCGGGCAACCGCTACGAGACCTCGGTCGCGGCCTGGAGCGGCGAGCGCACGGGCGCGCGTGACGTCGTGCTGCACTCCTTCCTCGAGCGCTACGCCGAGGCCTACGCGGCCGAGATGGACTCGTTCGTGGCCGCGGTGGAGGAGGGGCGGCACGCGAGCCCGGACTTCTCGGATGGCCTCGAGGCGCTGCGCCTCGCCGGGGCTGCCGGAGAGAGCCTGCGCACCGGGCGGGTGGTCGACCTGGGCGCCTAGGATGCCCCGCCCATGCCCTCACAATAGGCGCTCATGACCGCAAACCGTCCGGCAGGTTGGGGGATGAGCGCGCTGCCGCGTATCGCGCGCGGCGCCGGCAGCTATCTCTATGACACGGCGGGCCGTCGCTATCTCGACGGCTCGGGCGGTCCGGCCGCATTCTCGATCGGCCACGGCAACGCCGAGGTGAACGCCGCGATTGCCGCGCAGCTCGCCCAGGTAGCCTGCGGCTACCGCTACCTGTTCACGAGCACGCCACTCGAGGAGCTGACCAGCCTGCTGCTCTCCCTGTGCGGCCCGGAGTTCGGGCACATCGTCTACTCGGGCAGCGGGTCGGAAGCGGTGGAGTCGGCGCTGAAGGTGGCTCTGCAGTATTGGGATGCGCGCGGACTCTCCGGGAAGAAGCACTTCATCGCCCGCGAGCGCTCCTACCACGGCAATACGCTCGGCGCGCTGTCGGTCTCGGGATTCCTCGAGCGCCGCCGCCCCTTCCTGGGGAGCCTCCTCGATGTGACGTTCGTGTCCGCCGCCAACGCCTATCGGCCGCTGCGCGGGCTCGCGGGCGCGGCGCTCGTCGAAGCGCTTGGCTCCGAGCTCGACCAGAAGATCGCGGCGCTGGGCGCGGAGCGCGTCGCCGCCTTCATCTTCGAGCCGGTGGTCGGGGCGGCCGGCGGCGTGGTGCCCGCACCCGAGGGGTACGCCCGGGCGGTGCAGGCGGTGTGCGCCCGCCACGGCGTCCTGGTTATCGCCGACGAGGTGATGTCCGGTGCGGGGCGCTGCGGCACCTGGCGTGCGCTCGCGCACGATGGCGTGGTTCCCGACATCATGGCCGTGGGCAAGGGACTTGCCGGCGGCTACATTCCCCTCGCCGCGACGATTCTCAAACGCGAGCTCGGCGACACCATGCTCGCCCGGCACGGCGCCGTCTTAACCGGGCACACCTACTCGGGGCATACGACGGCGTGCGCCGCCGGGCTCGCCGTGCAGCGCATCATCCAGCGCGAGTCGCTCGTCGCGCGCGTCCGCGAGCGCGGCACGGCGCTGCTCGCGGAGCTGCGCCGCGCGCTCGGGCGCTTCGCGGAGGTCGGCGACGTGCGCGGCCGCGGCTATCTCATCGGCGTCGAGTTCGTGCGCGACCGCAGCACGCGCGAGCCGCTGCCGCCAGCGCGCGCCTTCAGCCAGGCGCTCGGGCGGCGTGCATTCGAGGACGGACTGATCGTCTATCCGTGCGCCGGCAATGTCGGCGGCACGGCCGGCGACACCGTGATCGTCGCCCCGCCCTACAACGCCAGCGACGCGGAGCTCGAGGAGCTCATCGAACGCTTGAGCCGCGCGATCGAGCGCACGCTCGCGGCCGCCTGAGCCTCAGGCGCGGCGCGTGGCGCCGAAGTTGCGGTCGGCGATCAGGCACAGGATCTCGTACATCATCGTGGCGCCGACGAGTGCGGTGTTGCCGGTCTGATCGTAGGGTGGCGCGACCTCGACCACGTCGCCGCCGATCAGGTTGAGGCCGCGCAGGCCCCGCAGCAGCCGCTGCGCCTCGAGCGTCGTGATGCCGCCGACCTCCGGAGTGCCGGTGCCCGGGGCATAGACCGGATCGAGCCCGTCGACGTCGAAGGAGATGTAGGTGGGGCCATCGCCCACCACCGAGCGCGCCAGCCGGATCACCTCCTCGACCCCGAGCTCGGCGAACTCGTCCATGAACACCACGCGCATGCCGTGGGATTTCGAGAACTCGATGCCGTCGAGGAAGTTCTGCGCGCCGCGGATGCCGATCTGGATGGTGCGCTTCGGATCGAGCACACCTGCCTCGACCGCCAGGCGAAACGGCGCGCCATGGGTGAACTTCGAGCCGAAGAATTCCCCCCAGGTGTCGCAGTGCGCATCCACGTGCACCATGCCGACGGGGCGCTCGGCGCCGAGCGCCCTGAAGATCGGGTAGGTGATCGAGTGATCGCCGCCGGCGGTGAGCGGCAGGATGCCGGCCGCCTTCACCTTGCGATAGAACGCCTCGATCGAGTCGTTCTGCCGCTCGAGGTCGTAGCGGTGGGAGATCGGCACGTCGCCCAGGTCGGCGACGCGGCAGAGCTCGTAGGGGTCGACGCCGAGTGCGACGTGGTAGCCGCGCATCAGGCTCGAGGCATTGCGGATCTCGCGCGGTCCGTGACGCGCGCCGGGCCGGTTGGTGACGGCGATGTCGGTCGGAATGCCGATCAGGCCGATATCGACGCCATCCAGCGCCGCCGCGAGCGGGCAGCGCATGAAGGTCGCGATCTCGGTGAAGCGCGGCTCCTTCATCGGATCGTAGGGCCTGCCGTCGCTCAAGGCCCGCCGCCGGTAGCTGTCGTTGCTCATGGTGCCTCGCTATCGTGGCGCGCCGCTCAGGCGCGCGTCAATCGACCGCGCCGGTACTGGTCGATGACGACCGCCGCCACGATGATCCCGCCCTTGACGATTTCCTGGTAGTAGGCGTCGATTCTCAGGAACGTGAAACCCGAGGTAATGACCCCGAGGATCAGCGTGCCGATCACCGTGCCGGTGATGCGCCCGACGCCACCGGAGAGCGAGGCGCCGCCGATCACCGCCGCCGCGATCGCATCGAGCTCGTACATGAGACCCATGCCCGCCTGACCCGAGACGGCGCGCGCCGCGGTGAGGACGCCGGCGAGCCCCGACAGCACTCCGGCGATCGTATAGACGATGACCAGGTGGCGGCCGACGAGGATTCCCGAGACGCGCGCCGCCTCACGGTTGGCGCCGATGGCGTAGGTGAACTTGCCGTAACGCGTGCAGCGCAGCGCGACGTGAAAGAGCAGCGCCGTGGCGAGAAAGATCAGCACCGGAACGGCGCCGCTGCCGAGCGCCGCGAACGAATCGCTCAGCATGCTCACCGGCTGGCCGCGCGTGTACCACCTGGCGAGTCCGCGTGCCGTGACCATCATGCCGAGTGTGGCGATGAAGGGCGGGATGCCGGTCGCCGCGATCAGGCTGCCGTTCACGAGCCCCGCGAGCGCGCCCACCGCGAGGCCGGCGGCCACCGGCACCACGACCGGCAGGTCGGCGAGCGCGGGGTAGACGGCGCGCAGCGCCTCGGAGGACTGCGCGAGGCTCGCCGCCACCATGGCGGTGAGGCCGACGACCGAGCCCGAGGACAGATCGATGCCGGCGGTAATGATGACCTGGGTGACGCCGATGGCGATGATGCCGATCACCGCGACCTGCAGGACCATCACCACCAGCCGCTGCTCGTTCGCGAGGAAGCTCTGGCCGACGAAGATCCAGCCGAGCAGCTCGAAGCCGAGCGCGAGCCCGGCGAGCACCAGGAGTATGCCGGCCTCGGGCGGCCAGCGCCGCCCCGGCCTGCGGGGGTGGGCGGGCGCGGTTCGGTCTGCCAGGGATTGCTGCATGGGCTGCGCTGCGCTTCTAGTGTGCGGCCAGCTCCATGATCCTCTCCTGGGTGGCTGCGGCGCGCTCGAGCACGCCGGCGACCCGGCCGGCGCGCATGACCATGACGCGGTGGCTGAGCGCGAGGAGCTCGGGCATCTCGGAGGAGATCATGAGTACCGCGGTGCCCTCGGCGGTCAGGCGCGCGATGAGCTGGTGGATTTCCGCCTTGGCGCCGACGTCCACCCCGCGCGTCGGCTCGTCGAGGATCAGGATCCTCGGGCGGGTGAGCAGCCAGCGCCCGAGCAGCACCTTCTGCTGATTGCCCCCCGAGAGGTTGTCGATGCGCTCCCCAAGGCCGGGCGTCTTGACGCGCAGCGCGCTCACCATGGCCTCGCAGGCGCGCCGCGCCGCGCCGCCGCGCACCAGCCCGCCGCGCGAGAAGTCGCGCGCGAGCGCGACAATCTCCAGGTTCTCGAGCACGCTCAGGCCCGGGAAGCAGCCGCTCTCCTTGCGATCCTCGGTGACGAAGCCGACGCCGCGCCCGATCGCCGCCGGCGGCGCCGCGATACGCACGGCCTCGCCCGCGAGGCGAATCTCACCGACATCGGCCGGCTCGAGCCCGAACAGCGCCCTGGCGAGCTCGCTGCGGCCTGAACCGACCAGGCCGGCCACGCCGAGGATCTCACCCTCATGCAGATCGAAGCTCACGTCGCTGAACCGCCCTGCGCCGCCGAGGCCGCGCGCGGCCAGCAGCACCGGACCGGGCACGGCCGGAGGGCTGGGCGGCGGCGCCGCGAGCTCGCGGCCCACCATCATGCGAATGAGACGCTCGCGGCTCAGGTTGCCTGGACTTTCGGTGCCGACGCGGCGGCCGTCGCGCAGCACCGAGATCTCGTCGGCGAGTGCGAACAGCTCCTCGATCCGGTGAGTCACGTAGAACACACCGGTGCCCTGCGCCCTGAGCTCGCGGATCAGCGCGAACAGCCGCTCGGCGTCGCGCTCGGTGAGGGCCGAGGTCGGCTCGTCCATGATGAGGACGCGCGCGCCGTAGGAGAGCGCGCGTGCGATCTCGACCATCTGCCGCGCGGCGATCGGCAGTCGGCCGAGCTCGGTGCGCGGATCGATGTCGAGCGCGAGTCGCTCGAGCAGGACGCGCGTGCGGCGCTCGAGCTCGCGGTGCCTGATGAGTCCCAGCGCGTTCACCGGCTCGCGGCGGATCCAGATGTTCTCCGCGACGCTCATCGAGGGCATGAGGTTCAGTTCCTGATGGATCATGGCGATGCCGCACTCGAGCGCGTGGCGCGGCGAGCCGAGACGCAGCGGGCGACCTTCGAGGCGCAGCTCGCCGGTGTCGGGCGCGCAGACTCCGGCCACGATCTTCATCAGCGTCGACTTGCCGGCGCCGTTCTCGCCGATGAGCGCGTGCACGCTGCCGCGTTTGAGGCGCAGCGTCACCTCCTCGAGTGCCGTAACTCCCGGAAAGCTCTTCGAGACCTCGTGCACCTCGAGCAGGTCGTGCGGCACTCCGGCGCGGACCGAGCTCATCAGCGATGCCCGAGATAGCTGGACAGGTTGTCGCGCGTCACCAGCTCGAAAGGCACCCAGACGAGGGCCGGCACCGGCTCGCCGTGCGCGAGCTTCATGGCGGTCTCGATGGCGCCGCGCCCCTGCGCCGGCGCATTCTGAAACACCGTCACCGTGAGCTCCCCGGCCTTCACGGCCGCGAGCGCGTCCGGGGTCGCGTCGATTCCTGCGACCAGGGTCGCGCCGAGGAGGTGCGCCTGCTTGAGCGCCTGAATGGCGCCGATCGCCATCTCGTCGTCGTTGGCGAGGACGGCAGAGGGACGCAGCCCGGCGCTCAGCCAGTTGGTCATGAGGTCGGCGGCCTGGGTTCGTTTCCAGTTGGCGGCCTGCTGGTCGAGCACGTGGATGCCGCGGCAGGCGGGTCGCGCGATCACCTGCTCGATGTCCTCGGTGCGCTGGCGGGCCGACTGATTGGTGAGCTCGCCCATGAGAATCACGATGTCACCCTTGCCGCCGAGCCGCCGGCAGACCTCGGTCATCTGCAGAGTGCCGGACTGAGACTCGTCCGAGCCGACGAAGGACACGCGCGGCGGCAGCTGCTTGTCCGCCGGCATGCGGTTGACGTACACGAGTGGGATGCGGGCGCCCGCCACCAGGTGTGTCATGCGCGGCGTCGCGTCGGTGTCGACGGGATTGACGACGATGGCATCGACGTGCTGCGCGATGAAGTTCTGGATCTGGTTGAGCTGGCGGCCGATGTCGTTCTCGGCATCCTCGAACTGCGCCGTCACGCCGAGCTCTGCGGCGCGATCCTTCATGCTGGCACGCACCGCGGTGAGGAAGTTGTCGTCGAACAGGGCCATGGTGACGCCCACCGTGACCGCAGGCGCAGCCGGGGGCAGCGCCAGCAGCACACCGGCGAGCAACGCCGGCGAAATACGCTTCATGCACGGTCCTTTGCAGCACAGCGGAGTGGTTGGACGCCATTCTAATGCCGGCGCGGGACTCTTCGCGCGAGCGCGCGAGGTATGCTAGCGTCGCCGCCGGGGTTGGCGAGCAGCGGAAAGGATCTTGCAGTGGATCGACGCGAGTTCCTCGAATCGATCGGAGGCCTCTCCATCCTGCTGCCGTTCGCCGCGGCGTTGCACGCGCGCGCCGGCGCCGCGGCGGGCCTGAAGACCCTGAGCGAGACTCAGGATGCGGCCGTCACCTGCATCGCCGAGATTCTCCTGCCGCAGACCGATACCGTCGGTGCCACGCAGGTGGGCGTCAACCGCTTCATCGATCTGCTGCTCACGGAATCGATGCTGGAACGGGATCGCGACCGCTTCCTCGAGGGGCTCGCGGCCATCGAGGCCCGCAGCCGCTCGCTCTACGGGGCGCCGGTCGCTGCCGCCCGCAAGGCGGACCAGGAGGCGCTGATCCGCGCGCTCGATGGCCAGCTGCCGGCGCGGCCTCCGACCAAGGCCGAGCAGGCGCGGCTCGATGCGCTGCCGCTGACGGCGGAACGCGGCTATGAGCTCCTCAAGGGCCTGGTGGTGTTCGCCTACTTCACCTCCGAGCCGGTCGCCAAGGGGCTCATCGACGCGCCCATCATTCCCGGGAGGTACGATGGCTGCGTCAGCGCCTGAGCCGACTTCCGGGCGGTACGATGCGATCGTCGTCGGCTCCGGAATCTCCGGCGGCTGGGCCGCCAAGGAGCTCACCGAGCGGGGCCTGAAGACGCTGCTGCTCGAGGCGGGGCCGCCGGTCGTGCCCGAGCGGGATTTCGTCGAGCACGTGCAGGACTACTCGCTCCCGTACCGGGGTTACGGCAACCTGCGCAGGCTGCGCGAGCAGCAGCCCATTCAGTCGCAGACCGGCGCCTGCGACGAATGGGTGTCGAAGTTCTTCGTGAACGACCGCGAGAATCCCTATGAGAGCGACGGCGACAAGCCGTTTGTGTGGATCCGCGGCCGTCAGGTCGGCGGGCGCTCGCTCATGTGGGGCCGGCAGGTCTACCGCTGGAGCGACCTGGACTTCGAAGCTAACGCGAAGGAGGGCGTCGGCGTCGACTGGCCGATCCGCTACGCGGACATCGCGCCCTGGTACAGCCACGTCGAGAGGTTCATCGGCGTGAGCGGCCAGGCCGAGGGGCTCGCGCAGCTGCCGGACGGCGAGTTCCTGCCGCCGATGCAGCTCAACTGCGCGGAGCAGCACGTGCGCGAGGCGATGAGCAGACGCTGGGGGCGCGAGCGCGTGCTCACCATCGGGCGCGCCGCGATCCTCACCCAGCCGCACCTCGGGCGCGCCGCGTGCCACTACTGCGGGCCGTGCTGGCGCGGCTGCATCACGCACTCCTATTTCAACAGCATCGGCTCGACCCTGCCGGCCGCCGCCGCCACCGGACGGCTCACGCTGCGCCCCAACAGCGTGGTCGCCGAGGTGCTGTACGACGCGCGCAGCAACCGCGCGAGCGGGGTGCGCGCCGTGGATGCCGACACGCTGCAGACGCTCGAGTTCCGCGCGCGCGTGGTGTTCCTGTGCGCCTCGGCGCTCGAGAGCGCGCGTATCCTGCTCAACTCGAAGAGCGAGCGCTTCCCCGCCGGGCTCGGCAACTCGAGCGGGGAGCTCGGACGCAACATCATGGACCATCCCTTCGGCGCCGGCGCCGAGGCGACCATACCCGGCATGGAGGACCACGCGACCTTCGGCAACCGCCCGAACGGCATCTACGTGGCGCGCTTCCGCAACGTGACCGACAGGCATCCGAAGTTCCTGCGCGGCTACGGCTTCCAGGGCGGCGGCAGCCGCGCCCACTGGCAGCGCGGTGCGCGGCAGCAGGGCTTCGGCGCCGACTTCAAGAAGTCGCTCCTGCGCGGGCTCGGCCCGTGGCACGTATGGATGGGCGGTTGGGGGGAATGTCTGCCGCGCTCCGACAACCGCTGCACGCTGCACCCGACGCTCAAGGACAAGTGGGGCGTGCCGGCGCTGCACATCCAGTGCACCTGGGGTCCGAACGAGCTCGAGCTGCTGAAGGACATGCAGGTGACGGCCGCGGAGATCCTCGAGGCGGCGGGCGCCAAGGATATTCGCACCTTCAACGACGAGCTGGCGCCGGGACTGTGCATCCACGAGATGGGCACCGCGCGCATGGGACGCGATCCGAAGACCTCGGTGCTGAACGGCTGGAACCAGGCCCACGACGTGCCGAACGTGTTCGTGACCGACGGCGCCTGCATGAGCTCCTCGGGAAATCAGAACCCCTCGATCACCTACATGGCGCTCACCGCGCGCGCCTGCAGCCACGCCGTCGAGCAATTGAAGCACGGGGAGATCTGATGGGCCGGCTCTCCCGCCGGCGATTCCTCGGCGCCTCGGCGGGCTCGCTCGCCGCGCTCGCCGGCGCCGCGGGCGAAGCCGCTGCCGGCAGTGCGCTTGCGGGCAGGCTCAAGCAGTCAGTGTGCCGCTGGACGCTTCCCGGGACGCTCCCCGAGGTCTGCGCACGCGTGCGCGGGCTCGGGCTCACGGCGATCGACCTGCTGCACCAGGACGAGTGGGCGCTAGCGCGCGCTGCCGGACTCACCTGCTCCATGGGCTATGCCAGCCGCCGCGATCACTTCATCGAGAACGGCTTCAACGATGCGGCGAACCACGCGATGCTCATCGAGGAGCTCACCGCGGCGCTGCCGCTCGCGGCTGCGGCGGGAGTCCCGAACCTCATCGCGATGTTCGGCAACCGCCGCGGGCTGAGCGATGAGCAGGGAATCGTCAACTGCGCCGCGGGACTTGCGCGGGTGGCGCCGGTCGCCGAGCAGCACGGCGTCACGGTGTGCGTCGAGCTCCTCAACAGCAAGGTGGATCACCCGGACTATCAGGGCGATCACACGGCCTTCGGCGTCGCGGTGATGGAGAAGGTGGGATCGCCGCGCGTGCGGCTGCTCTACGACATCTACCACATGCAGATCATGGAAGGGGATATCGTCCGCACGATCGGCCAGCAGCAGCGCTGGATCGGGCATTTCCATACCGGCGGCGTGCCCGGGCGGCACGACATCGACGCCTCCCAGGAGCTCAACTATCACGCCGTGGCGGCGGCGATCGCCGACGGCGGCTTTGCCGGATACCTCGCCCACGAGTTCAAGGCGAAGGGCGAGCCGTACGCGGCTCTGGAAGCGGCCTGCCGGATCTGCCGGGTGTGAAGTATCTGCCGCTCATCTGGTCCGGCATCTGGCGCAAGCCCGGACGCACCGTGCTCATCTTCCTGCAGGTGGCGGTCGCCTTCGTGCTGTTCGGCGTGCTGCAGGGACTGAAGACCGGGATTGAGCATGCAGTGGCCGAGGCGCGCGCGGACCTCCTGCTGGTGCACGGCCGCGAGACTTTCTTCGCTCCCATTCCGCTCGGCCTCCTCGGGCAGATCCGCGCGGTGCCGGGGGTGAAAGTAGTCGTCCCGGTGGGGCTGTTCGGCGCTTGGTATCAGAAGCCGGAACAGGGAGCGATCATCGTCGCCGTGAGCACCGAGGGGGACTGGACGGACGCGTTTACCTTCAACATCGCGCCTCAGTACCTCGCCGCTTTCAACAAGAACCGCACCGCAGCGCTGGTTACCGAGTATGCCGCGCAGAAGTACCACTGGAAGATCGGTGATCACATCCCGATGATGTCGAAGACACCGCAGAAGGATGGCTCGACGACCTGGGCCTTCGACATCGTCGGGACCTTCACCGACAGCGACGTCGCGGTAGGGCGCTACAAGATTCTCATGCACTTCGCCTACTTCGACGAGGGGCGCGCAGCCGGCACGGGTAGCGTGGATCACTTCAACGTCGCTGTCACCGATCCCCGTCTGGCGGTGCCGGTGGCGGATGCGATCGACAGGCGCTTTGCCAACTCCTCGCACGAGACCAAGACCGAGTCGTTGCGCGAGCTGGCGCAGGCCCAGGTGCAGCAGATCGGCGATCTCGACTTCCTCATCCGCGCGGTGGTGAGCGCGGTGCTCGCGGCACTGCTGTTCGCGACGGCGACGATGATGATGCAGTCCGTCAGGGAGCGCACTCCCGAGCTCGCGGTGCTGAAGACAATCGGCTTCACCGATCGCGCCGTGTTCTTCCTGGTGCTCGTCGAGGCCGTGGTCGTGTGCGTGGCGGCGGGCGCCTGCGGCCTGGCGCTCGCGACCGTCGTCTTTCCCTTCGCGGGACGGTTCGTGTACGGGCTGGCGATGCCGAAGGTCACCGTCGCGATCGGGCTCGCGCTCGCTGCGGCGGTGGCGTTGGTAAGCGCGGCGCTTCCGGCCGCGCGTGCCGCGCGACTGCGCGTCGTCACCGCGCTGGCGGAGCGCTGAGGGGCCGGTGAACTTCATGCGGCAATTCCTGGCGCTGCTGCGCATGAGCCTCGAGGGGGAGGGCGCGCGGCTCGGCTCGGTGCTGACGATCGTCGTCGGCGTGACGTGCACGGTCGCCGTCCTGATCTCGATGCTGGCCATGGGAACGGGTGCTCATCGGCAGGCGGTGGGCGACGTGCAAGACGATGAGTTCGTCGTGCAGGCCAAGGGCTCGCAGATCATGCAGAGCGAGATCTCGAGAGAGGAGATGGTCGCGCTGCGTGACCTGCCGGGCATCGCCCGGGACAAGGACGGCGAGCCGCAGGTCGACGGGCTCGTGCTGGTGCCGTTCGAGGGGCACCGGCGCGGCACCGGCCGACGGGTGTTCTTTCCGCTCCTCGGCAGCAGCAATTCGCAGTTCGAGCTGCGCCCGCCGGCGCGTCTCACCGAGGGGCGCCTGTTCCGGCCGGGTCTGCACGAGCTCATCGCGACCAACGCCTGTGTGCGGCAGTTCGAGGGCTTCGAGCTCGGAGCGAAGCGCGAGGTACGCGGCGCCGCCTGGACCGTCGTCGGGCACTACGACCAGGGCCAGAGCCTGCAGTGCATCGTGCTGAGCGACGCCGAGACTCTGATGAGCCTGTTTGGCCGCAACGGCTACAACCGGATCAGCGTGCGTCTCGACAGACCCTCCGACTTCGGGACGTTCAACCGCGCTCTCGAGGCCAATCCGGCGCTCAAGCTCGAAGCCAAGCCGGCGCGTGAGCAGGTCGAGTCGGACATGAAGCAGTTCAATGGACTGCTCAACTTCGTGAGCTATTTCATCGGCTCGATCATGGCGGTCGGCGCGACGCTCGGCGCCGTGAACTCGCTCTACTCGATCGTGGACTCGCGCCGACGGGAGCTCGCGACGCTGCGGGCGATCGGTTTCGGGTCGGCGGCCATCGTGGCCGCGACGCTGGTGGAGTCGGTGCTGCTCGCTTTGCCGGGCGCGTTACTCGGGGCCGCGCTGGCGTGGCTCCTCTTCCACGGCATGGCGATCGCCCCGTTCGGCTTCACCTTCAGGCTCGACGTCACCCCGCGGCTCGCCGAGATCGGCATCACCTGGGCGCTCGTGATGGGCTTCATCGGCGGGCTCCTCCCGGCGCTGCGCGCGGCACGGGTGCCGGTGACGACGGCGCTGCGGGCTACCTGACCCGGCGGCCTATCGAAGGGGCGCTATCGAGGGGGCGGCGCCCGAACAGCCACCGCGCGCCGAGCGCGAGCAGCCACCACAAGGCGTAGAACAGCAGCCACGCGACGATGGCGAACACCGCCGCGAACACCAGACCCTCGCCCGAGAGCGCGAAGGCCGGGACCCAGTCGGCGAGCGTAGCGTGCAGCAGCCCGGGGTCGGCGTGCAGGGTGAGCCAGGCGAGCTGGTGATACAGGTTCCCCTGCAGCGCCTCTACCGCGCTCTGCAGCTGGTGCACCGTGGCGATGAGGTCGCGGATGATTGCACCCTCGGCGTGAAAGGTCGGGTCGCCGCTTCCCAGGTGGTGCTGGATCAGCCTGTCGAGGTCCCCCTGATAGGACTGGTTCGCGAGCCTCTGCCAGGGTTCGAGATCGAGCTTCGCCTGGTCGAGCCGGCCGCCGAGCCGTTGTCGGTACTGCGCGATGAAGCCGGGGATGAGGCCCCCGGCCACGGCGGCGCACACCAGCAGCACACGATCGAGCAGGCCTCGGACCAGGGGCATGGCGGGCTACTTTAGTGGCAGCTGTTATAAACTGAAAGCCGCATGAGCGCCCTGACAGAAATCCCGTTGCTGTTCCTGCCGGCCTGCTTCTGTGTGCTGACGCTCGCCACCTGGCTCGGAGCGCGGGCGGCGCGCGTCTGGCGCGCCGACAGCGAGCACACGCTCGATCTGGCGCTGACGGCGACCCTCACGCTACTTGGGCTCATCATCGGCTTTGCATTTTCCATGGCGGTGGCTCGCTACGACATGCGCAAGACCTACGAGGAAGCCGAGGCCAACGCAATCGGCACCGAGTACGCCCGCGCAGGCCTCCTGTCCGCCGCGGACGCGGCTCGTATCCGCCAGCTCCTCGGGGCGTATCTCGACGAGCGCATTCGCTTCTACGAGGTGCGCGGTACCGCACTCCTCGGCCAGGTCGACACGGACACCGCGCGGCTGCAGGAGCAGCTGTGGTCTGCGGTCGAGACGGCGACCAACGGGGGGCGAGACGCCGTGGTGGCCCTGGTGGCTGCCGGTATGAACGATGTCCTGAACTCGCAAAGCTATACGCAGGCGGCCTGGTGGAACCGCATACCCGGCGAGGCGTGGGAATTGCTGGTCGTGATCGCGATCGTGGGCGCCGCGCTGTTCGGCTATACGACTCACACGCGCAAGGCGACCGGGGTGCCGATGATCCTGCCGCTGGTCGTCTCGGTGGCGTTCTTCCTGATTGCGGACCTCGACAGTCCGCGCACCGGCCTGGTGCACGTGACGGCGGAAAATCTGCGCGCGCTCGCCGGCGAATTCGCGCCGCGGACACCTTGAGTCAGCCGCGCAGCTCGCTCTCGGCGGCGAGGAAACGCTGCAGCTCGGCGCAGATCGACAGCGCGAGCGTCTCAGGTCCGTATCCTCCGAGTTTGAGTCCGACGGGGGCATGCAGCCGGGGTGTGAGCGTTGCCCGCGCCGCGGGGTCGAGCTCGGCGAGCAGCTCGTCGCGGCGCGCCGGGGGGCCGAGCAGCCCGATGAAAGGGTCGGTGCGGCGCGCGAGAGCGGCGAGAGCCTCGCGATCGCTCGCCGCGCCGTGGGTCATCACGATGCAGGCATCGAGGCGCCGATCTCCCAGGGCGGCGAACGCTGCGGCCGGGCGCGCGCAGATGGCCTGCTCGGCGCCCGCACCGTGCGCGGACAGAAGCCCCTCGCGGTGGTCGGCGATGATGACGCGCCAGCCGAGCTGGTTGGCGATGTAGATGAGGGCGGGCGCCTCGGGGCCCGCGCCGATGAGCATCACCACGGGGGACGGCGCGAACACCACGACCGCGCAGGTGGAGCCGTTCGCAAGCGGATATTCGCCCGGGCCCCGGCCTCTGAGGCTGCGAACCGACTCCAGGGTCGGCGGCAGCGCGGTCTCGGCGTCCGCAGTCCATAGATAGCCGCTGCCTGCGTGCTCGCCGCTGGTGATGAGCGCGGCCTTGAGGAGCTGCCGGCCGCGATCGGCGCTGACGAGCACATCGCAAAGCGGATGGTGCGCGCCCGCGGCCACCGGCACGAGCAGCACCTGCATCTGCCCGCGACACCCCGTGCCCGAGCCGAAGACGACGTCGTCGTCGGCGCGGGTATCGAAGACGACGACCCGCGGGCGATTCTCCGCAAACGCTGCCTGGGCCGCGGATTCGAGTTGCGGCTCGAGACACCCCCCCGAGATGACTCCGCGGCGGGTGCCGTCGGCCCGCACCACCGCGAGCGCGCCCGGCTTGCGGTAGGTGGATCCCGTGGAGTGCACCACCAGGCAGAGCGTGAACGGCTCGGACCGCGATGTCAGGCGCGCGAGCTCCTCGAGGATGCCGCGATGATGACTGGCGAAGGGATCCGTGTGCATTACATGCCGAGGTTCTGACGTAGAAACGCCTCACTCTTGCGCAGCATGAGCGTCCGCGCCTGCGAGTCCTCGAGATAGTGGTCGAGGTCGTCCCAGGTGACAAGCTCGCAGCGACCGCCAAGCGCCTTCATCCGCTGCGCCATGCGCTGCGATTCCTCGATGGAGACATTCCGGTCGAAAGCCGCGTGGAACAGCAGTACCGGCGCCTTGATCTTCTCTGCGTTCTGGAGCGGCGAGCCCTCGCGCACGTGCGGGCCGTCCCCGATGAGCTGGCTTACGTAGAAATAGCCGCTCGAGCGCTTGAACTCCTCCTTGGCCATCGCGAGGTCGGTGACGGGTGCGATGGCGACCACGGCCTTGAAGAGGCCGGGCTCGACGACAGCGGACTGAAGCGCCGCATAGCCGCCGTAGGACCACCCCAGGATGGCGAGCTTCTGCGGGTCGGCGATGCCCTGATCGATGAGCCAGTGGCCGGCCGCGAGCACGTCGCCGATCGCGACCTTCCAGGATTGGAAGCCGTTGTGCTCGAACCAGGCGTCGCCATAGCCGAACGAGCCGCGAAACTCCGGCTGCAGCACCACAAAACCGCGGGAGGCGTAGAACTGCGACAACCAGTCGAACCCCCACACATCGCGCGCGCTCGGCCCTCCGTGCGGCAGGACGATCGCCGGGAGGCCCTTGGCGCTCGTCGCTCCCGGCGGAAGAGTGAGATAGGCGGGGACCATGACGCCATCCGAGGAGGGATAGGTGATCGACTTGACGCTCGCGAGCTTCACGCCCTCGAGCTCGGCTCGCGCGACCAGGAAGGTCTGCAGCCGCCGTGCCTTCTTGTCGAAGAGGTAGTAGACGCCGGGGTCGGAATCGCTGCCGCCGAAGACCAGCAGCGTGTTCTCGTCGGCGCTCGAGTCGAGGACGTTCAGCTCCTGCTGCGGCAACGCCTTACCGAGTGAGGCGAGCAGCTGCTTGACCTGCGGGTCGAAGTAGAAGGCCCGGCGCCGGTCGGTGATATACACCGCCCCGACCACGCGATTCTGCCGGCCGATGCGCTCGAAGCCGACGACGTCGACGTCAGGATTGGCGTAGAGAAGCTGTTCCGCGAGCGTGCCGTCGAGGCTCACCGAGTAAGCGGCCAGCCGGCCGTCGGACTTCTTCAGTCCGTAGGCGACGTTGCGCTCGGCGTCGACCGCGTAGGGGTTGAATCCCGTGTGCTCGAGGGAGTTGTACTGACTCAATTTGTGCCAGTCCTGCGAGCCGGGCTTGCGGTAGAGGTAGTCGGTCACCCCGCTGTCCTGGGTGGTGAGACTGGCGCCGACCCTCTGCTCCAGGCCGACGATGCGCACCGCGCCGCGCCCGTCGCTGATGTACTCGACGGCGTCTTCGCGCGGCTCCTCGACTCGCCTGGCGTTGAGCGTGCGCGTGTCGATGTGGTCGACGCCGAGTCCCCGGGCACTCGAGCCGATGTGGCTGCCGATGCGATCCTCGCCGGCCGTCGGGCGCGCCATGAGAACGGCGCCATCCTCCGATGGCAGGGAGTCGATGATCTCGCCTCCGCCTTGCAGTATGTAGTGAGCGTGGGCGGTGTCAGGCTTGCTGAGGAGCTTGAGGTTCGAGCCGTCGGCGTTGACCGCGACGAGCCGGTTGAAGGGCATGATGCCGGCAACGGGATCCTTGAGGCTCGCGTAGATCAAGCAAGCGAGACGATCGTTCGCGACCCACAGGCAGCCTCCGAGGCGCTCGGGCTTGCCGTTGAGCGCCAACGCCGGCTTGGGCTTCGCTCCCTCGGCGAGACTCAGGGTATAGAGCGCCGATCCCTGACCCGGGAGCGGGGAGCGATAGGCCACGCTCTGGCCATCCGGCGAGAGCGTCATGGCGGAGACGCTCGGGCGCGCGCCGAAGGCGACGGCAGCATCGAAGGATCTGGACTCCTCGCCCAGCGCGGGCGCGCAGGCGTAGGGCACCGCAAGCAGTGCGACTATTCTCTTCATCTGACCCCCTAACGACGATGCCGGAATCTTAAGGCATTAGCCCCATGGGCGCTCACCGACGGTCTCGCGAAGCGTGGTGCCTGCTCACGGCGGCGGCGCTTACCGCCCTCGTGTTTGGCGGCGGGACGCTCGACGTCGCGGCGGCCCGCTGGTTCTTCGCGCCCGATGCAGTCGAGCACTGGCCTCTGGCGCACGCACAGCCGTGGCGCATGCTGTACCGCGCGGCCCCGTGGATCACCGCGTCGCTGCTGCTCGGCGGGCTCGCAGCGTTTGCGCTGAGCCTTACCCCGCGGCGCAGACACTGGCGGGGCGCCGCCACGCTGGTGCTGCTGAGCGTCGTCACGGGTCCGGGCCTCATCGGCAACGCCGTGCTGAAGGACCACTGGCAGCACCCGCGTCCGCGGGACCTGGTCGAGTTCGGGGGCTCGCAGCACTACGTGCCATCGCCACTGATCGGGCGGGAAGGCGGCGGGTCCTTTCCATGTGGCCACTGCACGGTGGGCTTTCTCTATGGGCTCGGCTGGTGGATCTTCAGGCGCCGGCATCCGCGCTGGGCAATCGCTTCGCTGGCGGTGGGCCTGACGGTCGGCGTGCTGCTGGGCCTCGGACGCATGGCCGCCGGCGCGCACTTCCTCTCCGACGTGATCTGGTCGGCGCTGCTCGCCTTTGGCGTGACGCACATCGTCTACTACCACGTGCTGCCCTTCGATGAGCCGGAACCCGCCGTGCGCGCTGCGCCGCTGCAGACCGGCCGGATGTGGCGGCGCGCGCCGGCCGTCGCGGCCCCGCTGGCAGGGGCTCTGGTACTGCTCGGCCTGTATCTGCTGCCTCACGGCTCCGAGCTCACCGCGACCGTCGCGCTGCCGCCCGGCTCACCACGGATCCTCGAGGTCGAGGCCGACCGCGCCAGCATCGTCATTGCCCTGGTGGATGGACCGCCCACGAAGCTCGAGATCGAAGGAGAGCTGCATGGCTTCGGGTCGCCTGCGGCACGTGTCGCTGCACGCCTCGAGACCGTGTCGGAACCGTCGCGGTCGCTGCGCTATACGATCGAGACTCGGGGCTGGCTCACGGACGTCGATGGCTTCGCGCGACTCACGGTGCCGGGGGCGGCCTTCGAGCGCATCCGGGTGCGCGTGGGCCGCGGCGACATCCGCGTGGTGGATGCGACGCGGGCGGGTGTCGCCGGAGCCGGGAGAGTGCAGCTCGAGCTCAGTACCGGACGCGGTACCGTGCAGCGCTAGAGGTCGTGCATCAGCATGAGCTTCAGCACGGTGGAGTCGCTGGCGTGCGTCAGTCCCTTGCCGATGCCGAACTCGAGCCCGTTGCTGCTCGAGCCGAAGTCGATCACTGCGAACAGAGTGTGGACCTGGTTCGAGCCGGACTTCAGGTGCTGCAGGGGACCTAAGTCGGCGTATTCCTCGAGCGCGAGGGCGATTTTCCCGTTGAGGTTGTAGGCGGCACGCACCGCTGGGGCGAGCCCGAGCTGTGACAGCCCGTTGAAGTCGGTGTCGAGTATGGGGTTCAGGATGAGATCGTAGCGGCCGAGATGCCAGCCGACGATGGGCCGGATCTCTCCGGAGAAGCGGCTCGGCTCCCAGTGCGGGGCGTTGTAGCTGAGCTCGAAGTTGACACCGTAGAAGAACGATCGAGTGTGCGCGTCGGGCACGACGAACAGGGCACGCAGCTTCGTGGCGTCGAAGAGCAGCGCGCCGTCGCGGGTGAGCGTATAGACGGGAAGGTAGAGACCCGCTTCGAACCAGCGGGTCACCCCGTACGCCCACTCCGGCACGCCGTTGAGCGCGTGATCCGGCACGATGCCGCCCGGGAACTGCGGAGTCTCCCTTCCCGAGGGCGTGAAGTTGTTGTGCCACGTCAGGTTGAAGCGGCCCGGCGCGGTGATCTCGGCGTCGTACACCTGGATCTCGTCGGTCTGCGCGGAGGCGAGCGGCGACACACCCAGCCACAGCCCGAGCAAAGCCGCACGGCGGGACGCGCGCCAAATGCGAATGAGTGACGCTCCGTGAGCCGGGTTGGGCATCTGTTAGGCTGACCGGGTCGCTCCGTACCCGGAGTGTCCACCCTCCGGCAACCACCCGCATAGAGCCATGTCAGCGCGCGATGCGATTCCCGCCTCAGGCCGCCGGCGCACGGCGCTCGCCGCGCCATGGGCGCTGCTGCTGCTCGTGAGCTCCGACTGTCTCGCGGGCATCGATCACATGTGGACCTATGACGACAGTGGAATCTGGGCACGCCCGTACCAGGAGGCGCTCGAGTACGGGGTGATCGCCTTCGAAGTGGGCGGCGCGCTATGGGAGGGCGGGGACACGCGTTTCGGGCGCACGCTGTGGCAGTCGATCGACGCCTCGGTGTCCTCGGGCGTGGTGGCGCAGATCATGAAGGTCGGCTTCTCGCGTGTGCGGCCGATCGACAGCGGCGGCGATCCCAATCTCTGGTTCAAGGGCCACGGCAACCAGAGCTTCCCGAGCGGCGAGGTGACGCTGGTGAGCTCGGTCATCACACCGATCGTGCTGGAGTACGGGCACGACAACCCGGCGGTGTACGCGCTCGAGCTGCTGCCGGTGTATGACGCGATCGGACGCATGAAGCTGCAGGCGCACTGGCAGACGGACGTGCTCGCCGGCTTCGCGCTCGGCACCGGCGCCGGCTGGCTCATGCACAGGAACCCCAACACGCCCTATATCCTCAATGTGCTGCCCCACGGCTTCTACATCGGGCTGAAGAAGAGCTTCTGACGAGGGGCAACCCCTGGCCCTTGCTCAGGGATTGACGGCGGTGACGATCCAGATCGCGCCGGCGAGCGGGACGCGATCGCCGATCTGACAGGCCTCGAGCGCCGCACGGATCGATCGCGTGGCCGCAGCCTGCAGCGCCGCCGGCTGCCCCTCGAGCGCCCGGCTCGCCGGACCGATGCCGACGGCCGTGTCCACTGCGGCGTCCAGTCCTGCGCCGATGGCGATGTCGAGCTCCAGATCGACCGGCTCGAGGCGGATCGCGCCGAAGCCTGCGCGCCCGAGGACGTCGCGCACCCGGCGCTCGGCGGCGAAAGAGAAGGCGCCGGGGTCCTCGGGACCGACCTCCGGCAGGCGCGGGACGTGCCGATAGGCCTCCTGCAGCGGCAGCATCAGCCAGGGGTTCTGGCGCGCCTCCCGCCAGCAGGCAAAGGCGAGCCGCGCGCCGCTGCGCAAGCCGCGACGCATGTTGGCGAACGAGCGCCCAGGATCGGCGAAGAACATCACGCCGAATCGCGAGGCGAGCAGATCCGCCAGGCCGGGCGCGAAGGGGTAAACGGTGGCGTCGCCCAGCACGTACTCGACCGCCATGCCTTGCGGCAGGAGCTCGCGGGCACGTGTCAGCATGAGTTGCGATACGTCGAGGCCAAGCACCCGCCCACCCGGGCTCACGCGCCGGGCGAGCGCCATCGCCGTGCCGCCCCATCCACAGCCGATGTCGAGGACGAACTCGCCGACGCGCGGCGCGGCGCGCTCGAGCAGCAGCTCGGTGACCGGCGCAAGCAGTGCATCCTGCTGCTGTTGTCGCCGTACCCAGCGCTCCCCCGCGGGGCCGTTCCAATAGGCGATCTCGGCGGCGTTGGGGTCGTCGGCGGATAGCCGCGTCACTGGCAAGGGACCAGATCGGTGTGCCCGAGACCCTTGGAATAGTCGAGCACCGAAATCACCGTCGGTGTTATCCGAAAGACGCGCAATTCGGCGAAGTCGGGCATGGGGAGCGGCAATGACTTCTGCTGCGGATACTTCTGGATCATGAGCTGCATGGCCTTGTGACCCTCGATCGGATCGCTGACAACCTCGGCGTGCCCGGCCATGGAGAGGCCTGTGATCTCCATGACCTGCGGGGTGTCGTCGTCGATCGTCAGGGATACCCGGTCGTCCTGTGCCAGGTTCGTTGCCTTCTGGCTGTCGAGGCCGCAGAGAAAGTAGAGCGTCAGGCCGTCATTGCCGTATCCGACGGTCGTGGCCTGCGGCCAGCCGTCCGGCCGCAACGTAGCGAGCCGCATGATTCGATGCCGGTCGAGGAGCGTGAGGATTGTATTTCTGATCTCGTCGTTCATGCGGCACCTCGGGCCAGGGGGCGCTGGTGGACGCTGCCACGAGTCGGCACTGCGAGGTATCAGGGCAAACACATAGTCCGTCACGGGGGTGAGCGCGCCGCCGGGAGCAAGGACAGGCCGAGAGCCGTGAAGGCTGCTCCGGCTATGAAGGTGGCGGAAGGGCCGATGCGGGCCCACAGGAGACCCGCCAGCAGGCTGGCGATCAAGAGCGCCACGCCGCTCGCGAAATTGAAGACGCCGAACGCCGAGGCTCGCAGCCTCACCGGGGCAACATCCACCACCAGTGCCGCCAGCAGTCCCTGGGTCATCCCGAGGTGCAGCCCCCACACGGCGATTCCGCCCATGACGACCCACAGATTGGGCGCCCAGGCGAGGATGAGGTCCGCGGCAATCAGCGTCACGAAGCCGAGGGCGATCAGGCGCCTGCGGCTGACCCGATCGGAGAGGGCACCGAGGGGGTAGGCCGAGGCAGCAAAGACGAGGTTCATCACCACGAGGACGAGCGGCGCCAGGGTCAGCGGCAGCCCCGCGCCCTGCGCCCGCAGGATGAGGAAGGCTTCGCTGAATCGCGCCAGAGTCAATACCGCTCCGATGACGACGACGGTCCAGTAGGCCCGCCCGAGCGAACGGCACTCTTTGAGCTTGAGCGGCGCCTGGGATGCGCCCGCCGTGCGCGGCGGCTCACGCACCCCCGCGACCAGTACCAGCACCGACAGCACGCCGGGAATCACTGCCAGCCAGAAGACCTGCCGGAAATCATCATGCAGGCCGGCCATGAGTGCGATCGCCAGCAACGGGCCGGCAAAGGCCCCGACCGTGTCGAGTGTCTGGCGCAGCCCGAAGGCGGCCCCGCGGCTGGCGGCCGGCACGATGTCACCGATGAGGGCATCGCGGGGCGCCCCGCGGATCCCTTTGCCGATGCGGTCGGAGAAGCGCGCCGCCAGCACCATCGAGGTGCTGGTCGCCACTGCGAACAAGGGCTTCGAGAGCGCGCTGAGACCGTAACCGATTGCCGTGAGGGTCTTGCGCCGGCCCAGCCGGTCGCTCAGCCAGCCGGAGAACAGCTTGGAGATCGAAGCGGTTCCTTCACCGACTCCTTCGATGAGCCCGACGGTCGTGGCGCTGGCACCGAGCACGGAGACCAGAAACACCGGCAGCAGCCCGTGGATCATCTCCGAGGAGATGTCCATGAGGAGGCTGACCACGCCGAGGGTCCACACGGCGCGTGGGATGGGAGGGTCCGGAGCCCGCGACTCCCGCAACGAAGCGTCGCTCAGCGTCTGCCTCAGCCTCGGCCGTTGGCCTCATCGAGCGCATCGCGCAGCTGCGACGCCCAGCGCGCGATGATCCGGCGGGCCTCCGCGGTGTTCGTCACGCTGTTCGCGATCTGGAACGTGCTGCTCCAGGCACTCTGGGCATCGAGTGCGCGGGCGAGGATCTGACCGGTCTCCGAGTCGCGCAGCTCCGCGACCAGCGTCATGTGCCCGGGATCCGCCGTGTAGGAGTAGCTCCTTCCGGCGGTCATCTTGTCGGGCGCGGCGATGTACAGATCGACGACCAGGGGCGTGATATCGAGCACGTCCTCGCCCGATGCGTCGACGATCTGGTAACCCCCCTTGGCAAGCTCGCTGGCGAACACCTTGGCAAACTCATCCGCCAGGCCGTTCTTGATCTTGTCGAAATCGGCCGTGGTCAGGCGCGCCGAGCCGCGCCGGCTGTCATTCGGCTTCCAGTTCTTGTCGAAGGCCACCTGCAGGCGCTCCATGCGCACGCGCTTATATCCGGCGAGCGAGGCCTCCGGGCGCACATAGAGGCGATCCACGCGCTTGCTCGAGCGCAGCTGCAGTCCGTCCCATTCCTTGGGGGCGTCGGCCGCCAGGACGCGCAGCGATCCAGGTGCGAGCAGACCGGCGAGGATCCCCGCGACTGCAATTCCGAAGAGCCCAGCTCTGGTGCGAGTCATTCTGGTGTACATGAGTGCTCCCGCAGACCCATCATGGTGCGTTGGCGAGGCCGCATTCCGCTACTGACCGCTAAAGTTAGCGCACCGCCAGCCAAAGTCCATATGGGGAATTGCGGCAGGCGGGAGCCGAGCGGTGTCGCTTTTTTTCTACGTCGTGCCGTAACCGTCTCCGGGGACTATCGTTTCCGCCCATGAGCGTGGAACCCAGTGAGCCGATGAGCGAGGCCTGGATCCGGTGGCAGGGACAGGTCGTCAACGGCACGTTCCCGCTCGGGCGCCTGCTCGGCTCGTCCGATCATAGTGGGGTCTTTCTCACCCGGTCTGCGGGAACAGGCTCCGCGGACATCGCGATCAAGCTCGTTCCGGCCAATCGGGCCCTGGCGGAGACGCTGCTGCCTCGTTGGAAGAGGGCGGGCGGGCTCGCGCACCCGCATCTGCTTCCCCTGCTGCAGTGGGGCGGATGTCAGCTCGAGGGCCTGCCCTATCTCTACGTGCTGATGGAGTACGCGGACCAGACTCTGGCACAGCTCCTGCCGCGCCGCGCCCTGACGGAGCAGGAAGCGCGCGAGATGCTGCTGCCGGTGCTCGAGGTACTGGCGTTCCTGCACGGCCAGGACCTGGTGCATGGCCAGTTGAAGCCGGCCAACATCCTGGTGGTCGGAGAGCAGTTGAAGCTGGCGAGCGACACGGTCCGTCGGCGGAGCGAGGCCCCGCTCAGCATGCACGCTCTGACCGGCTACGATCCTCCCGAGGCCCGACATGGCAGCACATCTGCGGCCGGCGACATCTGGGCGCTCGGCGTCACGCTCCTCGAAGCGCTCACGCGCCGTTCGCCTCCCGCCTCGGGAGAGTCGAGCGAGGCGCTGGTGCTGCCGGCGGACTTCCCTCCGGTATTCCGCGACATCGTCGCGCGCTGCCTGAGCGCGAACCCCCAGAACCGCCCTGAGCTTGCCGAGCTCATGGTCTTCGCGGGCGGTCGTCCCGTTGCGCCGGCACCAGCGGAGCGGAAAACTCCCGAGCCGGTGGCACCCGAAGCGGCGCCGCCGCCTTCCACGACCCGGGTGGTCGCCGCCGAGGATGCGACGCAGGCGCCGTCGCTGCGGCAGTCTCCGAGACCGCGAGCCGTGGTTGCCGTCTTCGTTGGGGTGCTCCTGATCGTGGCATTGGTCTGGGGAGCGATCCGCATCTTCGCAAATCGTCCGGCACCGGGTCCGCCACCGCCCGCTCAGGGACCCGCGCCGTCCGTGACGGCGGCACCGGCCGCGAGTGTCTCGACCGCAACCTCGGCCCCGACGTCCCGGAAGGAGGCGGGTGCATCGCCGGTCGCAGTCCACGAGGTTATTCCGGACGTTCCCGCGGGCGCCCGGCGGAGCATCCACGGACACATCAAGGTGTGGGTTCGAGTGATCGTCAACCAGGACGGCTCGGTGTTTGCCGCCGTGCCGGACCGGGCAGGCCCGAGCCGATACTTCGAGCGGCTCGCGGTCGAGGCGGCCCAGCAATGGCGATTTCCACCGGCAGACGCACCATCCCAGCGCATCATGCAGCTGCACTTCGACTTCAGCCGCGACGGCACGACCGGTCGTGCCGTCAGGGTGCAGTAGCGGCAGCTCCCGATAACGGCGGGGCGGCCCCATGGCCGCCCCACCTCACGCAGCGTCTTACGATCCCGTTCAACGACCGTCGTGTCGTCCGAAATCGAACAGATCGAAGAGATCGCCGATCGCCGGGCTGTTCCGCGGGACGTAAGGGTTGTCCCAGTCGGCACGCGGGTTCGGCAGATTGTCGCGGCTGCGCCCGGTGAGGGGCTTCAGTCCCCAGTTGCGCTCGATGAATTTGAGGATCGAGACGTGATCGGCGTAGGTATGGCTGATGTGGCCGCCGCGGCTGTAGGGGGAGACGGCGATCAGCGGAATGCGCGGACCATCGCCGAAGAAATCGAGCGGCTGGATGTAGCCTGAGTCGTAGTAACCGCCACCCTCATCCATCGTGATGAAGAGCGCCGTCGAGGCGAACAGCTGCGGGTTAGCCGTCAGGTGATCCACGATCTTCCTCACCATGCCCTCGAAGAGGTCCTCCTTGGAGGAGGCCGGGTGGCCGTCGAGGAGTCCGTCGGGCTTGACGAATGACACGGCGGGGAGGCTGCCGTCATCGACCGCGGCGAAGAAGTCGGTGGCGTCCTTGATATGGGCGGTGCGCTGCGCGGAATCGCCCATGACGGCGCTCACATAGGACTCGAAGTTGCAGATGTTGCAGTAGGCCTGCCCGATCAGGATGGTCGGATCGCTGGTCGACCCGCCCGCCTCCTTGATCTTGGTGAGCGCGACCGCGGCGTTGTAGGCGCCGCCGTAGTACGCCCAGGAGATCCCCTTCTCGCTCAGCGCCTCACCGATGGTGCGCAGGTTGCTCGGCGGCACCGAGCCACCGCTGGCGGCTCCGCTCGTATCGACCGTGCCGTCGGGCAGGAAGCCGGGGTTGTCGTTGTTGATCATGTAGAAGTGGCCCCGCTCGCAGTTGGGGCTCGGGTCGTAGGGGAGGGACTCGAGGTAACGGCGTACCGCCTCGACGCCCGGCTGGCTGCGGTCGGCGCACTCGGTGAAATTGCCGTCGAAGTTGATGTCGACCGTGTACTGGTTGTCGGAGCCCGGCAGCGGATCCGGGTTGGCGATGTGCGAGGGCGGAGTCGTCGGGTGACCATTGCCGTCGGTCCAGAAGATCGCATCGCCGGTCCCGAGCATCACGTGATTCGCGCCCGTACCACCCATCACCGCCTGATGGTAGTTGTCGCTCATCGAGTACTCGTCGGCGAGCTGCTTGAGGATCGGGACGTCGCCCTTGTGCATGTTGTAGAAGGCCATCGAGTTGCCGCCGCCGTTGTCATCCACCTGGCCGGCCACCGGGAAGCTGTTGGGATCGGGCTCGCTGGTATAGCTCGTGATGACGAAAGGATAGAGGTCGTTCAGGCAGCCGGAGGGATTGCTGCGGGTCGCGTTACGGACGTTGCAGTCCGACTGCTGCCACATCTCGAAGAGCCGGTGCGTGGTGTCACCGGTGTAGGAGTCATAGGGAAGCTGTGCCCCGGCGAGCGGGAAGGGGCCGTTCGGCAGCGAGTTGTAGCTCGCGATCCGGCTGTCGAAGTCGGGCAGCTCGGCACTCTGTGCCGCGCCCGAGGCGCCGGTGGTGAGCAGATGGAGATCCCCGGCCTCGAGCGATGGCTCGATCGCGGCCAGGAGCGCCGGCGGCGTGAATGCGGGGAAGGGCGGGGGCTCTCCCGTCGCAGGGCTCGGCGAGAAGTTCAGCGTCGGCGCGGGCAGCGTCTGATAGGGGACCTTCTCGTTTTCGCCGAGGCTCACGTAGTAGCGCGTGCGGAACGGCGCTATCGCCCGGAACTGGGCCGCGCGGTGGAAATAAGGGCCGGGTGAGCCATCGGCGTTGATGACGCCTTGCGAGAGGAGATTGTGCACCGAGTCGGGCCCGTGCGGGATGTAGGTCGCGAACAGGTGATCGAAGGTGCGGTTCTCGCCGATCAGCACGATCACGTGAGTGATCGGAGTGCGCGCCCGCGACGGCTCGTCCGCCCGGGCCAGCGTGGCGAACGGGGCACCCAGGGCGAGTTGGAACGCGGCGAGCGAGCTCAATCCAAACCGGGCAGCAAACGGCAATCTGGAGACGGCCTGTCTCATGGCGATTCCTCTGTGGGACGTGTGGCTTGCATGCCGCGCAGGCTAGGCCGCGCATATTGCAGAGGAATGGCGCCCGGATGACGCTCGCGTTCCCCCGGAGGGAACGCGGCCCGAGTATCGCCGCCCGGGGGGCGGCGGCCGTCGACTGGCGCAGGTGGCGATCGAAGCAGCTCCGGGTGCGAGTGGGGCTACGTCGGCCGCAAGCTCTTCGCCTCCAGGCTGGGCCGGCTAGCCCGGGCGCTGCGCAGCAGTCACAATCGCCGGCGGTGCGCCCCTACCGCCGACCTCGCCTCGGATCGCTGACCTGCGCCGCGCTCGGGGCTGCACTGCTTGCGCTGTCGATGCGTGCGCCGGCAGGAACCGGTGTGCCGGACGATCAGCTCTGGTCCGAGCTCGACGTCATCGCGCCGCTCGGCGACAAGACCTCGGTCACGGGTATCGTGCAGCTCAGGTTGAGCGAGGAGCTGCCCAATCCGACCTACAGCGCCGGCGGGCTGGACCTCAACTACAAGGCCGGCAACTGGACGCTGTCGGCCGGGTACCGGCACCAGGTGACCGGCGACCGGGGCGAGGAGGACTATCCCAACATCACGCAGATCGCCTTGGCTATGGCGACCTACACCCGGCGTATGGGCCGCAGCACGGTGCTGTTTCGGACCCGGCTCGAGAATACGATCACCGCCTCGAGCAACCCCTGGAGGGTGCGTTTCCGGGGTGAATACCGCTGGGCGACCGCGGGGCTCGACCCGATCTCGTATCTGTTCGTGAACGACGAGGTGTTCTACCAGTTCGCGGACCAGGAGTGGTTTCGCAATCGATTCCGCGCCGGTATGAACCTGCTCGCCTCCAAGCGGACCGGAGTACAACTCTTCTATCAACGGCAGGACAGTAAGAACACCACACCTGGCGCCATCAACGCGCTCGGAGTGACGGCCGTGGTCACTTTCTGAGAGCGACGATGGCATGCTTCCAAAGTACAATCCCGACCATGATCCACGGCGTACCGGGCCCGAAGGAGCAGATCGATGGCACTCAGGTCGATTGTGGCGCTGTGCGCGGGGGTTTTCCTGATGGCTAGTTCGGGTGGAGCTGCGGCTGGCGAGCCCGCGGGACGCGTTACCGGCGTCGGCGGCATCTTCTTCAAGGCCAAGGATCCCAAGACTCTGGCGGCGTGGTATCGCGACGTGCTGGGAATGCCGATGGAAGCCTGGGGCGGTGCGGCGCTACGTTACGATGCGCCCAAACACCCGCCGGCGGTGATCTGGAATGCATTCCCGGCTGCGACCAATTACTTCGCGCCATCGACCAGCGCATTCATGATCAATTACGCCGTCGACGACATGGACGCGTTGGTCGCGCGGTTGAGCGCCAAAGGCGTCACGCTTCTCAAGCGCGACGACAGCGACGCGAACGGGCGTTTCGCGTGGATTCTGGATCCCGAGGGCAACAAGATCGAGCTGTGGCAGCCGAAACCTTAGGCAGCGCCTAGCCCCCGGCGCCCGATAACCGGCGCCTGATCTTGTCGGAAAGCAGACGGAAGTCGCCGCGTGCAAGGTGAGTGACCGCGCGTCCGACGACCCCCCGCTCGTCGTAGCGCAGGCATTCCTTCATGGCGTCGAGCCAGTCGCCACGTAAGCCGTGGCTGTCTGCATAGTCCAGTATCTCACGCCAGGCGGCGCGCTGAGAGTCGTTGCCGAACGGGATGCGGCGTATCTGGTCGGGCGTGATGTCGCCGGCAAAGCATGTCGGCCGATCGATTCCAACAGCCTTGAAGTTCAACCGGGTGCGAACGCATTTCTCGCAAACTCCGCAATTCGTCGACAGATCAGCCGACTCCCAGCAGACCTTGAGCGCTCTCGTGGCAAGCGGATCCCTGGCGATGACGGCTATTTTCTCGGTTCGCGAGAAACCGGCTCCATCATGGACGATCGAGAAGTCATCGCCAGACAGAAGATAGTCCGTGCACGGGTTCTGACCCCACGGCAGCACCAGGGCGTCATAGGGCTCGCCACCTCCCGTCAGGCCAAAGCGGAACTCGTGCGAGTAGTTGTGCAAGCAACAGGAGATCTGCGCCAGGAAGCTGTCGAGCCAGTCCTGAAGCCGCAGTTCCGCAATATTGGTGCGCACAACCCGCGGCCGCAGGTTGAGACGCTGCAGCAACGGTTGCACCCGCTCCAGCAGCCTGCTGTATTGATCGGCGCGGTCGGTCGGTACGTCGAATCCGTGCACGAGCATCACCGACTCGAGAGCGTATTGATCGTCCGCGTGGCGGAGCGCGGTGAATATGGCGTCCGCGCCCCCGGAAAATGCCGCGATGCTCCGAGGCCTGGGGCGAGGGGGATCGTCTACGATCGAGCGCGGCTCGATCCGGATCGGCTTGTAGACGGCCGGCTTCCAGCGGCACCAGGCCTCCTGAAAAGTCGCCAGATTCAGCAGCGCCGAGCGGCTCATCGGGCCATCGACGAGGATGTCCTGGCGGGAGCCCATGGCATGGAAAATGACGGCGTTGACGAAGCCATCCAGCACGTATGGCTCGGGAAACGACTCGCCGAGGAAATCAAAGTAAATCCCGATCGGACGACCGTCGGTCGTCTCAGTCAGACGCAGCTCGCGGCGCGTACCTGCGACGCGCTGTTCCTGGAAAACCGATAGTCGCATGCCGGGCGATGCTAGCTCACATGACACACTGCGCCAAACACTCGATAGCCGCTGTTGCCCGCCAGGTCATCGCTTGACTTGACAGGATCTCGGGGCGTGACGGGGAGAAGGCGGAGGCGCTACCACGGCAAACCTGATGGCCGGGACCGAGTGCGCGCCGGCAGGTCGACGCTTACATTGCTTGCGGCGTCAGGCCGGCCGATAATCCTCGTGGTCGTACACGATGATTATCGGCACGTATGCGTTGGGAAGCGTTTGCTGCGTCGTCAATCATCCTGGCGTGGTGCGCCAATGCAGTGCCACAGATGGCCGTGTCAGCTCAGTCCTCGGAACCGGACGTCCAGCACGCGCACATTCTCTACTTGAAACACTGCGCCGCCTGTCATGGGAATCGAGCGTGGGGCGATGGTCCTCGCGCCATACCAGCCCTGGCGGGGCAGGGCGAGGCATATCTGCTTGAACAACTGGAACGGTTTGCCAGCGGCCAACGCCACGGCACACCCGACCATGGGCCGGCAATGCTCGAGACCCTGAAGGCACCTGACCTGAGTTACCCGCAAGCCATGCATGAGCTTGCCAGATATCTCGCGCAAGCCGAGCGCAATCCACAGCCCGACCACGGAGACGGGCATGCGCTGGAGGCCGGTCGCCGCGCGTATGAACGCGCATGTCTCAGCTGTCACGGAGCCGGCGCAACGGGTGGCGGGTCAGTGCCGCGGCTGGCGGGGCAACATGTGCGCTACTTGAATTCGCAGCTGGCGGGTTTTGGCGCCCAGCGTGGCGATGTTGTAAATCCTCAACTCGTGCAGCCGCACGGCGCCGTTGCGGCGGAAGAGCAGCGGGCGATCGCTGACTACCTATCCCGGCTGTGAGTCACGGCTGTGACTCCTGTGCCCCTGCCGGTGACGCATCCGGCGCCGCCGCCCACCAGCCGCCTCCCAGGGCCACGTAGAGCGCGACGGTGTCCTGATAGCGCACTGCGGCAGCCTGCAGCTCGTTGACGAGCGCCTCATGATACTGGGCATCCGCGACCAGCACGTCGAGGTAACCGTTGAGTCCCGCCTGGTAGTCGATCTGCACCAGGCGCAAGGCCTCCCTGGCTGAGCGCAGCGCCTCATCCCGCGCCCGCAATGCTGCGGCATCGTGCTCGAGTGCGCGCAGCGTGTCGGCGACCTGGGCAAACGCGCCGAGCACCACCTGGCGATAGAGCGCCATGGCCTGCTGGTAGCTGGCGACAGCCGCCTTGCGCCGGTACCAGAGAGTTCCGCCCTCGAATAGAGGCTGCGTGAGGCCGGCGCCGATCTGCCAGGCACGCCCATCGGGCGCCGTCAGAGACTGGGTGGTCGTGCCGTTCATGCTGTAGGTGCCGCTTAGCGTGATCGAGGGGAGGAGCGCGGCGGTGGCGACCCCGATGTTGGCACTGGCCGCATGCGCGGTCGCCTCGGCGGCCAGGATATCGGGGCGCTGTTGCACGAGCTCCGAAGGCAGACTCACGGGCAGATCAGCCGGTAAGGTGAGATCCTCCAGTCGCACCGCTGGAGTGCTCCAGTCCGCAGGCATCTTCCCAACCAGCGTCGCCAGCAGGTCGTCAGTCTGTGTGAGCTTCTGCTCGAGCTGCGGCACGGTGGCCTCGTCGGATGATAATTGGGTCTGCAGGCTGAGGACGCTCGAGTACGGGGCGGTGCCGGCCTCTGCCTGCACTTCAGCCAGCCTGACCTGCTCGCGCTGCAGTCCGATCAGCTCGTTGGTCGCGTCGATCTCCGCCTGATAGGCGGCACGCGCGATGACCGTATTCACGACGTTGGCAAGCAGCGTGAGGTAGGTCGCCTGCTCGGTGGCACGCTGTACGTCCACCTCCGCACTCAACCCCTCGATCATGCGCCGCTCGCCGCCGAACACATCCAGCGCATAGCTCACGGAGGCCGATAGGGTGAACAGATTGAAGATGCTCGAGGCCGAGCTCTGACCGAACGTGAGCGGCGAGAAGCGCTGGCGCGTCGCCGCAGCGTGCGCATCCACCTCCGGGAAGAAGATTCCATAGCCGCTGCGCAAGGTATTCTCACTTTGCTGCAGGCTTGCCTGCGCCGCGTGCAGCCCGGGATTGGCGGCCAACGCCTCGCTGATCACCGCATCGAGCTGCGGCGAGTTGAACAGCCGCCACCAGTCTGCGGCTACCTTGTCGCCCGGGGTGAAGTGCTGGGCGGTGCCCTGCGCAGCCACCGTCTGCTGCGGATCGCTCCCGGGCGCGTAGTGCGTTACCGCGGGCGCCTGCGGCCGCATGAAGTCCGGGCCCACCGCGCAGCCCGCCAGCAGCCAGACGAGCGTGAATCCCGCCCACGCCGCCGCGCGTGTTGCAGCAGCCTCAGTTGCCGCCCACATACACATCGACCAGCTGTCCGGGATAGAGGTTGAGTGAGCGTGAATTCTCGAAGCGAAAGATGATCGGCAATACGCGCAGGTCCACCCGCTCCTGTCGCTGATCCGAGAGCTCGATCTTGGGCGAGATATAGGGCTGGATGCGCACGAAGGTCAGCGGCACGTGCTCGCTCGTGCCGCGGATGAACATCTCCGCCTTGATGTTTCCCGGAGCGGGCAACTCGTGCACCAGGATCTCATCGATGAAGGCCCGCACCTGCAGGCGTGCCTGCGGCAGCCCCATCACCACGAGGGGCCCGTAGCCCTGGGTGTAGGAGTCGTAGGCACCCTGCTGCGATACATAGCTGCCGATGCCCGACTTCACCGCCAGCACCACGCCGTCCGCGGGCGCCCGGAGAGTGTACTTGGCGAGCAGGGCGGCGGCCGCCTGCGAGGATTTCTGCAGCGCCGTGTAGTTCTTTTCGGCGTTCTGGATATCGTAGCTCCAGGCTCCCGCGCGGGTGAGCTGGTACTGCCGCTCGCTGACTTTCAGATTGGTGGCGGCTATGTGCGCGGCGTTCGTGGCGTTGTCGACGGCGTCCGCGCTGACGGATTTCGGGTCCATCTGGAAAGCGCGCTGCTGCTTGGCGAGCTGATCCTGCGCGCTCTTGAGTGTGGCGCGGGCGTTCTCGACCTGGGCGCTCGAGATCGCCAGGCTCTCGGGGCGCGGCTGCGCCTTGAGCTCCCGCCACACGGCGTAGGCTGCTTCGGCCTGCGCCTGTTGTTGCTCGGTGGTGGCGTGCTGTACCGAATCATCGATCATGAGCAGCGGATCGCCCTGATGGACCTGCTGGCCCTCGGCGACCACGATGCGGGTGATCGGACCGGCGACTTCCGGGTAGATGTTGATGTTCTGCCCCTGCGCCTGCTCGCTCTCGATGATGCCGTTCGAGTAGATGCCCCGCGGATAGGGGTTGGCGGCGGGCGTAAACAGCGGCGCTTGCGGCTTGGGCGTGCGACTGAAGATCAGGGCGCTGATCACGGCCAGCAGGAAGCCGAGCGCCGCGGCGCCGAAGAGCACCTGGTTGCGCATCGGGCGCTTGAGCGAGTTGCGCAGCCGCGCCAGGGGCGCATTACTCATCGAGGTGGCTCCGGTCCACGTCCATGATGCGCCCGTCCTCCATGCGCATGATGCGGTCGGCAAACTCGTATATCCGGCTGTCGTGCGTGACGATGACGATGCAGCGCTTGTCCGTGAGTATCTGCTCGCGCACGAATCTCACGATGTTGCGTCCCGTGTCGCCATCCAGAGAAGCGGTTGGCTCATCGAGGATCAGGATGTCGGGCCGGCTGACGATGGCGCGGGCGATCGCTACGCGCTGCTGCTCGCCACCGCTCAGCTTCACCGGCGCCAGCTGTGCGCGCCCTTCGAGTCCCACGATCTTGAGATTGCGCTCGGCCTCGGTGAGCGCCGCGTCCCACTCGCGATGCTGCAGGATGAGTGGGATGGCCACATTCTCGGCCGTGGTGAGGCGTGGAAACAGGTGGTAATCCTGGAAGACGAAGCCGATCTTGTGCAAGCGGAACTCCGCCAGCACGTCGCTCGGCAGGCTCCAGATGTCGGCGTCCTCGATGCGTACCGAGCCGGAGTTGGGGCGCAGGATTCCCGAGATCATGCTGAGCATGGTGGTCTTGCCGCTCCCGGACGGGCCCACCACGTAAAGCATCTCGCCGAAGTTGGCTTCGAAAGTCACATCCTTGACGGCATGGGTGCGTGCGGCCCCTTCGCCGAACCACTTGTTGATCCCCAGCGCCTGCACTGCCGCCGGCGCCATGCCTAGCCCCGGAAGATGTCGAAAGGCTCGATGCGCAGCACCTTGCGCACCCCCACGTAGCTCGAGATACCGGCAATCACGACCACCATGACGAACGCCGTGCCGAGGTTCGTGAACGTGATCATCGCGGCGTAGTCGGGCAGGTGCGTGCGGGCCAGCCAGATGAGGAATGCGCACAGGCCCACGCCGAGGCCATAGCCGGTGAGCGCCACGAAGGTCGCCTGGAAGAGGATCATGGCGACCAGCTCGCGCCCCTTCGCCCCGATCGCCTTGATGGCGCCGAACTTATCGATGTTCTCGAGAACGAAGGTGTAGAAGGTCTGACCGGAGATCGACAACCCGACGATGAAGCTGATGATGGTCATCAGCATCATGTTGGTGCCGATGCCGGTCTGATACATGTAGAAGTCGGAGATCTTCTGCACGAACTCATCGCGCGTCAGCGCCAGGTAGCCCGCCGCCGCCACGTGCGCCTGGATGGGCTTGACGTCCGCGGGCGTCTTGGGCTCAACCAGCAGGTAGGAAATCGTGAAGCGTGGGCTGGGGATGTACTGCAGCGCGCGGTTGTACGTCGTATACAGCGTCGGCACACCGAACAGCGCGCTCGAGGCTACGCGTGCGATACCGATGATCACGCCGCGATGATCGTTGAGCTCGAACTCGGTGCCGATGCGCGGATTCCCGAGTTTGTAGAACTCCGCGTCGCGGATGGCGATGAAGGCGTTCTCGGCGAAGATGTCCTGAATATTGCCGCTGACCATCTCAGGGCGCCCGAAGAGACTGGTATCGTCGAGGCCGATGACATTGGCCGCCTGGTAAGTGCCGTTGCGGAGCTTCAGCAGAGCCCCCCCGCATAGAGCGGCACCGCGTACTTGACACCCGGGATGCTGCGCACTTCATCGAGCACGTAGTCAGGCAGCGGTATCGTGTTGGCGACGGTCTGTATGGCCGGATCCATGACCCAGATCGAGGCGCCGATGTTTATGACAGTCGAGGAGGAGCGGCTGAGTATGCCGGCGAACAGCGAGGTCATCTCGATCATGAGGAAGACCGCGAAGGTGATGCCGACCAGAAGCGCGGCGAACTTGGCGCGGTCGTTGATCAGGAGCCTGTAGGCAATTCTGAGAATTCCGCGCATAAACCACCCTGTGGCGCTTGGGGACCACGCAGGAATGATCGAGGGAGCTGCCGAGGGCGTTAATCCGTGAAATGTGCAGTGAGCTGTGGAAAGTACCTACAGCACGCGCAGAACACGCTGACCGCTGCTCCGCCCCGGCGGTCGTTACTCCAAGGACCCGGCGCTTTCAGGGCTGTTTGAACTTCTGAAGGTGCTGCACGGGGTTCACTTTCCCGCATGCGCAGCGCACAGCCAGAGCACCGGGTGCCTGATAGAGATCGTCGACGCCCCTGCCCAGGAAGAGGTCCTCGCACAGAGTGAGAAATCGGCTGCAGGCGCAGCGCACACCGTAGTACCAGGTATTGCGCCTTGGATGGCCAAGCGGAGCAATCATCAGCGGACTGCGCGCTGCTTGCTGGTACATGGCGGCCATCGTGCCATCGCCGGACGGGACGCCGTAGTCGTAGAAACCCCCCGGGCGTAGGGGTTTTCCATTATTTGAAGCCTTTTGCGAGGTTCTGCGAGATCATAGCAAGTGTCTATGCATTCCCTCCCGTCCGGCTTGATCGACAAGGCACTGGATGATGCCCCCGACGCCATGCTGATCGTTGACGGCAGGGGCTCAATCCGTTATGCAAACCAGAGCGTTACCGATCTCTTCGGACATCCCCACACCGCGCTGATCGGTCGCGGTCTCGAGGCTCTGATACCCGAGCGGTTTCGCGCCGCACATGTCGGGTATCGGAGCGAATTCATCCGGGACCGAAGGACCCGGCCCATGGGAGGCCACCGGCTCGATCTGCTCGGGCTGCGTGCGGATGGCTCCGAGATTCCGGTCGCCATCAGCCTGAAGACCATTTACTGCGAGCCCGAATGGTTCACCGTGGCCGCAATCCGCGACATGACGCATCACGTCGTCGCGCAGCGAGAGCTCAGGGAAGCGCGCGAGGAGGCAGAGCGCGCCAACCTCTCCAAGAGCCGCTTTCTCGCCACCGCGAGCCACGATCTGCGTCAGCCGCTTCAGACTCTCTCACTCCTCAATGGTGCCCTGCGTCGCCTGGATGCCGACCGATCTGCGTCGACGGATGCGCTCGTGCAGCAGGAGAAGGCGATCGGATCCATGTCGCGGCTGCTGAATGCGCTGCTCGATATCAGCAAGCTCGAGTCGGGCGCGGTGCGGCCCGATCCAAGCGATTTTCTCGTCAGCACGCTCTTTCACGAGCTGCGCGAGGAGTTCTCGGGTTTCGCCGCGGGCAAGGGGTTGAGCCTGAAGGTGACGCCCTGCGAAGAATCCGTCCACAGCGACCCCGCGCTCGTCGGGCAGATTCTCCGCAATCTTGTCACGAATGCCATCAAGTACACGCGCGAGGGCTGGGTCGCATTGCGCTGCCTGCACGACGATCCCGCCTTTGTCCGCGTCGAGGTGCTCGACACCGGCGTCGGGATTCCGGCCGGTCAATTGGCCCACATCTACGAGGAGTTCTTCCAGGTCGGGGGTCCACATAATCCCGGGCGCGATGGGTACGGGTTGGGCCTGAGCATCGTGCAGCGTCTGGTGGCGCTCCTCAATCTCAAGCTGGACGTGCAATCGGAGGTTGGGCGGGGGACAGTGTTCACGCTGAGCCTGCCCGTGGGCCGTAGTACGCCGTTGCCGAAGCGACCGAGCCAGGCTCCGGCCGTCGAGCAGAATGGCGCATCGGGACAGGCTCGCATACTGCTGGTCGAGGATGATGCAGGGGTACGCACCGCGACCGGCTTCCTGCTGAAGAGCGAGGGCTACGACGTCGCGGCGGTGGCTTCCCTGGCCGAGGCGGTCGAACAGGTTCGTCGCGATCCGCGCGTTGATCTCCTGATCTGTGATTACCACCTCGGAGAGGATGCGAACGGCACCCAGGTCATCGCCTCGCTACGCAAGGAGCTCGCCCGGGAGCTCAAGGCGGTCTTGATGACCGGCGATACGTCGTCGGCCATGCAAGCGCTCCCGCCCGATCCGCTCATGCGCATGGCGAGTAAGCCGATGAATGCAGAAGAACTGCTGGGCCTGCTGCGTGCGATGCTGGCCCCGTAGAAACCTGACAATGCCGCAACCCGTCTGTCGACCGGGCTGGGCAGTCACAGCCGTATACATCGCGTTCAGTCGCCAGAGGCTTTGGTCTGCTCAATCCGGGCCCGCACAAGGGATATGTGAGTGCGCAAGTGATATACCAAAGGCGCATACACAGACGGGACTCGAACGTGGTCGGCGCGTTCTTCCAGGCCTTGTAGCCGCGCCAGCAGCTCGCCGGTCACAGCGCCACCGTGCGCCTCGAGCTCGACCTCGATGAATTTGAGTTGCCGATAGAGGCGAAAGATCCGCCGCTGCATGCTCCAGCCGTAGAGTGCAGGGGCAGCGCGCAGCAGCGGATAGGCGATGCCGAAGACGGGAATCAGGAACACCAGGAGCTCGCTGGCCAGAACCGCCAGCCCGAACGGCATGTAACGCTGCAGGAACGGGGGACCAGACTTGTAGAACTGCCGTGCAGCCTTGGAGATGGGCAGGTCGACGGGCTCGGGCGCCGGGAACTCGCCAGGCTTGCGAAAGAGACCGCCTCCCGAGTGAGTCTCCGTGGCGGCCTCCAGCAGCAGATACTGTATGGCCGGATGCAGGTCATTGCGCACGATCAGGCTGGCTTCAGGCGCGACGAGATTCACGTCCGTAGGCGGCAGGTTCGCGGCGAGGTCGCCGACGCCCATCGGGAGTACCAGCTTGGTCAGGTAGGAATGCAGCGCAACGTAGGCATCGGCGCGGGGAAGACCGACCAGGGTGACATCGGACGAGCCGAGCAGACGACGCACCACGGACGTATCCCAGGCAGCCACTACGGCTGCCGCATCGATCTCGCCATGCAGCAGCGCTTCGGCCGCCTGCGCATCAGTCAGGGCCAGCGCCCGTAGCTGGCTTTCATCAAGACCGTTCAATGCGAGAAACTGCCTTACCAGCACCCGCGTTCCGCTGCCCTCCGGGCCGATAGCCACCTTCTTGCCGCGTAAGTCATCGAGTCGATTCGCCTGGATATCCCGGCGGACGAAAAACCAGAGTGGTTCGAAGAACACTGTTCCGAGCGACTCGAGACCAGGCGAGTGCACGGCACTCGTAAGGCCGCCCTGGGCGAACGCGACCATCACGCCTGAACGGGGATCGTTGAGCCGGGCGAGGTTGTCCGCGGAACCCGACGAGGGGAGCAGCCGCAACTCGACGCCGGAGCGCTTCAGGATGGCGCGGTACTGCTGTGCGTACTGATCAAAATCGCTCCCGGGTGTCCCGGTGCTCATGAGAACGACTTTGGGCGGAAGCGGACCAACCCAGGCAATGGTTGCCACGAGAGCAGCGAGGATCAGCGTGCCGGCGACGCCATAGAGCCACAAGGCCGGATGGCCGGAGAGCGCCTTGTTACTCGATGCGGCCCGCTTCATGTGCGAACGCGCATGTTCTGAAAGTTGCGCACTGCGATCTCGAGATCGAACAGCAAGCGCTCCCGACCGAGCGTGGCGCCGAGGGAGGAGCGCTGGACGACCGAGAGCACGCCGGGCGTCAGCCGAACGAGCCACAGCTCTATGCCCGAGTCCCGTAGCCGCCGCTCCGCCTCGATGAGCATCTTGAGTGCGGAGAACTCGAGGTCGGTCACGCCACCGAGATCGAGCGCAACGACTTTGGGTTGCGCCGCGTTGATGAGAGGCATGAGCTTCGCCCCGATCCGCTGCGCGTTCAGGAAAAATACCACCCCCTCGATTCGCAGCAGCAGCAGCCCCGGAAGAGTCTCATCTTCCGGATGCTCGGGCGAGCGCGGCCGGAACACATTGGTGCCCGGCTTGCGACCGAGCACGAACACGGGAGGGTTAGCCGTCTGCTCGGCGAGCGCGACCAGTGAGAAGATGATCGCGATCAGAATGCCCTTCAGCGTGCCGAGCAGAGCGACACCGAGCAGCGCAACCACCGCCCAGCGGAACTCCCGGTGGCGAATCTGCCGTATGGCACGGAAGTCGCCCGGCTTGATCAGCTTCGCAGAATAGAAGATCACGATGGCGGCCAGCGCCGCCTGCGGCATGAGGGCCACCAGCGGTGAGAGCAACAGCATCGTCAGCAGTGCCATCGCTGCAGTCGTCAGCCCCGCCACCTGAGTGCGCGCCCCCGCCATGCGGTTGACTGCTGTCTGGGACGTTCCGCCACCGGCCGGCATAGCGCCGAACAGCGAGCCGAGGGCGTTGGCCACGCCGATTGCAAGAAGCTCCCGGTTCTCGCGCGGCCGCGGTTCGTCAGCGCGAGCGAAGGCACGCCCGGCCGCCGCCGTCTCGGTGAAGCTCATGAAGGCAAGGGCAAGTGCCGCAGGCCACAGCTGATCTGCCAGCGCCAGTTTCGGCACCGACATCGCGGGAAGTCCGCTGGGCATGGCGCCCACGACCTCGATTCCGTGCTCGCCCCAGCCGAGCCAGGCCACGCCGGCCACCTCTGCCGCAATGAGAATCAGCGGCGCGGGCCACTCTGGTCGCAGCCTCCTGAAAACGCCAAGCACGGCAAGCGTCACTGCGCCCAGGAGCAGCGTCGGAATGGAGGCATGCGGCAGGCCGAGTGCGATCGCCTGCAGGTTGTGCAGCAATGAGCCCTTGGATATGTGAATGCCCAGGATCTTCGGCAGCTGATCCACGACAATCACAATTCCAATACCGGCCTGGAAGCCGACGAGCACGGGCTCAGAAATGAAGTTGGCAACGAATCCGAGGCGCAGCACTGCTGCGAGGATCAGTGTCCCGCCTGCCATCAGGGTCAGCAGGGCCGCAGCCTGCAGCAGCCCGGCCTCGTCCGCGTTGGGCAGCACGTTGTGCAGAGCGGTGACCGTCACGATGGCCAGGGTCGATGTGGTGCTGACGCTGAGAACACGCGAGGTACCGAGCAGCGCATACACGAGCATCGGCACGAAAGCCGTGTAGAGTCCGCCTTGTACCGGCAGGCCTGCCAGAGTGGCGTATCCCATTGCCTTCGGCAGGACCACTGCGGCCGAAGTCAGTCCCGCGACCAGGTCCGACCGCAGCCACCCGCGGTGCAGGCCCGGCTCGAGACGCGACGACGGCGAGGTCACGTACGAGCCTGATACCTAGCTCGGGACGCGCTCAGGCCGCCGCTGCTTCTGGCCTTCGCCAGGCAATCTCAGGGCGCAACATCCTTGCCGCGGACGAGGTCGAGGCGGCTGCGCAGCTCGTCGGCCCAACTTACCATCATGCGCTCGGCCGCGGCCCGATTGGTGACGCTGCTCGCCATCTGCCCGTACAGATCCGGGTCCACCTTTCCGTCGACGACGCGCGCCAGAATCGTATTCGACGCGGAGTCCCACAGCTCCAGATAGATGGTCATCGTACCGGCGGACTGGATGAACGTGGTGCCGCGGCCGGCCGACATGAGATCCGGCGCGCTGACCCGGATGTTGATCAGCGCCGGCCGCAGAACCAGCACGTCCGGGCCGCCAGAATCCGTGATCTGGTATCGCCCGCCCTCCTGAAGCTCCCTGGTGAAGATCCTCCTGAAGTCGGCCTGCAGGTCTTTCTTGGCGCGGTCGAGGTCGCTGTCCCTGATCTTGCGGGACAGGTCGCGCTGCTCACTGTTGTACTCCTTGACCCACTCCTGGGAGAACTCGACATAGCAGTCGAGGATGTTCAGCCGCTTGTACTGCGTGAAGGTCGCGCCCGGTCTTACGTAGGCGAGCCGTTGCTTTGTCTGCTTGAAGAGGTGCAGGCCATCCTTGGTTACTTCAGGCGGCGCCTCCTCGGCGGCAAGTCGTCCCGCGCCAACGAGTACCAGACCCGCACAGAGCGCGGTGATCAGCAAAGACTGGGCCGACTTGTGATAGTTCATAGCGTGTTCCATGGGGATCAGCTGAGCGGGCATTCAGGCCGCCAGATTCTACAGGATCGTCACCGCCTGCGGATCGACCAGTTCCGCCGGCGGGTCGGTAAACAGCGCACGCAGCCGCAGCGCGAATCGTTCGCTGGCCGGGAGTGAGCCGTACTGGCGCAGAACGCGCACGGCAAGCTCCGGAACGTTGGTGATCAGGTTGTCGGCGCCCCGTTCGATCATGCGCAGCATCACTTCGGCCCGGTCCACTGTCCAGACGTGCACTTCCTTCCCGGCGGCGTGCGCACGGCGAATGACTTCGGCTGTTGCGCGGGCCGAGTTCAGGCTCAGGAAGTCGGTCTCCCCCCGTGCAACGTCACCTATCGCGACGGTGACGATCTGCCCGATCCGCACGTGTGGCTCGATAGCGTGCACCTGCCGGAGGGCTGCAGCGTCGAGGGACGTGATGACCACCTGATCGAGAAAGTGCTCTTGCCGCAGCACGTCCAAAGCCGCTGCTGCCAATTGTGGATCCGGCGCGTTGTACTTGAGCTCCACGTTGAGCTTCATGCGGCCGCGCACCGTAGCGATCACGGCCGCAAGCGTCGGCACGTGCTCACCGACGAAGGCCGGGCCAGACTTGCGTCCGATGTCGATGGTCGCCAGATCCTGCAGCGTCAAGGTGCCGATCTTGCGCGGATCGCCGGCCATGCGCATGAGATCTCCGTCGTGCAGCACGACGACCGCGCCGTCGAGTGTGCGCTGCACGTCGAGTTCGCTGAAGTCCGCCTGGGCAGCAATCGCGGCGCGAAACGCCGCCAGCGAGTTCTCGGGCGCGCGACTCGAGTTGCCGCGATGCGCGGTAATTGCGACCGCTGCCGGCGTGGTGCCGCGGGCCGCGGTCCACCACATGAAGGCGAGCGCGCCCGCGAGCAGCAGGCAGATCGCCAGCAGCGTCTGCCAGGTGATGCGGCGTGCGCTCGCGGTCGAGTCGCTGCCGGGCGCCGCCGCCCGGCCATGAGGCACGAGCTGCTCCGCGTAAATGCGGGTAACGAGAAACTGATGTCCGGCAATGAGCACCGCGTGCAGCACAAACGTGCCGACGAGTGCGCTGACGACGAACAGCGTGACCAGCGGGAGCACGCGCGCGAAGTCGAGGCCAGCCCAGTTGAGAGCCGCGTTCGCCAGGGGGCGCAGGAGCCCGCTCGCGATGTAACCGCACGCACCGATCAGCAGCCACCACGCCAACAGCGGACCGAGGATGGCTGGCAATCGACCGCGAGAGCGGCGTGCGCTCTCCTGCAACGCGCGTCGCGGCGACAGGCGTTCGAACAACAGGATGGGAATCGCCAGGATCCAGCGACCCAGCTGCCACAGGGCGAGGAGGAGGTAGGCCGCGCCGAGGGCACCCGCAATGAGCAGAGCGTGGCGCCACTCGGGCGGCCGCCCGGCGAGGTAGTAATTGATGTCATGGCTGCGCAGGAGGGCGTTCCATACGAGCAGCGCGCCGGACAGGAAGGGTAGCGCGAGCAGCAGGAGGCGCAGGCAGATACGGGCGCTGAGCGGTACGAGTGCCAGCGAGCGGTGGACGACCGCGTCCACAGCGGCCGTCAGCGGTGCCGGATGACGCGCGATCGCCTGGCCGGCGATCCAGGTTTGCCCTGCGAACTCAGCGAACAGCGTGGCGCTTACGAGGAGCAGCAGCAGCGCCGCAAAGCCAATTCCCTCCGGTGTCGGCAGGAAGCGGGCGATTGCATAGTTGCTGATCGTGGGCTCACCGGAGAGGAGCACCAGACGCCGCGCAAGCCAGGTGAGCAGTGGGCCGATCAGCGCAAACGAGGCCAGTTGCACCAGCAGCTGAAACATGAGCGCCGCACGTGCCTGGAAGCGCAAGTCGGCCCAGGCCCGTCGCACGATTCCCCGGTTCATGGCATCTCCGGTGGCGAGTGAGATCTACAGCCTGACGTAAATGCGCTTGCGGGACTTCCCGCGTGCGTCCGAGAGCTGAGGATCAGTCACCGTCTTGATGGCTCCCGCGTTGCAGCGCCGAAGCTACCACGCACGGCGCTTCCGGGCAGCCGTCGCGCCGCAGCATCGGCCGTGCGAGTTCCTGCGTACCTGCAGTTGTTGTGCAAGGCGTGTGATTGGCACGGGTTCATGGGCTGACAGATGAGAGTAAACTGGCACCGTAGCGAAAAGGGAGGCGTTCTATGAGGGCTTTGCGCGACAAGCACGCGAGCGTCATCTTCGTGGCGCTCATTGCAGTCTCTTTGCTGACCGCCGCCTGCACAAAGTACCAGTCTGTCAACCAGACTGCGATTGCCAGGTACGTAAACGAGTATTGCATGAATCATCCCGAGAACTGCAAGGACGGCAGCATCATGATCGTCAATCAGCGCGCAGGGATCCTCACCGTTCACGGCCCCGAGTTGTATGTACGGGAGATCAAGTGCTCCCCGGGGTACAATGATTCCCTCGACGTTACGGCCCACATAACCAACGTGGGCGACGTGGACGCTGTCTTGAAAGCAGGCGTCCCGGTGACTGCGACTGCCTACACGATAGCGGGGGGAACCCTTCAGCCGCTTGGCACGGGCCAGGACGCGCTTCCCGCGACCACCACCATCCCGGTTTATGTGGCGGGAGGAACTGATTCCACGGTCGACATGTATATCCCCACGTCGGCGCTCGGCCGCGGAGTGAATCAGATCATGGTGCAAATCGACCCGCGCTATCCTCAGTTCATCGGCGGCTCGTACGAGTACATCTACTGGCCCGGCGGGAAATTTCCTGAAGAGGCCAGTTCCGCGGGGCTCGATCTTACGAACCCGAACTGTACGGTTTCTGTCACGCCCGGCACTTGAGGATCCTCTGAGCCACTCCGGCGGGGACGATGCAGGGGGCGGCCTCGCGAACGCCCACCGCGTGGACGAGCCCTGCTGCGCGTCATATCCGGCACAGTCGCGCGCGCACGCCGCGCGTACCCACGCGCAGCGCGCCGAGGCGGCGGACGCCGCCCCGCTCGCCGGCGTGACGTACACGTGTCCGATGCATCCGCAGATCCGCCGCAGCGCACCCGGCGATTGTCCGATCTGCGGCATGGCACTCGAGCCACTGAACCCGCCGGCCGACGCGGCGGCGCCGAGTGCCGAGCTGCGCGACATGAGGCGGCGGCTCTGGGTCGCGGCTGTGCTGAGCGCTCCACTGTTCCTGTGGGAGATGGCCGCGCACGTGCCGCGCCTCGATCTTCATCAGCTGGCACCACGGCTGATCGTGTGGCTCGAGCTCGCACTCGCGACGCCGGTGATTCTGTGGGCCGGGTGGCCGTTCTTCGTGCGCGCCCGGGCTTCGATCCTCAACCGCTCCCTCAACATGTTCAGCCTCATCGCGCTGGGTACAGGCTCCGCCTACCTTTACAGCCTGGTGGCGACCGCAGCTCCGGGCCTCTTTCCGCCGTCGCTGCGCAATGCGGAGGGAGTCGTTCCCGTCTATTACGAAGCGGCTGCCGTCATCACCGTGCTCGTGCTCCTGGGTCAGGTTCTCGAGCTGCGCGCTCGCGAGCAGACGAGCGGCGCGATCCGCGCGCTGCTCAATCTCGCTCCCAGGAGCGCTCATCGAATCCTGGACCATGATCGGGACGAGGAGGTCCCGCTCGCTCAGGTGCGGCCCGGCGATCGGCTGCGGATTCGCCCGGGCGACAGCGTTCCGGTCGACGGCGAAGTGATCGAGGGCAGGGGCGCCGTCGACGAATCGATGGTGACGGGCGAGTCCCTGCCCGTCGAAAAAACCGCCGGCAGCAAGGTGATCGGCGGCACGCTGAACGGCACCGGGGCACTCGTGATGCGCGCGGAACGCGTTGGAGCCGAGACCGTGCTCGCGCGCATCGTCAATATGGTGGCGGATGCGCAGCGCAGCCGCGCACCCATTCAGCGCCTCGCCGACGTGGTTTCGGCGTGGTTCGTGCCCGCCGTGATTGCGGTTGCGGTGGCTGCCTTCGTTGCCTGGATGATCTGGGGGCCCGCACCGGCATTCTCCTACGCGCTCGTCGCCGCGGTTTCCGTACTGATCATCGCCTGTCCCTGCGCGCTCGGGCTCGCAACGCCGATGTCGATCATGGTGGGGATCGGCAAGGGCGCCACCGCGGGCGTCCTCATCAGGAACGCCGAGGCGCTCGAGCGCTTCGAGAAGATCGATACGTTGGTCGTCGACAAGACCGGAACCCTGACCGAAGGCAAACCGCGCGTTGTCGCGACAGTACCAGTGCCACCGCTCGGTGAGGCAGAGCTCCTTGCCGTGGCGTCGAGCGTCGAGCGCTCGAGCGAGCTTCCCCTGGCGGCGGCCATCGTTGCGGCCGCGCGTGAGCACGGGCTCGCGATTGCGGAGGCCAGCAACTTCGCTTCGATCACCGGAAAGGGTGTGAGCGGTCGCGTCGCCGGGCGCGAGGTCGCAGTCGGAAGCGCGCAGCTGGCTGCGGCCAGCTCAGCAGCCCGGGAGGAGCTCGAGCGGCGCGCGGCGGACTACCGCCGCGCCGGCGCGACCGTCATGTATGTGACACTGGATGGCCAGCCGGCCGGCATCATCGCCGTTGCCGATCCCATCAAGCAGTCCACCCCGGCGGCGTTGGAGATACTGCGCGCCGACGGTGTCCGCATCGTGATGCTCACCGGGGACAATCGTCGGACCGCAGAGGCGGTCGCCAAACGACTCGGCATCGCCGACATCGAGGCCGAGGTCCTCCCTGAGCAGAAGCACGCCGTCATCAAGCGCCTGCGCAGCGCAGGGCACGTCGTGGCTATGGCGGGCGATGGAGTGAATGATGCGCCCGCGCTCGCTGAAGCGGACGTCGGAGTGGCCATGGGAACCGGAACAGACGTCGCGATGGAGAGCGCCGGAGTGACGCTCGTGAAAGGAGATCTCGCCGGCATCGCGCGGGCGCGCGTGCTCAGCCGGGCGACGATGCGCAACATCCGCGAGAATCTCGTTCTTGCCTTCGTCTACAACGCGCTCGGCATCCCGATCGCAGCCGGCGTTCTCTACCCCGCCACCGGTCTGCTCCTCAGTCCAGTCATCGCCGCCGCAGCGATGAGCCTGAGCTCCGTTTCGGTGATCGGTAACGCGCTGCGGCTGCGGTCTGTGCGGCTATGAGCCGCGCCTCGGGCAGCGAGATGGGCCTGGCTCGGTTCGAGCCTGCAGAAAGGTACGTTCGCTCCTTGGCAAACTCCGCGATTGGAGCGACTTCGTCCACGCTGATCCACGCGTTAGCGGGGTGAACGGGAACTACCATGAGAGCGCTGATAGTCGGAGCGGGGAGCGTCGGAGGCTACTTCGGAGGGCGTCTGGCAGCTGCCGGACGAGACGTGACCTTCCTCGTCCGCCCGCATCGCGCCGCCCAGCTGGCCGATGGGCTCACGATCGTCAGTAAAGGTCAGGAGACGAGGGTACCTGCCAGGGTTATCGGGGTGGGCGAGACGGCGGGTGAGTTCGATGTGATCCTCCTTGCCGTCAAAGCCTATCAGCTGGCGGCCGCGCTCGAGGACTCAGGCGCCTACGTCAGCCAGAGAAGCATGATTCTTCCGGTACTCAACGGGATGAAGCACATGGACATCCTGCGCTCCCGTTTTGGAGCGGCCCACGTGATTGGTGGCGTCGCAAAGATTGCCAGCACGCTCGATGAGCAGGGTCGAATAGTGGATCAAGGAAATTTCCATGACCTGGCTTACGGCGAGTGGAGTCGCGAAAGGACCGCCCGCATCCTCGCTCTCGATGAGTTCATGACCGGAGCCGGCTTCGACGCCCGCTTGTCCGCCGACATCGAGCGCGACATGTGGGAAAAGTGGGCCATGCTGGCCAGTCTTGCCGCGATCACGTGTCTGCTGGATGGCGACATCGGCCAGGTGGCGAGGGCGCCGGGCGGCGTCGACTTCGTCAGGAACCTGTTCGGAGAGGTCGCCGCAGCCATTGGTGCTGCGTGGCGATCCCTCGGCGACCCGTTCAAGGCTCAAGTCCTCGCCCTGTTGACCGATCGAGGTTCCAGCCTGACTTCCTCCATGTATCGGGACATGAAGGGTGGCTACCGCGTCGAGGCGGATCAGATCATCGGCGATCTGGTAAGGAGGGCCGCCGAGCGGGGGATCACGACGCCTCTGCTGTCCGCCACCCTGGCTCGACTGAAAGTTTACGAGGAGAGACAGGCAGGGCAGGGTGGCCGTCAATAAGATCTCTCGTCTCGCCTAGGGGGCGCGTCTCTTTACAACTTCGGTCAGATACGCGATGTGCAACGCTGCTACGTCGATGCACTTCTTCGCGGTGGTGGCATTAGCCGTTAACACGCCCCGATGGGCGATGTCATGGCGCTGTCGGCGGCTCCACAACCAATCTTCCCACCATGTTTGGCGATCGGGGTTTTCGCCCGCCAGATCATGGAAGGCCTTTCGCACGCGGTCTCCTTCAAAGGACCAGGTCACCAGTAATCTCTCCGACATTTCCACAACGTCGCGCACACTCTTACTGTGGTCTTTGGCTGCGTCCATCAGTCTCTCGAGCACAAATTCGGTGGCCCATTCCCCGGCGGCGGCCGCGATGATGATGGCAATAGCGTGCTGGCCAGCAGATGAGAGTGAGCGGG
>Ga0335085_10001185_pt1 | contig 59204 bp, 58 predicted proteins | sample Lox_Sample_45_FD_206712 | JGI IMG/M metagenome (GOLD analysis project Ga0335085, IMG submission 206712) | Soil microbial communities from Loxahatchee National Wildlife Refuge, Florida, United States - Lox_Sample_4.5 | ecosystem: Environmental > Terrestrial > Soil > Wetlands | place: USA...
GTGGGCGCGAAGAAATTCCTTGACGCCTTCGGCGAAAACGACCATCCGTGGGATCGCTGGTCGCCACCGGTCTTCGACGACGACGATTTCCTCGCCTACCAGCGCAGCCTCGGCGTGAAGCCCCAGAAGTATTCGCATGAGATTGTCTTTCGCATGCAGGATCGAAAAACTCCCGCCAACTCTGCCGGCGGATGGGTCGTGCAGGAAGATGGCAAGCCATTTCCCATCGAAGCCCAATACAGCTATTACCTGGGCAAGCGAGCCATCGAAACTGCCGAAAGCCTGTTGAGCAACGGCTCGCTCAAACATCACCCGATGTATCTGCAGCTCGATTTCTTCGATCCCCACCAGCCATTCGCGATTCCCGCCGGATTCGAAGAGCGCGAACGCGAGCTGCGCAAGATCATGACAGTCCCCGACTCCTGGCGTGCTGCCCAGAAGCGCGACTTCAAGCGCCTGCCCGATGAACCGGAGATTATTGATATTTATCGCCGCTACTGGGGAATCTACGATGAACACGAACTGATCGACTACCGCATCGCCTACGTCCTGCAGATGGAGCTTGTCGATCGTGTGATCGGCATGGTGCTCAACCGCTTCAAGGAGCTGGGACTCTACGAGAACATGCTCATCGCTTTCATCTCCGATCACGGCGAGATGAATGGACGCCGGGCCCTGGTAGATAAAGGCGTCTTTCTTTATCCGGACATCGTCCGTGTGCCCATGGTTTTCAAACCGCCTGCGAATCTACCGCGCACGCACGCAACCGTCGAGTCGCCTGCATCCTTACTTGACCTTTCGCAGACCATCCTCGACTTCGCGGGGATCCGGCCCGAGGCGAAATTCGACGGTGCCTCGCTAATCCCTGTTCTTCAGTCCGGGCAGGGCCCGGAGCAGCGCACGCTTCTCTTCTTCGGCGGATGGCATGTCGGCGTCAACTTTGCTTGCGGCATTCAGCATCGGGCGGCGGACGGTCACCGGTACCTTTACTCCTATAACTGCACCTCGCCCATCGACGAATTATTTGACCTCGACAGCGAAGACGCCGTTAATCTCATAGACAGCTCGGTACATGCCGATGTGCGCAAAGAACTGATACAGCGTCTCGGCGCAGCGCTTCAGTCGGATCCGCGATGGGTAGGATACTGGGCCGAGTTCCGCATTGCCCGCTTTGCCGACTTGCCGCGCGCCGAAGGCGACATGCAGCTCTTTACGACGCCTGATTAATGTATGCTTACAGGCCGCCGAGTAATTAAATTGCGGTTTCAATTAGAGGAATGCGGCATTCACGATCCAATCGTGCACGGCTTTAGAACTAATACGCCAGCGCCGCAAAGATTGGCCTGGTGCGAGCCCGTTTCTTTCAAAGATCGGCGCGCTGAGTGGATCTGTCTATCGAGAATGACCTTCAACTGCATCAGGTGCATACAAGTGTTCGGCTTGTTCAGTTTCTCAACCTATAACTTTTGACACGGCCGGATCGTTGAGATCCGGCCATTGGTTATGTGAGGTTTAGTGAGCGGGTTTTTTGAGGCCTTTTGCCACGGCCGAGATGCGCCTGCGGGCGTGGTAGAGGATGCGGCGCTGCTGGCGAAGGGACGTATCGATATTATGGCTGTGTTATGTCTGTCGGCCTGGACTTGGCTCAAGGTGGCGCGCAGTTCTGCGATGCTTAATTTGCATCTGAGGATTTTCGGGAGATTACTTGTAAGATATTGATTCTATGGTGCCCAGAGGGGGACTTGAACCCCCACGGCCGGTTAGGGCCTGCGGATTTTAAGTCCGCTGCGTATGATTCCATAGCGCTTATTCTAAATGAGTTCAAAACCAAAATTGTGAAACTGTGAAAGTCGGTGTGCAAGTTTTCTGGTTTTTCCGGGGATTACCGGCTCTGGTCGCATCGCGCAATGTCATGCCCGGTGTGCGGATCAGAGAAGCTTCTTCGCGGCGTCGCGTTGCCCGTGTTCGAAGGCGTCTGTGAAGGGCTCAAGCTCTTCCTCGCTCATGCCGATGCTCTGTCCGGTCCTGCGCCAGTCGTCCACGGCGTGCACAACTTCGCTCAATATCTGCCTGGCTCTGTCCTTCGTGATGCGGAAGTAAGCAATCACGGACATAAGGGCATCGATGCTCATGTCGGGGCCTGCCTCCTCGGATATCCAGGTCTTCAGTTCGCGCACGCGCTCGGGCGACGGGTTAATGTCGAAGGCTGGTGAGAGTCGCCAGAATTCCCGGTCTACATGCAAGAAGCCGTGATTGCGCAGGTGGTCGTCAACATTCGTAATCAGGATTGAGAAGGCAATGCGCCGCCATAACTCTTCGATATCGGCTTGTGCGTCGGCCCCGTGCACGCGGATGGCGTCCACAATCTCGGTGTAGGAATGTTCCTCGGGTTCCGTCGCCTCGACGCCCAGCATTGTCGCGGCGGAGACATACATGACGCGCTGTCCGTTGCCTTGCCGGTCGAAGCGGCGGATCAGCGCAACGGGCAATCCATCGCTCTCGATGACACGGGCCTTGGCTGCATTGATCCCGGCCCTGCCGGCAAGCGTCAGAGCGAGCACCTCGCCCTTTGTAACGGCGCGCTCGTCGGCGATGCTCGGAAACTTGCCGATGCTGAGCGCACCGTCATCGTCAATGACCGTGCATTTCGGGCGCATGCCGCCAAGCGACGTGCCACGCCCGCGCAAATACGCAAGGTCGGCGGCCGTCTCTTTGTTCGCCTCGACTGCACGGGACGCGCTGAGCAAAGCCCCGAGCTCGATGAGCGGCGGAGCCGTCCTGCGTCCTTCTTCCTGCGCGCGACGGAACATGCCCTCTTCATCACGAAAACGAAGCGCCCCGACGCGGCTGACATCATCCACGGCCAGCAAATAATCAAGCGCATTGAGTGGCTGCGCCTCTTCCTTTCCTTCACGGCGCAATTCCTGTCTGCGTTTGATGTGATCGCGCATGATGACGCGCCTTGCCCACCCGTCGGGTTCGGTGTCGGCAATCGCGGCATGGAAGAGAGAGCCCTCTTTCGTCTTGCGATGGAACTGCGGCCCCGCCTGGAGCGGAAGCGTCGGCCCCAGAGCGAAACGCGCGGCGTCGCCGAGCCAGCCCGCGCTGTACTCGAAAGCGGCGTTTTCGCGATGGCCTTGCAGGTCGTAGCGCAGCGTGCCGACCTGCGGCCCGTCGCCCAGCAGTACGTCGATAGTCCGTTTCATGACTTCGGTCCCCGTGGCTTCTTCATGTGCACGCGCTTCGGGAGCCGTTCTTCATCGAGCAGAAGTCCGGTATCGTCGCGGCTCACGTCGATAAGGCTGCCCAGAGGACTGCCGAAGCCCAAGACGAAAAGAGCCATCGCATAAACGCCGAGGCCGACGGTAGGGTCGCCCTTCTCTACGCGCAGATAAGTATTCTTGGCGACGCCCATGCGCTCGGCGACGGCAAGGACTGTGAGCCCGCGTTTGCGCCGCGCGGTCGCAAGATCGCTGCCGAATTTGGTCAGCGACCGTTTGACGGCGGGAGGCAGAACATCTGAGACGCTCGATTTCATCTGTAAGGCTCCATACATAAAGCCCTATGGCTTATAAGGCCCAATATATAGGACTTTATAGGATATGTCTAGACCGGACGGATTCAAGGCCCGTAGCCTCACGCGTCGATACCGCGCCACACACTCCCCCCTGCCCTATTGCTGGCGCGAGAGTTCCTTTTCGAGCGCCGCCACAGCTCTTTCGAGGGCCTCTCCTAGAACCCATCCCTGACGATCAGCAAGGCCGTAGAAAGAATCAAGGGTCTCTGAACGGACCTTGATGTTGAGCTGCACGTTTCTCCCGGTCCTGTAGCGGCGCGGCTCGCGTTTGGGAGAGCTTGCGGATTCTCGTGCCGGCGTAGCTGTTTTCACGGGCTCGCGGCTGGGGAATTTCGAGGCCTCTGAAACGGCCTTCACGATTTCGCGAGGCGCCTCCCCTCCCCTGTCCGTTTTCTTGGGCGCGAAGCCCGAGACATCGAAATCCGTATCGTTGTCGAAAATGCTGGCTCGCTCTGACATCACGCCACCTTTTCCCTTTCTGCTGTGTCATCTGAAACGCCACGCAGGATCGAGATGACCTCTCCTGCGAAGGCGCGCGCGTTGACAATGGCGGCATTGAGATTTGCCACATGCTGCGGATTCAACGACTCCAGTGTTCCGCCAAATGAGAACAGCGCCCTGTAGGCCTCGCGTTCGTGGATCTGCGTCTCGAATGCCTGGATGCCGTGTTTCACGAATTCGGCCTGAATATGCTGAAGCGTGCGCGGGCGGATGGCTGAGCTTGTCCTCGTAAAGAGGATCGCGTAAGGGATCTTTTTGTGAAAGGCCTTTTCCTGTTGCTTGATGAGCTTGATCGCTTTTGCGGCTTCGGCGGCGTCGAGTTGGGAGCCTTGGGTCGGGATGATCACCATATCGGCCCGGCTGATCGCATAGGCGACCATCATGGATGCCGTGCCTTCGAGATCGACGACGACGAAGGGCGTCTTGCGGGCGGCGTTTTCGATTTCGTCGATGATCGAGCTTTCGGAAATGTCCGCGACGACAGTCAGACTATCCGGGCACCCTGCCCTCTTCGCCCATTGCGAGACGGGCTTGTTGGGGTCGGCGTCGATGATCGTGACCCCTGCCCCTTTGAGGGCGAGTTCGGTTGCGAGGATAACGGCGGACGTGGACTTTCCTGCGCCGCCTTTGGGGCTTGCAAAAACGATTGTTGGCATGGTGCTGCACCTGGGTTGTTGATGGTGGGACTTGGAGAGGAAAGAAGGTCAGGCGGGATATCGGGAGGCTAGATGGAAGCTAGCCGATTTCGGAATCGTAGCCGAGAGCTTTCGGTCAGTCAACCGATAGCCAGCCGCTACGGGATAGCTTCCTGGTAGCCGTCAGGGGGCTAGCTGGTTGGTATCCGATAGCTTCCAGCTTGCTTCCATTGACACTCGGACGGGGAGGGTCAAGCCTCGCCTTTGTCGCCGCGACGGGGCTCCATGCCGATGGCCTGAAGGCAGGCGATCCTGAGTTCGGCGAGGTCACGGAGCGCCAACTCGATGGAGTCGTGGACGCGCTCCGGGGGGCGCCCGGCGTTCATGTGGTAAGCGATCTGGTTGACGTTGGAACCAATCTTCCCCAACTCCGCGAGGACGCGGGCGACCTCTTGTCGGTCCAACCGGGACGGCTGGAGGCGGATGTGGAGAAGGCTGGTGCGGACGAGGGCGGCGACCGAATGGCCCTGGGCCGCCGCCTTGCGCTGCACCGTCTCAGCCTCCTGCGGTGTGAAGCGAACGGTATAGACACGCGAACGCTGCCGGGTTTCGCTGCCCATGATTGACCCCCTGTTTGCCCATAATACTTCGAGTTGAGTTAAGGCGAGGTTTACAACCGCCATCGGCAAACAGGGGCAGGGGTCGAGGGGTGGTGACGCCCCGCGCGCGGGTCCATGGGGCAGCGGACGCCCCTGGTCGATGGGTTCCAGAGGGAGCGCGGAAGGCTCCCTTGGTCTGGGGTCCACGGGGGCACGAAGGCCCCATGGTCGGGTGTCCAGAGGGCGAAGCGCCTCGGTCGGGTCCACGGGGCGAAGCTCCTGGGCCGGGGGATGCAACGGGGGTGGAAAGACCCCCTTGCCAAGATGAGCCGGAGGCGGTGCGGCGGAATTACCGCCGCACATCTTGCGCACGCTCTGAACTGCAGCTGCGTTCTACCTGCGTTCTGCAGGCTTCTGATGGCTGTCTGAATAAAAGCTTAACGCGCTACTGTGGCGTTAACCACTGCATTTTTGCTGCGACGCGAAAAACGAGCCTCGGCGATTACCCCCCGTGCCCGGGGTCTGCCGAATTGCCTTTTCCCGCCCTTCCGGGGGCCGTAGAGCGGCCTGAATTTTGCCCGCTGTTCCGCTTTCCGGAGACGTCAAACCTTATCCACGGCCTCCTGGATCGACAGGAACGATTGCCCTAAAAAGGACCCCCGGAGTTAAGATCAAAAAATCCCCGCACTTCCCGTCGGAGGTCGCCGATGGTTCAAGCTCTTGCCACTGCACATTGGGCCGACCCTCATTGGGTCGAGGAACGATATCCCTCCATCGAAGGCACCGTCTGGCTTGGCCGCTCAGCAAGCGAGCGCGATTTGCCCCTCGGTTATATGGATGACCGCCACGTCACCCTCGTGAGCGGCAACCGGGGCGGAAAAGGCACCAGTTCCATCATCAACAATCTCTGCCTCTGGCCTGGCTCCGTGGTCGTCGTCGATCCCAAAGGCGAAAACGCCACCGTGACGGCTGGGCGGCGCGGAAACGGGACCCCATACGTGGACGGATTGGGTCAGGCCGTCCATGTTCTCGATCCATTCGCGGTCGCCAAGATTGACGAGTCCTATCGAAGCCGGTTCAACCCCCTCGACGCGATTGACCCGGATGACGAGGAAGCAATCGACGCGGCGGGACGGCTCGCGGACGCCATCGTGATCCAGCAAGAAAACGCCCAAGATCCGTTCTGGGACCAATCGGCGCGGCAAATGGTCAAGACGATCATTCTTCATGTCCTGACGGACCCGGAGTATGAAGGCCGACGAAACCTGATCACCGTCAGAGACCTCATCCTGGGCGGCAATGCGAAAGCGGCAGACGAACTGCGCAAGATGAAGTCTGACAACATTCCCGATAACCAAACCCTGTTGTGGCTGGCGGTGATGGAAAACCCTGCCTTCAACGGATTGGTGGCCAAGCTCGGGGAAGGTTTCGAATCCATGATGGCGAGATCGCCCAAGCAATTCGAGAGCGTTCTGCAGGTCGCATTCAGAAACACGGAGTTTCTCGACAGCCCCGGCATGCAGCGCTGCATCGAGGCTTCGGACTTTGATCTGGCGGAGCTGAAGACACGGGATGAAGGCGTGAGTTTGTACCTCTGCCTGCCGCAACGGGCGATGGGCGAGCATTTCCGCTGGCTGCGGATGATGATCAATCTCATTGTGATGGAGATGGAGATCGTCAAAGGCAAGCCCGCGACCGGCCATCAGGTTTTGATGCTGCTCGACGAGTTCGCCGCGCTCAAGCGGATGGAAACCATCGAAAACGCCGTCGCCCAGATCGCGGGGTTTGGCGTCAAGATGTTCTTCGTTCTGCAAAGCCTCGAACAATTGAAGGCGGTCTACAAAGACAAGTGGGAAACCTTTCTTGCGAACTCCGGGCTCAAAATCTTCTTCAACCTGGAGGACCATTTTTCACGGGACTATGTGTCGAAGCTGATGGGCGAGACGGAAGTGATCCGGGACGTCCATTCGAGCGGGGACAACAGTTCGGAAACGGAAAGCCTTTCCGAAAGTCAATCGCGGAGCAGCGCCGTTTCGCGCTCGGAGAGCACCGGCAGGTCGCTCTCGTACGGACAGTCGGTATCGGAAAGCTCAAGCGAGTCCGTCGGTCATTCGACGTCGCACGGCGAGAGCCGGTCCGATAGTTACACGCAAGGAACCTCCGGGAGCAGCACGATCAGCACTTCATGGTCCCCGCAAGGTTTCAGCTCCAGCCGCTCGAAGACTTCGGGCGGCAGCATGTCCTCGACCCAAACGAGGGGCGAGTCCGACACGACATCGGTCTCCGAAAGCCGGGGCACGTCAAAAGGAACTTCCCAGTCGTTGACGCAGGGCATTTCTCAGACGGAAGGCAGCAGCGTCAGCGAAACGACGGGAACAACGCGCGGACTGACGCACGGAGCCAGTTGGGGCCGGACAAGCGGCACGGCGGAGACCATCCACCGCCGCCCTCTTTGCGCTCCGGACGAAATCGGGCAGCTCTTCGCATCGACCGACGACAGGGGCCGCAGAGCATATCCCGGCATGGGTCTTGCGCTGGTCGCAGGGCAAGCGCCTGTCGTTTTCCGGCGCACCCATTACTACGAGGACGTCTATTTCATCGGGTATTTCGACGCGCATCCTGACCATAAGTTTTTGGAGCCGGGAACTCTCAAGGTCGACCCGAAAGAACTACAGGAATATCAGCCGCACTTTAAAGAAACTCTAGGCTGGAAGCCGAAGGTCTCATGGAATGATGCCGTTTGCGCCGGGGATGTCATCGGTTATGCAGATGCAAGGCCCGAAGCGCCCCTCATTCCGTTGCGGGCTCCCGTAACGGGCAGGGTTGTGAAATGGATGCAGAACTTAAAGCTGCTCACGGGGCAGGCGGGCAAGCCAGCGGCCCGTTTTGAGCTTCCGCCTGGACTGACCGGCGCATTCAAAATCCTCCATTACGATGCGGGCGAGGGGGACGTGGACCCCTTTGACGACCTTGCCGAATATTGCGATGAACTTGATCGCGAAGAAGCGCAGCGGCTGAGGGAGGAAGCCGATGAGCTGGCGCGGCGCAAGCGCAAGCAGCGCGAACATGAGCAGGCACTTAAGAATGGCCGCAGGTGGGAAATCCTCGACCGCAGAAAATGGTGGTTCAAGGCCGCAGGCGTCGTGTCGCTCGGGGGCCTTGTCGACGGCGGCGTGTTCATGCTCAATCACGCTGCCGTGGAGGTGCTCGTCGGGCTGGGACTGACGGGCGGGCTGGTCTGGTGCGGCCGGAAAATCCGCCAGACTTTCATAGACGAGCGGAATAACGAAAATCCTCCGCAAGAACCAAAGATCAAACCGCTGGCGGCATCGCCAAAGCAGATACAACGTGCCATAACCCCGCCGGTACTCACTGCCGGAGGGAAAGCTGAGTCACCCGGCGAAGAGACGGTCAAGGGAATCTCGTCCTTTCCGGGTTTGTCGAAAATCACAGGCGAGAATTTTCTCGCGCACATGGAGAGCATGAAAAGCGGGAAGCCGCCAGATGGCGTATCGCCGGAAGTGTGGAAGATGGCGACTCAGGCGCTGAAGAATTTCAATGCCGGAGTGTCTCGGGAGAACAAGAACGTGACGCCACCCGGTTCATTGTCACCCGGGCCATCGGCGAAGATCGACGAGCTGATCGACGCGCATAACCGGCAGTTCGCCGAGCCGTCAGACGATAAGGATGCGAAGCCATCCGAAGAGACGGCCGCTCCGAACCCTTTGTTGTTTCCGGGGATTGGGGGTTCGACGCCGGGACTGGCAGACTTCCATGCGAAGTACGGAATAAAGCCGGGATTCTTCAAACCGCCGCCGGAGAAGGAATGACGCTGCAGGACGGTTATCGCTCGCGGTCCCGCGTGCGTTCCCAGTCCTTGGAAAGTCCGCGCCCCTGGCGCTGCTTCGCGCGTTTTTCGGCGGCCTCTTTAAGCTGCAGAGCCCGCCGCTGCGCGTCGGTCAGCTTTTCATTGTGAAATTGCCTGTCCACGGCCATGCGCATTCTCCCCTGTGGCCGCAGATGCGGCTCCAATGCGGGGAGAGCGGGGCGGGTTTGTGTTTCCTGAAGTTGAGCCGTCTTGCTGTCCTCTTTCTTCGGCTCTTCGTTGGCGTGGGCGCGGTTGAATTCATCGCTCAGAGAGCGTGTCCGGTCGAGGGCATTCTGCGGGTATTCAAGATCGAGGGTCTTGGCGAAGGACGTGGAGCGTTTTTGAGGAGTGTCGCTCACGGCGGATGCCGCGATTTTAGCACGCTGCCGTCTTTGCCGTGGCTCACGGCATTTGGGAACCTGAGGTGAAGCGCGCGAAAAAGCGGCGGCCCGATGGAGCCGCCGCCTTTTCCGCAACGGGCGCTACTTACCTGCGGCGTTCTGAAGTTCCAGAACCTTCGTGTGGGCGAGGTCGGCCAGTTTCGCAAGCGCCAGAAGATCCTCCGCGCCGTAGCTGCCGGTGGACTTCCAATCGCCCTTCGTGTTGCGGTAGCGGCGGTCGAAAGTCACGTTGTAGAAGGCCTTCCCTTTGCTCTCGTTCTTCCAGATGCTGGCGGTTTGCAGTCCCACGCTGACTTTTGCGTCCGGCGTTTTCTTCGTGGTTTCGTTCGTAGCTGACATTTCGTTTCTCCTTTTGTTTTAGGACCGGCATCATTGCCTGTCTTCGTGACCGGCTCTTGCACGGACGAATAAGCGGGCTGTCAACGACTACACGGGAGCGTAGCGAATGGAGCGGGCCGGAGATTGACCGACCGCGCGGCTGTGCATCGGCTCACGGAAAACAGACAGGCATGTGCCAGGTCGGAAAAGGCGCGGGAGAAACGTATCAGGCGGCGAAACTGCCAAAACACTGGGTGCGAAACGTTGGGGGACGTCACGGCAGCATCCAAAAGGGCAGGGGGCTTGGGCCTATAGACCGTGTTCTTCCGCCGCGCTGCGGTAAGGGTGAGGGACATCGATCTCCGGCAGCGGATGATGACGATCCAGGCGCGTGAGTGGCCGTCCTCTTTCGTCCACGGGGTTCAGGTACAGATTGGCGCGGGCAATATGCCGGATGCCGGTGGCGGCGAGTTCGTCGAGGGCCGCAATGACCATTTCGCGCGTCTGCTCGATGGTCCACGGGCCGCCGACATAGCCCAGCATGCAGCGGACACTCGGCTTCGGCGGCGGTTTCTTCGGGCTGCGCTTGCGCTGTGCCATTCCCGCATGATGCCCGGTTGCAGCAGGCGGGTCCAGATCATTTCCGGTTGCGAAGTTCTGTAAAGATTTCCGTCTTCATCCTTCCGTTCGGTCTTTTCAGTCCTCGCGGGCCTTTTCAGTAGCCACGGTAACAGGGCCGCGCAAGACAGGCTTTCGTTTACGGCTTCCGCTGAAGGTGCGGACCCTCCGCAAACGGCAGAGCCTGTTTCCTCTCCGGCTTCCTGTTTCTTCCGGTGGCGCAAAGGCCCGTTGCGGGCCTGAGAACCAGAAGGAGGACCACATGAGACTGATTTCCACTTACGAACTTCACCGTCGCAACCTCAATGAACTTTCGCTGCTGTTCGGACAGGTATCGCGGGGGCTGGCGCGCACCGAGCGCGGTACCCCGGAGAGGCGCAACGCGCTCGCCACGCTCGAGAACATCTCGCGCGTGCGGGCGCAGCATTACGCGAAATGCGGTCCGGGCCCTTGACAGGGCTCGCGACCGTCACCGGCGCAGCGAGTAATCGACGCGCGCCGGGCGGTAGTGCTTGTCGCGGTCCTGATCGCGGTCCTTTTGCGGACCGCGCGCCGCCGCCCGCTCCTGGAAGGTGCGGGCCAGACTGAGCGCCCGGCGTTGGGCGGGCGTGAGGTCGGCGGCGTTCTCCTTGAATTCAGGCGAGCGCGTATCCGTCGTCTTGCCCGCGCCGCCCTGCCCGGACGAAGGCGGTGCCGCCTTGGCCGGGGCGGCTGTGCTCTCCCTGAAAATCTCGGAGAGGCTCTTTTGCTGCAGGGCGGCTCCGCCCTCCGGCTTTTGCGCCGGGCGGAGCGCCTCCTTCGCGCGCGGCTGTTCTTTTTGCGGCGCGGTGATGTCCGCCGCCGCGCGCTTGAACTCATCGACCTTGCTGCCTTGTTCCGCCGTCAGCCCGACCGGCGCTGCCGGTGGCTTCTGCGTTGCAGGCGGGGCGGCACGGTCCTTGAAAGCTTCGGTCAAGGTCTTTTGCCCGCCCGGCTGTTGGGCCGGATGGACAACGTCCTGGCCGCGCTGCTGGACTTTCTGCGGCGTGCTGATTTCCGCCGCCGTGCGTTTGAATTCGTCGGCCTTGGCCTGCTGCGTGCCGGTGAGCCGCGCCGGTGCCGGCGCGGGTGGGCGCGGAGGGGCGGCCTCGCGGAAGGATTGCGCCAGTTGGGGCGCTTTCTTGTCCTGCTGGCGCTGCGCAGGCGCCGGTTGCGGCGCTGGAGCCTTCGTCAGTTGGGGAGCCGCGATGCGGCGGAACACTTCGCGGCGCAAGACGGTCTCCAGGGAGCGCCGTTCGCGCTTTTCAAGCGAGGTCAGGCCGTGCTCGCGGTGCCTGAAATCCTCCATCTCGCGGGCGTGACGACGGTCAAGGGCGTCTTTCTGCGCCTTGAATTCCCCTTCCATTTTGCGGTCATGTTTTTTCTGGCGATACGTGGTGAACGCATCGTAGCCGGTGACACGGGAAAGCAGCGCGATGATGCCCTTGGGCTGCCGCGCCGAACGCTGGCGGGCGATCTCCGCGTTGCGGGAGCCTTGCAGGTCGCCAAGCGCCCTGCGCTCCGCGTCGTGGCGCTGCGCCAGTCGCTGCTTTTTCGCGTCGAGATCGGAGCGCCGCGCCGCGTGCGCCTTGGCGAGGTCATCGCGGCGCTGCTGGGCGGTCGCTTTCGCGGCCTCGGCGCGTTTCTCAAGCGAGGCGCGCTTTTGGTCCTCGAATTTCTGCTCCTGCTGTTGGCGAAGGAGCGCCTCGCGCTTGTCGCTCGCCCATTTCTGGGCGGTTTCGGCAGTCGGCAGGCGGTCCAGGTCGTAATTCGGCCCGAGCCGGGCCTTGATCTCCTTCGCCTTCACGCCGTTGATCTGGCGCGAAAGACTATGGATTTCGCCGGAGAGATCGACGACGACATAGGCGCGTTGGTCGCCACGGGCGAGAAAATAGCCGTTGGCCTCGAGCGCCTTGGCGAAGCTGCGGGCGTCTGAACTATCGCCCCAGAGCTTCGTGATCTGCTCGCGGCGTTGCTGTTTCGTGATCCCGCTGCGCTCCTGCTGCTGTTTCTCGCCGAGGTTCTCGGCGGCGGCACGAAAGGCGAAGCGGGCCTTGCCGCGATCCTGACGCATGCCGGGAGGCAGCGTGAGCTTGTGATCATGCGCGTACTCCCGCGCGACCATGCGGAGCTTCTGGTGATCGTGGGATATCTGAACAGCTTTTCCCTTTGCCATGTCGATGCGGGACCAGATGACATGGCAATGCTCGCGTCCGTATTTCACATGAAAAATGACGGCGCGCGGTTGGTTCTCAAGGCGCAGCCTTTTCTCTGCGCGCCGGATGAAGTCGTAATAATGCTCGCGCGTGAATGGTCCCTGCCGGTGATCGGGATTGATGGAGAGCGAATAGATGTATTTGCTGCAATTGGTGGCCTTGGATTGCGCATACCATTCGGCGAACGCGCCATGCAGGTCCTGCGCGATCGCGCCGCGCACCTCCGCCACGGCGACGCGGTCGTTATCGAAGCTATTCATCAGGTGCGTGGCAAGCTGCTGTCCGCCGCCGCGCTGATTGCCCTTCGGGATCATGCGTCACCATGGCGAGGGGGATTGGTTGCGCGAAAGCTATCTTACAATTTTAGGTAAATTCACTTAAAGACTGGTTAAGAGGCTGATCCGAAAGAGAATTCAATTGGTCGAGACGGGCGACGGCGATACCGTGGTAGGCGGGGTCCTGTTCGATGCCGACGTAGGTGCGGTCAAGCTCGCGTGCCGCGACAAGCGTCGAACCAGACCCGCAGAACGGGTCGAGGACCGTGTCGCCGGGGTGACTGAAGGCCTCGATGAGAGGTTTCAGGACGCCAACGGGTTTCTGGGTCGGATGCAACTTGTTGCCGGTATAGGTCCAGTTGATAACATCCGGCGGCGGGCGGCACGGCTTGTCCGGCCAGCCCTTGGCCAGAAGATATGCCTGCTCATGCCGGTATTCGGTGTGATACGAGCTGCTCGCGTATTTCTTCGGGAATACGAAATGGCCCGCGATGCGGAAGCCTGCGGATTTCCAGGCATCCATGAACAGGTCGGTTTTTGTGTAGCCGTAGAAGCTCACGCAGAAAGCATCGGGCCGCAGCACGCGAAACATTTCCGCGAAGGCGGGTTTCAGCCAGTCGCTCTCCTGATCGTTCATGATGGCGCGGCCTGAACGGTCGCGGTAATTCACGAGGTAGGGCGGGTCGGTCAGGATGAACCCGACGCTTCCGGCATCCAGATTTTTCATGGCGTCGGTGCAATCGCCTTGGATGATGCTGTTGGTCATCGCTTCCGTTCTCCCTGGGTCATGCCCGCGATAAAGGCGTTTTCGAGCGCTCTCCTGATTGCCCCGACATGCAGATCATGAAAATCGAGACGATCTGAATTACGGGCTCTGAGCGTTTCAATTCCGAGATCGCGCTTGGCGATTTGCTCGATGAAGTGTGCGCGCTTCATGACATACCCCGCTGCAGGGCGATGATGTCGAGGGTGGCTTGATGCTGAAGGCGTCCGCGAAGTTCCAGGCGGGCGAAGCGGTTCAGGTCGATCTGGCCGGATGCGGCCATTTTCAGCAGATAATCGGATGCAGGATTGAGAATCTCGCCGGCTTCGATGTAGCAGGGATTGAAGTCGTCGTCTTGCATGAGGTGTTCTCCTTTCGCTGTTTGGTTTCCTCGAAGACGCAAGACCGGAAAAGCCGGACGGCAGAGCCTTCGCGTCACCCGAAAGCATGGAGGGGGAACGGGCAACACGGATTCTTGGAGCGGGCCGCCCGTTGACGCGAAGGCGCGTCCGGCTTAGGGATGCGGAAATCGTTCGAGGAAACCTTGCGGAAGGACAGAAAGGCAGCAGCAAGACGCTAGACTGATCTGTCGAGAACAGCGATGGTAAGAGCACTGGCGAACGGGACAGGACTGTCCGTGGCAATCTGGCCTGGCGTACAGGCGAGTTCACGGCGCAGAGCTTAAACACAGAAGGGCTTTGTCAAATGAACGATTATTACGTTTACGTCTATATCGATCCGCGAAATTACGAAGAGTTCTATTACGGCAAGGGCGTCGGTTCGCGCAAGAATGCGCATCTCGACGACCAATCGGATTCCGATAAAGCCAGACGGATCGAGGCAATTCGGAAAGAGGGCCTTGTTCCCACCATCCGGGTTATTGCGCGTGGCCTTTCAGAATCCGAAGCGCTGCTCGTGGAAAAGACGTTGCTGTGGAAGCTGGGCAAATGGACGACGAACATAGCGACAGGCCATTATGCGGACAAGTTCAGACCGCATAACACCATGCACCGGGAACTGCCGGGCTTCGATTTTAGAAACGGCCTTTATTACTACAACGTCGGCGAGGGGCCGCATCGGAACTGGGACGACTATGCCAGATTTGGGTTCATCTCAGCGGGGCAAGGGCTACGCTGGCGTGACGCGATGCTCGGCTTTAATAAGGGAGATGTCGTAGCTGCATATCTGAAGAGGCATGGTTTTGTCGGCATTGGGCGTATTCTCTCCCGCGCGGTTCCGATTTTGGATGCCAGGATCAACGGTAAACCATTGCTCGATCTGCCGCTGCACTGCCGAAAGATGAATGACAATTGCAACGATCCTGAATTGTCGGAGTATGTGTGCTTTGTTGAGTGGCTGGCTCAAGTACCACGGGACAAAGCGAAGTGGCGGTCCACGCCCAAGCTGTATACAACAACGCACGTGCGCGCTTCATTGGACGGACAACCGGGCACAGTCAAATTCATCGAAGATGAGTTTGGCATTGACGTGCGAAAGGTGCTCATCTGAAACGACACATGTCGCGCTTCATTGACTTCTCCGATAAAGCCGCAAGGCGGCGTTGAGGTCGGCAACCTGATCGTCGAGCGTGACAAGCGTTCCGATGGCTGCGAGGTCTTGCCCATTGTCGAGATACTGCTGCGCTTCGCTCAGTGTGTGATGAAGCTGGGCAACCGCCACGGCGAGAGCGGAGCGGAAGATGGCCGGTGGTTTGCGGTCGGTCATTTGCGTTCTCCTGAGCCTGAAAAATCGCTTACGTTGCCGCCGTGGCCGCACGCCGCGCAGAGAGCGCCGCTCTGGTTGCACCATTCATGGTCTCCGTTTGCAGCCGCCGTGACGTCTGTCCCGTCGGGGCACAGGCGCACCCACACGGTTGCGGCGATGTCGATTTCATCGCCCCTGCCGCACTGGGGACACCGCATGCCAAACTGGTTGCCGACTTCCTCGGCCAGCTCTTCGTCATAAGCCGACGCCGCCCGTCGATTACATGTCTCGAAGTCGATGGCATTGAGGTCTGCATAATGCCGCAGATCGCAAAGCAAATCGGAAAGCACCTGATCGGTATCGTCGTAGAGCCCTCCACGGCCCTCCTTGCCGGCGGAGTATTCCAAAACACCATGCTCGGCCCACTCGGCGCGCTGTTTGTTGGTGATGTCGCTCATTGTTGCCTCCAGCCGCCGTCGAGTTCGGATTTCAGGCGCAAGCCGTATTTCTCGCCGAACCAGAGGGCGAAGTCCTCCGGAGATGATTCCTCCTGGGCGGAGGCGATGAGATCGGGCTCGATTCCGGCATCGTTCGTGTCGATCCCGAAAAACTTGAGCAGTGCGGCATCGACCGCGTCCCAATAGTCGATGAATGGAATTGATTCCGTCATTTGAGTTCTCCTTTTCGTTCCGGTTGTGGGTCAGTACGCCCAGGCAATGCGCCGGACGGAAAAGCACGGCTGTCACCGCAGGGGAACGGGCAACACGGGAGCGCAGCGAATGGAGCGGGCAGCCCGTTGACAGGCGCGCGCGCCCGGCGAGACTGGCGTTGTTCCTGACCCATGCCGGAACGGAAGAACGGGGACGGAAAAGAGAGGGCTAGGCGGCGAATGAGGAAGCGGCTAAAGTCGCGCGGTGGCTGATGGGACGATGCAGAACAGGCTCTCTGCGCGGGAGAAAGAGGTAGGGCGGCTGCTCATGCAGGGCGCTTCCAACAAGGAGATCGCGCGGGCACTCGGCATCGAGGTCGTAACCGTCAAACGGCACGTCGGAAATATCCTCCGCAAGCTGGGTGCGCGGAACCGGACGCAAGCAGCCGTCAAGCTGGCCTGTCTTATGGTTTGAAAGATAGCAGAAGGTTGTCCAGATGGCGCGGCGTGAGCGGCTTCGCCGTCCGCATTTCGAGCTGGCGCCGCAACGCTTCGCAGCGCAGCACGAAGCGCGCGTAATCGTAGTCATGCTGTCGCAGTGGCGGGAGCTTCTGGCCCACGGGCGGCGTGAGCTGCGAGATGGCTTTTTGCGCGCGCGAATCATAGATGTAGAAGCGGTCGGGGAAATGGAAATGCAGGTACTTGGAGGCGAGGGATCGCTGTTCAAGCCCTGAGATGGTGGTAAACAGGTCCATGACCCGCTTGTGAGTTTCAAGATGAAGCGCGAGGTCGGTCTGCTGGCCGCTGCGGATTTGTTCGAACCATGCGTCGATGCGTGAATTGCGAATTTTGGGAGCGACGGCGCTTTCGTAAAAGCTATCGACATCGCCATTGCCTGGGCCTCTGCGGCGTTCAATCGCGGCGGAGTAGGCGCGGCCAATGATCCAGATTTTCCCAATGATGACGCCGTCCGTTTTGTGGTCCGGATTCTGGCGGCACATGTCGTACAGGACCTGATTGCCAAAGTCCCATGACGATTCCGCGATGCATGCGAGGAGGGCCTGCTCGGTGATTTGGGCGCTCATGTCTCGTCTGATTCCTTGAAGTCGTGATGTCTTGACCACCTGGCCTCGCCAAGGTCGAACCGTCAGAGATCGATCAGGTTATCAAGATAGGCGTTGGCGCAATCGAATTGCCAGTTTGTGTTTCTCTTGGCCTCGGAGAAACGCCGCAGAATGCAGCCGGGTGCGTCAGGCGGCTGCGCGGTGTTGTAAAACACGGTGCGCCTGGCTTTGATCCCGTTCGTCAACGAACAAAACAGGGGCACGTATTCCCTGCTTCCGAAAAACAAAACATCCTCCGTCGTGTCGGCGGGCAGCAAGCAAAAATCCCGATAGCGGTCGGATTTCAAGCGGCGCAAGTAGCTCTTGTCTCCGCGCGCGCTCTGGCTGAACGTGATGTTGTAGGCGGGCGTGAGAAAGTCCGCCCGGATCAATCCCCATCCCGCCGACAGGATATAGAGGTTTTGCAGGCCAAAGCGGCCGGCGAGCCGATCATAGACGGCATCCGTGTAGAGGCGCGCGGCAGGATAAAGGTGCAGAGGATTGGCCGTCGTGCGGTTGTACTCCAGCAGGACCTGTCTCCATGTGGGGCCATGATCCGACGGATCGTCGGGCCGCGCGTAAATGAGGCTGCTCGTGGCCGGGGCGAGGTCGGGACGGGCCACGAAATAAACGGGAAGCCCGCTCGCCGTTTTCAAGGTTCCGGCGTCAGGCTGCTTGCGTCCCTGGCATTGGATGACGACGATCATTGTACGGGCTCCATGGCCTCGACGAGACGGGCTAGCTCATCGAGAAAGTCCGCGTCGTATCCATCATCGACATGGTTGGAATTCCAGAGACCGGAATTCCGCACGCGCTCCCGGTCGCAATCCCGCCCGAGCCAGCCGGACGAAGCGGGATCAAGGGCAGACTTGTTGTAGTTGCTCAAAAGAGCGATGGCGTTCTTCTCGATATAGCCGCGCAGGCTTTGCGGGCCAGCGGGGTCGTCGATGGCGAGCCAGAGAAACGGCATCTTTCCGATGACTGAACTGACGTCCCGTTCGAGCGTCTGCTCACATTGCCTTACCTCTCTGCTCGCGGAATTTCCCTCGCCCCAGGTGTGGCAATCGTAGCGATGCCGCTGCACGAGGGCGGTGCCGACCAGCAGGCGGAAGATCGATCCGCGATGATTTCCCCCGCCTGTATTTGTCTGCCCTTTGTGTTGGGAGAGGCGCGTCCAGAGCGTCGTCCGGGAGCCGTCTTTGAGCGCGTGAGTGCCGACCCGCACGATTCTTGGTCCCGTGCCGGTGTCAGTCCTCTGCTCGCCAGCTTCCCGGAAGAAGTAAATGCCGCGATCCGGCCAGCCCGTCCGCCCGGAACAATAGCCGAGCGAGCGTGCCGGTCCGGTCCTGGCCTCAAGCTCATCGAGGATGGAGTAGAAGCGAACGAGATGATCGGCGCGGGGGCTGGCCATGTGATCCAAGATTGAACGGAGTTTCCCGGCCTCATTATCCCACCGGCGGCGGGAGAGGCAAGGCAGGAATGGCGTTCTTCAGCCTCAGAAACACCTGCCGCGCTAGGCGGCGGGCGCTTCGACTTCCTCGCCGATGGTGGCGGCGACGGGAGCATCGTCGCCGTCGCCGCTGAAAGCTCTCAAGTAATCCGCCGCACGCTGCGCATGGGCGGCTGCCTTGAAGATGAAGCGGGTATCGTTCTTGAGAACTTCCAGCCAGTTGGCGATATACGAAGCGTTTTCCTCGCGCGGCTCGGTCGCCAATTCAAGCTGGGCACAAAGGAACGCAGCGCCCAGCTCGGCGACGAGTTCTTCCTGCGCGTAGCCTTCGTCGCCCCACTGCTTGCGGCCAAAGTCGCGGGCTAGGCGGGACGGATGCTTCGTCCAGTGCGTGAGTTCATGCGCGAGAGTGGAGTAATAGCTCTCGGCGTCGCGGAAGCACTCGAAGGGCGGCATCTGGACGTAATCGATTTCCTGCGCGTAATAGGCGCGGTTGCCGCCATGCCGGATGGTGGCATTGCAGGCAGCGAAGAAATCTTCCGCGCGCTCGATACGGGCCACAGGATCAAGCGTGGGCGCGGCCTTCGCGTAATAGTGCTCGGGCAGGCCGTCAATCTGCTCGACGTTGAACACGGTGTAGCCCTTCATGTAGGGGATTTCGCGCTCGACGTCTTCGCCGGTCTTCTCATCGCGCTCGGTGCGCGTGATGGCGTTGGCGTAGACGACGAGGGAGCCTTTTTCGCCTTTGCGGACGTGGGCATTGAGTTCGATGGCCTGGCGGAAGGTCATCCAGATCGGGGCTGCGAACCCTTGCGCGGCGGCGCTCATCCAGAGCGAGAGGATGTTGATGCCGGAATAGGGCTGGCAGTTGAAGCGCAGCGGCTGCGTGATGCGTCCGGCAGCGTGTTCGGCGTTCCACGGTTTCACCCAGGGACGCACGCCCTGTTCGAGGCTGGCTACGATTTGCGAGGTTATGCGGCTGTACACGTCCTGACGGCTGGTGCTGTTGGCGTCGGTCTTCATGTCTTTTCTCCTTTGAAAACAACTTTTTTTCTTCGCGAAACCCGCGACGGCTTCAGGCGTTGCAGCGGAGCGCAGCGGTCAAGGGCGGAGCGTCAGCGACGTTCATCTCGACCCTTGACGGCGAGCACCGATGAGGTACACGCCGGTTTTGAAGGCGCGGGTGGAGCGGAAAAAAGTCAGTGAAGGAGCGAATGAAGACGGCCCAATGGCCGCCAGTGGGATGGCCGCAGAAGGGCCTCAAACGCCGGGGCCTCGATGCGTCAAAAAGGCAAAGGGATTGGAATGGAGAACGCTGTAAACCGCAGGAAAAGCCGGTCCAGGCTCAAGCGTCGCCCGCCCGACTCGATGTCAAAACGACCCTCGCCCCGCCGAGCATGCGATCTAGCGTGCCGCTCGCGAACGGAAGGGCTTTCGTCATCGGAAGCGAAAGCAAATTGTCATAAAATAGCGGCTCGGTCAAAGAGCGGATGTCATGCGCGTGAGAAGGGGGCGTACAAGCGTCAGGAAAGAGCGGGAGAGGGGTAATTCAGAAGGGGAAGGGTCTTGGTGAGAGCCCTGTAGACGCCGTCCATGCACTTCGTGGCCCACAAGCGGCATGGAACAAGGGGGCCTCTTGGGTCCTTTAATCTAACTAAGCTCTTTTTGTGTGACTCTGCTGTCGCATCTGGATTTGCTACGTTGTGCGGCCATCGGACGCGGTGATGACGCGCAAACAGCGGCGTCAGAAGCTGCACGGACAGGCCCGCGCACATGCGCGTGGCGCGGCACTGAATGACATCGACGCGGATATAGCCCTCGCGTTCGAGGTTGCGCAGATAACGCTGCACGGTGCGGCGGCATTTGCCGAGCGCCTGCATGAGCCAGGTCACGGTGAGTTCGCAGGAGCGCGACGGGCGGGCGTGGCGGTAGGTGTACTCCGCGAGCTTGCGGGCGCACCGGCGCGCGCCGTCGGTGAGGTTGCGGTCATCCTCGATGCGCGCGGCGAGTTCGGGGACGTAGGCCCCGGTGTCTTTCGGCGGCCGCGCGCGCGGGCGTTCATAAAGCGAATAGCGATGGCAGGTTTGCAGCGCGGTGCGGCGGCGCTGGCTCCACGCCGTGCGGTCGGCCTGTTCTTCGTCGGGGCTGATCCAGCCGCAACGCAGCGCCAGCACGTATTGCGGTGACCCGTAGGGCGGCTTTTCGAAGGCGTCGGGCGTTGGCCCGAGCAGATCGCGCAGCGCGTCGTTGTCCGCTGCGTGACTTCGAAGATCCCGCGCAACGCGGGCCATGAGATCGGTAGTGGAGAGAGGATTGGTGGAAGGAATAGGCATGGTTGTTCTCCTGTGGTTATGGAGAAAACCCGCGAAATTCAGGCCGCAAAAATCCGTGGCAAGAAAGCTCTTGCATCGGGATCGCAACTCTGTCAGATTGGTTTTGGCGAAACTAATCAAAGCAGAATTCGATCTATTGAAAGCCCGCTTCGGCGGGTTTTCTCTTTTTCTAGGTCATTGTTGTTTTGTCCTTCATTTAGGCAGGCTCCGAGAATCGAGTGCCGGAATCGGCGCTCGAAGAAGAGTCTGCCGAAAGCCTGCAAGCGCAGCAACGTTGACTCTTCCCATACAAGATGGATTCAGGTGCCCGACGCGGCGCGAATCGCGGTAATTCGCGCACTTCGCGCGACACACGCGCAAGTAGAAAAGATGTGGATATGTATGCCAGAGCGAGTCAGCGCCGGACAATCGTAGCGATTGGCGCTGCAAGGCCGCGGCTTGCGCCGGGGCTGTTGGCGCTCTGGCGATTCAGAAAGGTACGCTGTCGTCCGCTGGCGCCGGCGCCGGGGTTGCGCCGGGAGCAGGGGCGGCCTGTGAGGCCGCCCGATCAAGCTTGTGGATAGAATCCGCGCGCACCTGCCAGAAGGTCTGCTTGACGACCACGGGGTTGTCGTCGTCGCCGTAATTCTTGTCGTAAGTGGCGCTGACGAAGTGTCCGCGAATCAGGACGTGGTCGCCGCTGCGAAGATTCTCGGCTGCTCTGTTGCCGATAGCGTTCCACGCGGTGACGCGATGCCACTCGGTGCGCTTTTGCCATGTGCCTGTTGCGTCTTTCCAGGACTGCTGCGTGGCGACGGAAAACACGACGTAGGCAGCTTCGCTGCCGTTGCTGCCGCTCTGGCGCTGGCGGCGCTCGGGGTCCTTGCCGATGAAGCCGATGAGCTGGACTGTATTCAGATACATGAGAGTTTCTCCTTTTCCGCCCGTTGCGACGGGGTCACCAATAGCGGAGTGGATACTGCTCCCAAGGCGAGGGGGTGCATTTTGGGAGGGACCCGGATGTTCGGGAGGAACCGGAAAAGCAGAGGCCCCGAAGCTGCCGGGCGCAGGAATTATCCCGAAGCAGTGTGCCCAGGAGGGAGGGCGAGAAAAGGAGATCAATGGATCAGGACATCTCAGCTGGTAAGCCCCTGAGAGGCACAGGCTGCGCCACTCTTCGCGGTGTGCTGGGCCGCACCTCCGCGCCGTGGGAATCGGCGGACGGGCTATGTGGCGTGGGAGATTTTGAGCGCGAATGGCCCGATACAGAAGCGGACATGGAAGCGGACATAGAAGCGGACATTAATGTAGTTGAAAATAGAATATAGCTATGATATATATATGTTTATTGTGACATCAGAAGCGGACATTAAAGCGGACATGAAAGCGGTCGTAGATCGAGGTGAAAACGTCTCACTGATGGAGCCCATGCTCATCAGTCAGAGTTCCCGCTTCCGCGGCGGACTGACCGATCTTGCACTTGAGCTGGCGCAGAAATCGGCGGGCTTTCGGCGGAGTCTGCCTGAAACGCTTCTCGCTTCCCTTGCGGACCTTGTCCGGTCGATGAACTGCTATTACAGCAACTTGATCGAAGGACATGACACCCACCCGGTGGACATTGAGCGTGCCCTGAAAAACGACTATAGCAAAGATGCCCGAAAACGCGATCTGCAACTGGAAGCAAAGGCCCATATCAGTGTTCAAAGATGGATTGATGGCGGCGGGCTTGCGAAGCGGGCGGTTACGAGCGACGGAATCCGGGAAATTCATGCGCGGTTCTGCGAGGAACTGCCGAAGGATTTGTTGTGGGTCGAAGACCCTGAGACAAAGAAAAAAGAGCCCGTAATTCCGGGACAAATAAGAACGCGGGATGTAGCGGTGGGGCAACACGTGGCCATTAGTCCCGGCGCGGTGCCGCGCTTCCTGAAACGATTTGAGGAAGTGTATGGCGGCGCAAGCAAGACGGAATTGATCGTCGGCGCGGCAGCGGCGCATCACCGGCTGGCGTGGATACACCCGTTCATCGACGGGAACGGCAGGGTTGCGCGGCTCATGTCTCACGCGATGTTGCTGGAGACGCTCGATACCGGAGCGGTATGGTCGGTCGCGCGAGGACTCGCGCGCAATGTTGAGGCATACAAGGGACATCTCGCCGCTTGCGATATGGAGCGCCGGAACGATCTTGACGGGCGCGGACATCTCAGCGAAGAGGCGCTTTCGAAGTTCACTGAATTCTTCCTCACAATTTGCACTGACCAGGTGACTTTCATGGAAAGCCTGATGCAGCCGGACCATTTGAGGACGCGCATTCTTCAATGGGTGGAAGAAGAAATCAGGCTCGATCACCTGCCGCCGAAATCGGGCAGCGTTCTGGAAGCGGTGCTTTATCGGGGGGAGCTGCCGCGCGGCGACGTGTCGAATGTGGTGGGAGCCGGAGATCGTCATGCAAGACGCATCGTGTCGGCGTTGATAGATCGCGGCGTCCTGGCCGCGGACAGTGCGCGCGCGCCGTTGCGGCTCGTGTTCCCGGCCGCGTTGGCCTCACGCTGGATGCCCGGATTGTTCCCCGAAAAGACAGACTAGGGCAGGACAATTCTTGGGGCGTTGAGAGCTTTGATGGGATACATAAGAATGATGACGTTGTGCTGGGTGTCAAAAGCTTCGGCAACACACTCATGACTGTCGCCGTTGAGATCGGAAATAGACAGGGCGACCGGACGCGTCATTTTCCTTCCGATCGGGAGAACCGGGCCGAGGAAATGATCAGGTGTAATTAGTGCGTCGGTCGGCCGCCCGAACTGGCGCTGAAACGACGGCGACGGCTCAATTCGGCGAACAGTGGCCTCAGCGCCGTTGCCCGGAACAAACCGGATTGGTTCCAGAACATAGACAACACAGGCACGATGATGGGTCCGCGCAAATTCACGGGCGGATGCATAGATTGAGGCGCCGAATTTGCGGGCCAGCTTCATCGGGGTTCTGATCTCCAGGGGACAATCAGCGGCGCATTGAGCGTAGGCATCGCCTTGAAACATGACGAAGCGGGCGAAATTATTGGCTTCGCGCTCGAACTGGTCGGCAATTTCGGGGGCGAGCGTCTGCTCGCAGTCCTGAAAGAGCCGAAACAGCTTGCGATGTGTGGGCATCTCGTGATGCCCGGTTTCGTGAAGTTTGAGAAAGTTCTGCTTGGCCTTAACGACAGTGTCGTCGATGTGGATGATCCGCTCTTGAGCGTCATACAAGCCGAGAACTTTTGAAACTGCCGATTTGATCCGGCTGGCAAAATCGACGCCCTTGCTCTTTATGTAGGCGAGAATCGAGGCGGGGTCGAAGACACTGGAGGGGGCAATCGCGATTTCTGCCGCTTCGAGGATGTCCTCGATCGGCGTCGGGAACGTGCCCCAGGCGGCGGCGCGGTCGAGAATGCTGCGAGCCCGCCGCTGCACGGCGCTTAAATCAGCGGGGCTTAAAGTGCTGTCATCTGCTTTTGTCACTTGCCTTGTTCCGGTTCCGGATGAATTTCAGATATTCCATTAGCTCTGCCTCCTCGGCGGAGGTGAGGTGATGTTCCGCAAATGTCGGAATGCGCCCGTGCCGCTCACCCTGTTTGCGTGCCTTGAATTGGGTGATGTAGCCAGCCATCTCCATCAGTTGGCCGTAATCGATGTGATAAATGTCGGCCAGCGCGTGAAGCACATTCGGAGAAGGCTGTTGGATCTTGCCAGTCTCAATCTGGCTCAGGTACGCATTTGAGACCTCCTTCTTTGTCTGGTCTTCCACATCACGGAGCGTAAGCTCGCGATCGGCGCGAATTGAGGCCAGGTATTGGCCCAGGGTACGTCCTCCAGAGCCACCCTTGGCCGTGCGATCTGCCATGCTTGGTTCCTCCTGCATCATCGATGTTTTCACGAACAATCTTAGGCACTTACGCTTGGGATTTCAAGCGCGCTATGGGTTTGCTTGGTATTCTTAGCATGCTTGTGGTACAATGCAGATGAGAGTTGCGAGTCCATTGATTCGCAGTGATCGGGGGAAAACGGGGAACCGGCCTTAGGGGGGGCCATAGCCATGAGCGAGATGGAAATTGACGTATTTGAGTTCGCGGAGCGGGGTGAAGAAGTTCCCCACGCTCCGTTTTACTGGGTCCGCATCGATGGGGAAAAAGTGCGGGTGGAGACGGCGCGTCCAACCGGTGAGTTGCTGCTGAGCAAGGTTCACAAGCGGCCTTGCCGGTACGAACTTATTGCGGAGTTCGTCCACGGCAAGAACGACGTTGTGGAGCCGGAAGAAGAAATCGATCTTCGCAAGCGCGGGCTGCGCGGCTTCATCACCGCACAGAAAGAGATCGTAACCATCTTCATTAACGGCGATCCATATCGAATTGAGCGGGGCGACCGGACCGTGAAGGAAATCCTGGCCAAGGTCAACGAGACGCCGGAAGGATACATCCTGCTCGAAGAAAAGAGCGGGCCGCCGATGCCGCTGCCGGCGGACAAACCCGTGAAGATCCACGGGTGCGAGGTCTTTCACACCCAGGCGCAGTCTGGCGGGTCTTCGTCGAGGTGAGCGTGGCGTACCCGCAGGAACAGATTGACGAATTGAAACGGTATTGCTCAAAGGTCAGCGCGCTGACCGAGGGCAATGAGACCTACCTTCTTCTTGAGGCGCTTCAGCTTCCCGAAGGATGTGACCCTACATCGTGCGACGCCCTGTTTCGTCCGTTCAAGGGCGCCGACGGGTATCCGTCGCAGCTGTATTTCTCGGTGCTCGTCAAATCGCCCTATGCGCGGAACTGGAACGTGAGCAATGCGAGGATCTGCGAGCGGAACTGGTTCGCGTTTTCCTGGAACGTGAACGTCACGTCGCCGACCCTCGTGAAAATTCTCCTGGCCCATCTCTCCGGGTTCACGAAGGAGAAATGATGGTCCAGATCAGGATGACAGGGTCTCTTTATGAGCGCATTAAGACGGATCTTGCCCGGCCTCACCCCTTCGCGGCGGAGCGGGTGGGTTTTGCGTTCGGGCGCATCGGGACGCTTGCGGAAGAGGGCAGGCTTGTTCTTCTGACGCGCTATCACTCAATTCCGGACGATCAATATATTGAGGATGAAAGGGTCGGCGCGAGGATCGGAAGCGACGCCCTGACCTGGGCGATGCAGGCGGTCTACCACGGGCGACCGAGCCGTGAAGGGATATTTCATGTTCACGTCCATCCGCACGCCGGCAGAACCGGCATGAGCCGGACTGACGCGCGCGAGATACCAAGGCTCATGCCCGGATTTCAGTCGGTCGGACGGGAGGCGGCGCACGGCATCATCATCCTGAGCCGCGACCACGGCGCAGGATGGGTGTGGCTCCCGGCCCGTAAGGAGCCGGTTGAAGCCCATGCAATCAGCGTCATCGGGAAGCCTCTCGGCTTTTTTGAGAAGGGGGCGGCCCGATGAGCAACGATCGCTTTAGTCGACAGTCATTCCTTGGCCGGGATTCCGAGGAGCGTATCTCGCGCTGCATGGTGGGATTGGCAGGCCTCGGGGGAGGCGGCTCTCACATCGTCCAGCAACTCGCCCATATCGGTTTTCAGCGCTTCGTGATTTACGACGGCGATGTGGTGGAGAATTCAAATCTGAACCGGCTGGTCGGCGCGACATCGGTCGATGTGGCTGCCGAAACGCCAAAGCTTCTCATCGCCAAGAGGATGATTTTTAGTCTTCAGCCTCATGCGCGCGTGCGGGGTTTTGCCGGAAGGTGGCAGGACAATCCCGAACCGCTGCGCGAGTGCCAGATTGTTTTCGGCTGCGTGGACGGCTACCGGGGACGCCACGAGTTGGAAGTCATCTGCCGCCGATACCTCATGCATTACATCGACATCGGGATGGACGTCCATGGCGACAACCCGCCGGTCATCGGCGGGCAAGTGATCTTGTCCTCACCCGGTCACCCGTGCATGCGCTGCATGGGCTTCCTGACTGACGAGAAGATAACCGAAGAGGCCAAAAAATACGGCAAGGCGGGGGTGCGGCCTCAAGTGGTCTGGCCCAACGGCGTCCTGGCTTCGACGGCCGTGGGGTTGGCGGTCGATCTCGTCACTGGATGGACGAGGCGACCGCTGTCGCACGTCTATCTTTCCTACGACGGAAACAGGGGGACAATGAAAGACAGCATTACGTTGCGTAATCTCAACCTGGTCTGTCCGCACTATTCGGAGAGCGATGTGGGCGATCCGGTTGCGGCGGAGCTGTAGAACGATCTGATTTTCAGCAACGAGAGGGAGACAGAATGGCAAAGTACAACAGGAACACCGGAAAACCCTGGTCGCGAGAAGAGGTTAGAGAGCTTCGCACGCTCGCGAAGGGAGATACGCCCACGCGAGTGATCGGCCTCAAGCTAGGGAGAACTCCTGAGGCCGTTTACACGAAGGCTTCCAACGAAGGCATCAGCCTCAAGCCGACAAATCAGTCACCATATGGATGGTCCAAGAAGGGCTGATCGACGGCTGGCGCGAAAGTCTCGGTAGTTTCGGCGAATTGCGTCTCAGTTTGGGCTGAACGTGACGCCGATTGCAATGCTGTCGGTGCTGGCGACGATGATCATCATCATGGTCATTGCCTTGCCACCGCCGGTAACGACAGACCGGACCCGAAAAACACCCCGCAATAAGTGAAATAAAAACCGGTTGCCTCCCTGCGTAAGCTCACGTACTGTCCCGTGAGATCAGCCCTTGTGCTGGTCCGGGGCATGATAACCCCGTTAAGCAGCGGTTGGCATCACCGTATTGATGTCGCTTCTCGGCTCTGGCCGGGGGGCGGCAGTGCATGTCCAAGCCTCGCGGCCAAAGACTGCCGCGCCGTTTCTGCTTAGCGGTTATCAACCTCCGGCCACCAGGGCGATCCCTTGGTGGTTTTTGTGACTGGAAGCGCTTTGAAGGCGTGATCGGACCCGTCTCGCAATCTGTGTCGTTGTAGCCGTTAACGTTTCCTTAATTCTCATCCTCCAGATTCATCAATCACTGAGCACACACAGACGAAAGAAGCAACCTCGGAAAAAAGGAAAGCACCCATGAGCACCGTAAACGGCCCAACATCTTCAACCAACAATGCGATTGCACTTTGGGAAGGAACAGCAGGAGACACAATAGCGGATTCTCCGGTAATTGTGGACGATACAGGTCTTCTTATCGGCCTCTATTACACGAGAGTATCGTTCAGCACGGCCAGTCAAGATACGGCCATGACTAGCTTGTGCTTTAGCCCAGACGGTCTAACCATGTACGTCCTGGGCAATGTTACAAATGCAGTCTATTGGTATTCTCTGTCGACGGCATGGGATATAACCACCGCGTCATACTCTAGCTCTTTTTCCGTTGCAGGCCAGGATTTGACACCGCATGGAATGACTTTTAAGCCGGACGGTACCAAGTTTTACATGGTTGGCCGAGACAATGCGAGCGGATATGAGTATGACGTTGCAACTCCGTGGGATCTGTCCACAGCTTCCTACGCGAGCCTATCGGTCAGCCTCGTGTCGCAAGATAATACGCCGACCGGCATTGGTTTTAGTCCTGATGGTGCAACGATGTTCGTTGCAGGACTTCAAACCGGCGCGATCTATCAATATACGCTGTCTACCCCGTGGGACATATCGACAGCATCGTACGGCAGCGTTTCTCTGGATGTGTCGTCCCAAGACCCACTTCCCCAAGACCTGATTTTCAAACCGGATGGAACCCAACTATTTATCGTTGGAGATGGTGGGGGTCTTTATCAATACGCTCTATCTGCCCCTTGGGATCTGTCGACAGCGGCCTACAACGGTGTCGCGTTTGATCTCACAGCCCAGGAGACGGAACCGCAAGGTTTGTTCTTTGCGCCGGACGGTATCACGTTGTTTATCATTGGCAATATAAGCGACGCTGTCTTTCAGTATACAAGCAGAACAAACTCCGGCGACGTAGTCCTCGCAGGGGAAGATTATCTTTCTATCCTTAATCAGGTCATAACCGCAGAGCCTGTTGATCTATCTGGGTCAAATGTTACGGGTATTCTTGCATCCGCATCGTTCCCGGAGCTGACAGGTGATGTAACGACGAGTGCGGGAAGCTTGGCAACAACAATCAAGACAGATGTCAATCTTGACGGAAGTCCGACCACAACGACTCAGTCGCCAGGCGATAATTCGACAAAGATCGCGACTACTGAGTATGTCGATCAAGCTGTATCGGGAGTCGGCGGAAAGCCGACATTTCAATATCTTAAGAGCGGCTCAAGTGCGACGTACACGACGCCAGCCAATTGCAAGGCCCTTCACCTTGAAATGGTAGGTGGCGGCGGTGGTGGCGGCGCCACTGTAACGAATGGCGGTTCAGCAGGTGGCGATACAGTTTTCAACTCAGTCCATGCTTCCGGAGGCTCTGGGGGAACGGCTGGGACAACACAGTGGGTAAATGGCGGAGCAGGCGGGACGGGAGGATCAGGCACCGCTCAGTTGAGAATCCCTGGGGGCTCAGGCGGTGGCACGGTGTCGGGCGCGCAAGGGAGTGGCGGATTCGGTGGAGGAACAAGGCTTTCGGGGCCTGTTGGGATAAATCGGGCCACCCAGGCTGGTTCAAGCGCTGCCGCCAACACTGGGTGTGGAGGACAGGGTGGGAGTTCATCAGGCTCTGACAATGGCGCGGGAGGTGGAGGTGGCGGAGAATATGTAGTCCTAGATATTTCGAGCCCAGCTTCTAGCTACACTTATACCGTTGGTGGAGGCGGCAATGGTGGGGCCGCGGGAACGTTGGCGGGAGGGAATGGCGGCTCTGGACTGATCATAGTCACAGAGTATTACTGAGCCCCATTAGCCTGGCATGCGTGGATTCGCGGTCATGGGGTTTCATGATCGCGAATCAAGGCCTACTGCTTCAGGTACGTGCTCACCGTTTGCGCGCGACAAAGACGTAGTTGATTGTCCATGGCAATCGGAACTCCGTCGCGTCGCGTGCTGCAAGTCGCAGAACCGCCCCTTCAAGCCGGTGAATTAGATAAAACATCCATCTAAGAAGGAAGGTCACGCCCCGAACTATCCGAAGCTTCTTCAGGATCGATCTATCGATATATTGCAGATAGAGACCTAGAAAAAAGCCGCCGCAGTACCAGAATCCTCCAATTGCTTCCCGTTCAAGGATCTCGAATCCATGTTCGTTTAAGGCGCCTTCGCAATAAAAGTGCGTATAGCGCAGATAATCACGAGGTTCCGCGTGTATGGGATACAGGAATGGAAAGGAGAGAAAGAATAGGCCGCCTGTCCGTAGAAGACGGGCTGTCTCCTTTAGTGCCTCGTCGGGTCGGGCCAAATGTTCTAGTACCTGGGAGGAGATGATAGCATCAGCTGCACCGTCAGGCGCTGGTACGTTATAGGCGCTGCCCACAAGGTCAATGTGACTAGCCTCGTAGAACCCGTCGGGAATATCTACACCTATATGCTCTCGGACTCTGCTGCTGAGGATGCTCTTAAACGGCTGCGCCCCACACCCCACATCGTAGACCCTCATCTCCGGCGTCAGAAACCGTAAGAGAAAGCTTTCCAAACATTTCTGGACATCGTTTCGTAGTACTAGGGGAGATATCATCGGTCACAAGCCCATACGGTGCGGTTTTTAGGATAGGGCCTTGCGGATAACGAGCGCGTACTTGTTTTCTCGAGGGGGCATTGATGCGGACGACTCTGCGCCGATTGCAGATTCCAACCGCGCCTTACTCATCGTTGTGAGGTAAGAAAGTGTCCCGAGATCATTCAACAATTGTTCTGGGGTCACCATAGCTGGCGGCGAACCAGTCTCCACACAAAGCAAGAGGTCTTTCTGTCCTGTACCGTAGATGTCGTACTGCATCTCGACTCCCACTCTCAAAAAAGTCAGCGTGTAATGTAAGTACATGCCTTGATAGGTTTTTACAAGCCGGGCCGTCCTAATGAGCGAAGAGATCATCGAAAAGTAGAGAGAAAGAAGGATTATGAAGGTGCTGTCCCCTCCCCGCAAGACACAATTGCCATAAGGATTATTATCACTCCGGGTTCTGTAATCCGCGCTGAGCATTAGCGAAGTTATGATGCTTGCGCTTGGCGAAGGACGAGCTTTGGCATCGGGAAGATGTCGTGAGAGCTTCCGATTTCTGCTGTTCCGCTTGTGGCGGTGCGGAGTTCGAAATGCCTGCCGCCTTCCTCGTTTGCGCTTCGCAGCCGACGACATAAAACATTCGCCAAGGCAGTGTCCTCAACTGCCACGATTACCTGTCGACCGGTCTTGCGGATCGCCGCCAACACTTCAACCAGATTCAGGGCACGGTAATCGTCAATATGCTGAACGGGATCATCCAACAGCAATGAGCGCCATTTGCACCAGGGGCGGGACAGATGCACTGCAAGCAGAAATGCGAGCCCTGCGGCGCGTCTCTGACCGCTGCTAAACAAGAACTGCGGATTATGGCCATCGCCCACAGTAAAGTTCAGAGAGCCTCTTATTTTGCCACCAAAATCAGACTCGATTTCTGCCCAGTCGGCGTGAGGGCGCAGCCGTCGGTACAATTCACGGAGAAGAGGCATTACTGTGTCAAATTGCTCCGTCAGAATCTCGTTGGCAACAGTCTTAGCAGCATTGTCAATTTGGCGAGCGGATTCAACAGCCTTTTCGGCCGCCGCGAGCCGGGCCGCCTCTTGGTCTGCCCTACCCCTCAACGCAGCAACTTTTGCCTCTAACATGGTCACGCGGTCGAGCGCGTTCGATGCCTCCAGAGCCGAAAGGGCTCGTTCCAGTTGAACAAGCTTCTCGCGTTCCGCAAAAAGCAGTTGTTGTGCGCCGACAGGATCATCTTCGCGCGCACTGAATTCGAACCGATCGTAAGTCTCTCGAACGGACTTCAACCTAAATTGCAGCAACTCGGCGCGTTTGTTCAGCATGGAATATCGGGTGCTTGCTTCAACGAGCACGCGCTCCGCATCTCTTGCTCTTGAACGCGCATCGTCGACAGCCTTGGCCACTTCGGCGAGTGTCACGCCGCGTTTTGCAAGCCGTTCAGTCGCCCTGGCGATTGCGGCGTCGAATTCACTTTGATTGCGCGCCGCATCACATAGCGGGCAATGGCCGTCCTGCAGGCCTACAGCGCTTCCATGACTTAGAACAGCGGCCATGTGTGCAGAAAACTCGTCGCTCTCGCGCTCCGAAGCTTCCAGGCGAAGAGCCAATCGCAGAGATTCTTCTGCGGCTTCTTTTTGCTTCAATGCGGCCTCTTGCTCCGAGCGGGCAGTTCCAATCGCAGCCGTTCCCTCGATGGACTTTAAGAATTGAATTTCTGGCAATAGCTCTTGCGACATCAGACGAGCATTCTCAAGCTCACGAAGGATTGTCTTTCGCTCTGCAACAAATCTGCTCACTCTTTCCGTTCGTTCGCCGAACCCTTCAGGGAGTGAGGGAAAAAGCGACTCAATCACCTTCATGGCTTCGGTAATACCGGTAGACCGCTCCGCAGCACTTCTCGCTTCGGTCAGTTCACCTAATGTACGACCGAGTTCTGCCTGCAATTCCTTGATGCGATCCTGTTGTCGACCTCTTACAGTATTGGCTGCCGAAACAATCTCTGCTGTTCGTTCGGAATAGTCTGTTCCTACCAATCCGCCAATTGCGGCCCGCACGGCCGCAAACCTTGCCTGCTCAGGCAGGTCGAGGCTAAGGCCCGAAATCAATTCATCCCGGATGAGGGTTGTCTGGATCAGTTCCGTAATCGTGGAACGGACCTGGCCCGAAGATAGCGATTTCACGATTGCTTGTGCGTCTTGGTCGCACCCGCGCTCGCGGCTGCGAGTAACTGTAAAACGCTTCCCTTCCTCGTCGACGAATCCGATGGTCACAAAGTGCTCGGAGGCGGTCCCCTCACCCACCCACCAGATGTGATCTAGCAGTCCTCCGCCCTTCGCCTCCGTCACGGCAAACTTGTTGATGGTACCCGTTAGGGCAAAATCAACCGCGTCCAGGAGAGTGCTCTTGCCCGTTCCGTTCCGTCCGCTCAAAACTACGAATCCTGGCGACAGGTCAAATCTGGTTTTATCTCGGAAGCCTCGGAAGCCTGCCAATTCTACGTACTCCAGTTTCATATCTCGGCCCCCAAGAGCCTGACTACCTCCGCCGGAGGAATCGCGCTGTCGAGGGCGGCATGCTCGGCAGGTGGCGCAATGCTGCCAATGCGCCTGCGGAGTCGCTGTGTTAGGTCAAAATCCTCATTATCAAGTCTAGGTTGGTATTGGATGGGCAGCAGCGGGAGGAGAGCCGTTATCAGATCGCTGCGACCACTTGGAACAATTCCAGTGATCTTTCTTGTGCGCTCCAAATTTTCTTCAATCCACCGGATCGCTCTTGCCTCATCCTCAGGTGGATTCTCGACGCAAAGAAAAGCTGAATAGACGTTCCAAGTTTTTTCCCCTGCGCGTCTTAGCGAAGGCGCAAATTTGATCAAGAACTTGGCCTCTAAACTCTGCCATTCTTTGAGAAGTATATCCGCGCGTCCAAAGACGCACGCAAAGCCCATCGCTGCGTCTTCTTCGAAAGCAACGACTTCGGTTTGGTCGAGCGCGACAAGCCAAGTTTGGTATCCCGCATTCTCCAGAAGCGCTTGCAATGTTGGTTTCAAGTCTGTCATATTTCCAGCTCTCCACGCGCCTGTTCGAACGTAAGCCAACGGGCGGGGCCACCTTCCAATGGTCGCACCACACTCTGGTTTTCTCCGAGTCTCATTAGATTGCCAGGAACCGGCAAGTCCATTGCACCTGCGCAGACCACTATATCTGGTTGGACGGTGGCCGGTGGCTCATCGTACCTTTGACGGACAGAATTCATGGCCTGCCCAGCGCCATGTATTACCCGGATTCGTCTGTCTCCCTTTCTATACCAAGGACCTTCTTGAGTTGCACCAGCCTGTAGCAAGAGATGGTGAACGAAAGCGGCCTGAGCTGACGACTCCACAGGCTCCTTCGTTCGTGCCGCGCGATTGTACGGTACCCCTTCTGCGTCTCGACGACTGTCATAGAGATCATCGCAGGCGATTTTAGGGTCGATTGGGGGACAGTCTCTCCCTTCATTTGCAAGCAGAGGTGCGGCAAGCGCGAAGAATCTCCTGAGCCACACTTTCGAAAACTCGATGCGTAGCTCTTTGAGCGCATCTGTCCCCGAGGCCTGAAAATGCTTAAACTGGGTGTTTCCGGGATTGAGAGTGGTCCACAGGGTCGGGGCTCTCGCTTGCAGGTCTGGGATTGAAGCAAGATCGACTACAGTTACTGAGCCGAACGGAGTGGCGCTGATGGCATTTGCGAATGCTTCGTTCAAGTACCCCCAATCTGTCCAGAACCCGACAACTAATAGATCCTTGCCCGGCAGCATCAATTTCATCCAGTCTGCGCACGCTTGAATCCTCTGTTGAATCTCCGGCTCGCCAAGTTGACCTTGCGTCCAAAGGGTCTGTTTTCTTAAACGCCACATACACCCGTGAAACTTCAGCAGTGGGCTCGTTTCATGAAAGGCAAGCGCTTCTCGTCCGTCGAGTGCCCCCTGCATGTCTATTTTGCGCGCCCTCGCCCAATGCTCTATCAATGAGTCGAAATTCGCGGATAGTACTGTTTCTGCCGCACGGCACACAAGAAGATCCGACACTGCCGCATGGCCTTCGTTTGGCTCTCCGGTCAGCTCTCCCCAAGGCACCAATTTGCCAATAAAGACGCTCTCGAATTCATGTGTTTCGTAGAAATGACCAGCCAATTGGTCAATCGCTTCTCTCATCTCGATCGGCAAGACTCTGATCGATCGGTACTTGTCGTAGCAAGCGCGGGACACGTCTTTGGCCGACATAAGATTACTCGGCGCAGGAATGGATAGTCCTGCGCCGCACAGGATTACTAACCTGTTGGCTTCAATGCTGCCCAGGAGACGGGTAATTGTGTCTTCGTCGAAAATCATGAAATGCCGGAGCTTTCCTTATGGGCCTGCGGAGATCACTGCAAATTACCGAGCACCTTCATTGCTGCTGTCTTGGGGTCGCCATAGAAAACTGGATCGACGTGCTCCATGATGTCGGCGCTCACGTCTAGGAAGTTTCGTTTGTTTTCGATGGGAATAAGCGCGCGCTTGGCGCCATTGTCCTTCGCCACCTGAAGCGGCTCTGTGAGGGATCGGAGAGGCTTGATATTTCCCTGAACGCTCATGTCTCCTAATACAAGCAGAGCCGGGCTAACAGGCGCTTTCCTGAGCGCGGAATACGATGCAACGAAAAGGGCCACCCCGACCTCGGCCTCAACGCGATTGCCGAGCAGATCGATTACCTCGACGTGCAAGTCTGAAGTCTCTAGATCACGCACAATGCCGAGCTCAGCTTTCTTTGCCTGGATGTAGCTAAAGGCTCGCTGAACCGATTCCTTCATCGCTCCGGAAATACCGCCTGCCATCTTCAGCTTCCCGGTTCCGCCGCTCGAAACCGAAACCTCTAGGCGGTAAAGTCCAACTGTTCCGTCTGAGGTGACACCGGCGGTGTAGACCGTGCCGGGAGATAACGGATCGGCGGAGATTAGATCGCGCCCACCCTGTTCAGGCACGCCGACGAATTTCTCCTCGCCCGTCTCTTGCATCGTGTAACTGAACGATGTCTGGTAGTACTCGAAGGAGCCCATTTTCTTAAGCTGCTCCTTCACACGGCGCCGTCCTTCAAGAGCAAATTCAAGAATCTCAGCGAGTTCTTGTTGGGGCACTTCCCCATGTGGGAAGAGTATCTTCATGAGACCCGACACTGTCTTCCGTACTGCCTTGCGGTCACGGGCGTTGAGGTGAGCGCCCATCGAGAAATGACGGTCGATGACTTCGGTAAAGTTATGCTTCCGCATCTCGCGGAGGGCTTCTGCAAGGTAATCGACAACAAATCCGTAGTGGTCTGTAAAGAACTCGTTGCGCATCTGTGGAATCTCCCAACCTGGGAGATAGAAGTGCAGCCGATCGATGAACGCCATATCGTCGCGGATTATGTCGGGCATCGGTGCGAAGAGATGGCCGGTCTGCACCATGACGTCGATGGGCTGATTGGTGTTGCCGAACATTGCGATGCTAGCGTCGCCTGCGACAGCTTCTTGCCCGCGCTGGAAGGTACCGGACTCACAGTAGGTCTTCAACGTCGTTATGACTTCCTTCGGCATCTTCTGGAGATCCGCGACTTCGTCGAAACCGACGACATCCCATATTTGCACCATACCCTTTTGGCGCCCGGACATGTGACCGAACAAATTTGCGACTGTAGTTCCACCCGTCAGAAGGGCAGTGTATGGCGATACTTCCTGCACTACATAGCTCTTGCCGGTTCCACGCGGACCAAGCTCCACGAGGTTGTAATTTCGCTCCGCCAAGGGAATGAGCCGCACTAGGAAGAGCAGCTTCAGCCGCCTGGACATCCCGTCGGGCTCATAGCCCATGCTTCGCACAATGAGATCGATCCACTCATCAGTCGTGAACTGCTTGCGGACGTTCCGATACTCGTCTAGGTCAAAGGTTGCGATCTGAATCGGTGTCAATTTGTCGATCCAGAATGGATTCTTGCCCCCCGCCTCTTCGTCGTTTTGAAAACGCATGTCTAGCTGCGCCCAGACGCCTCCCATTAAAAGGCGCTCGTAATCGCGAACATATTGATTTGGCACATGTAGGAATTTGTTATTGAAGTTAACGGCCTCCGCCCAATAGTCGGAGTCGACAAGCCTAACTTTCACCTTGTCGATGAAAGAGTATTTGCCGTTTTCCTTTACTTTGCTTTGCGCCTTCCCAGCCTCGTCTGGGCGTATGTAATTGTTTGCGAGCGTATCGTTAACGACTTGCAGTCCCATCTGGATCGCAACTTCATCAGACGATGCACAGTACTTTCCAAGCAGGAATTCGAGTACGAAGACAGGAACGTTTGCCCCGACCTTGACCTTTCGGACGAGGTCTTTGCGCACAACCTTTCCGGCAAAGAGTCGGTTCGCCTTGTCATCGAGTGCGTCGCGTGCGGGGGGTGTTCCATTGCTCATGCTTAAACTCCAAGTCGTACAGGGATATCGTTAGGTGATCGGTATAACTCCGCATCCGTTGTTGGGTTCTGAACAACGATGCGCAGAGAAGCTATGCTTTCGTCACTTAAAAGGAACGCAACCGTGACGGGCTTCCCAGGCTGAAGCTTAATGCAGCCAGTAACCTGATCGAGTTCGGCATTGATGGCCATTCCAACCCCGCCGACTTGCTTCCCTGACGAAATAAGGAGAGGCCGGACGACAAGCTCAGTCGAAAAGAGCGAGAGGTTCTTTCCGTCGAGTTGAATCGTTACGCTGAAGATGCGGTTCGTCACGGCGTCTGGGAGGCCCGTTACCGTAACTGGGCCAGCGGTCGAGCGTTCCGGTCTCGGGGTTTTCATGCGGATCGATAGCACTGGTATGACCAGTTCCTGCAACGAGGGTCCGCCGTGATGAAACGCGAGATCTCCTCCGGCTTTGAAGACCCCAGCGCCGAGTGGAAACACGAAATCAAGGTCTGAATCGTAGCCGAGTGCAGCTGCGCTAACCCTTACGCAGCCAGCAGGAGTCGACCCACCACGTCCGATCCAGCAGCGGCGGTGCAGATCGACCTCGTCACCACCCGGTGAATCTATGCGCATTGACTCATCGCGGTCCGAAGGAAAGAACAGATGACCGTGGTCGGCAGTCACGACGGCTTTTTCTACTCCTGCCGCCGCGAGTTTACGGATCGCTCGCGCCAGGTTATCTATGACCGTGTCCATGACCTGCCGGGCCTGGAACGTGAAGCCTGTCTCTCCTGCGTGGTCGATCTCCTGCGAGCGCACCACAACTACTTGGGCGCCATCGATCTTTCTTGCGAGTTTCGATGGTTGCAGGCTCAGGAGCTCGTCGAGAGAAAGATCAGCCAAATTCGGCACCCGAGCAGCAGCGAATTTCTTGCGGGCCGCAAGGTCAGGAAGAAAAGCTGTGTCGATGCGCACACCGAGTGTGTCACCCTGCTCGACGACGCTGAAGCTTGAGGACGCTCCTGGCTGAAGCGCCGCCATTCCAATCGGTGTGATGCTTGGTAGCGCACCGATGGCGGGTCGGACGGTCACTTCGGCGGCATTTGGGAGCCGATCAGCAAGCTCAACACCCATCTCGAAACGCATTGCATCTACGAGAAAGTACGCCACAGGCTTCGGCTGTTCGGCGACAATTTCGCCGTAGATATGCGTCTGGTGCAAATATGCCGGCAGCGTCCATTTGCCGCGCGCCATGGCGTTTGTAAAGCCGTCGGCCATTGCGCGGCATGCATCTTCGTATGCACCCCGAACAACTCCAAGTGGACGCTCCTGAGGATCATCGTCAAGGTTCGCTACCCATGCCTCAAGGCGCCGCTGCGCTTGGTCGAGACGGAACCAGCCGCCTTTGGACGTGTAGGCGTCCACCCAGGCGTTTGCATCGCCGCCAGCTTTGCTGACGGCTCCTCGCACGGCCACGCATAAGCGACCCAGCTCTGCCATACGGCGGCAGGCTTCCCATTGAGCTTTGCGCCCAACGTCGCGGTTAAGCCAGAAGCTGTGCTCCCGACCACTGATGATCGCGACAGCTTGGTCGAATTGCTTCGCTGCAATGAGATCGCCACAATGCGCCAGGAGCGCACGCTCTTCAAAGCGGAAAGTGTCTATCGAGCCCAGACTGTCAGGTGGTAGTTTGGCGTCCCGAAGACCCAGTTCCGCTTCCACGCGATCGGCCATCGTCGAATAGACCTCGGAGAAATTCGCCCGAAGTAGCCGCGCGAGATCGCCCACTGCGGTTACTTCGTCCTTCGTACTCGGCACCGGTACGGCGTCGAGACTTGCCGGTGGGGCACAGGTCAGATCGCTCCTGAATTCACTGGCGAGAACATACCGAAGGGTAATGGATCGAAGTTTTGCTAATACCACGTCTTCTGGAAGATGCAGGCCTAGTTTCGATAGCACAAGTTTTGTCAGTTCGTGGGACGCCTCTTTGCTTTCGATTTCGGCGTCGCGAGCGTCGCTCGCGAGCCACGCTCCAAGCAGCCCGTCGTTTCCGGACGTGTCGTGGAAGATCGATTTAAGAATTGACGGCGGCTCGGCTGACGATGTGTCCGAAGATGCGCGCGCAAGGTCTTCATAGGAGACACGCTCAGGCGCGAGCATCTCATCGATGACGCCATCGGTGTAGCGCTGACGCAAGACGTTCCGCGCCAGGCGCTTGAGCTGCGGCTCATAGCACTCTCCCGCCTTTTCGAGTTCCATAAGCACAGAGCCGTGGCGGTCGCGCTCGCATCCAGGCAGGTAAAGGACCAAGCACTCCGGCACATCCCCACATACGAAGGGCTCCGCAACTGCGCGCAGCTCGAACATTGAGCCATCGTATTCGGTCAGATGTGCAGTCAAGCCTCCGATTGTTACGGTCACAGCCTGCTGGCTGGTACGAGCGCCGCCACGCACCTCCGCGATGAAGGTCGCAAACTCCCGCCGAACGTCATACCAGACGACGACATTTCTGCTTTTCAGCTTCTCGGCGAGCTGTTTCACGACATAGTCATGGAGTGGATGCATCAGCGTGCTCCTACTTCGGCAGCAGCGTTGGCCGCTCTACGTCCGCGCCCTCGACCACCATTCCCACTAGCAACAGGAGCTTCGATCAGGCTCTTCAGTGCCGCTTTGACGGCGATTGAGGTTCGTTCCTGCACGAGTTCGGGGACCGGACGCGTCGGGCTTGGCCGTTGCTTCCATTTTCCATCATCCCCCTGAACCCAAAAGACTTCTTCAAGACCGTGCGCGATTGCGAGGCTCCGGTCGGTTGCGCATTTTGGCACCACGCGCTCGGGCCAGAGGTGCATTGCAAGGTGCGCCCAGTCGTATTTAGCAGAGACAAGTTCGTCCCACTTTGCTCTCAGCTCTTTTTGCCAAGATTTGTGCTGAGGAACGAGCCGCCAGAGCGGCGCCATCGTCAGGGCCACGCCGTCGTTGAGCGTCGGGTTCCACAGGGGCGCCACGCGCTTCACTTCATCGAGCATCGCGCGCAGTTCCTCGACAAAGCCTTCCTGTGCGGCAATCTCTTTGCGTTCGCTTGCGGACGGGTTGGCGCCCGCACCTTCATATAAGTTCCTGAGTTGGCGCTCCTCGTGGGCAAGCTTGGGCGCTACCACATCATTTTGGAGCTGGAAGCAACTATCGCGCGTCAGTCTGTGGGCATAGAGCCATATACTGTAGCGACCAGAGGGTACGCTGAGTTGCCAAAGGACAGGCGCTTTGCGACGGCTTTTGGAGTAGCACTTGAGGTGGTGCCCGAAGAAGCCCGAACTTATCCATGCCCGCAGATTTTGGTCCTTCGGATTCAGCAAGGCAGCAACCTCGTTCCACCATAGATCGGCTCTCGCACCGAATATTTCATCGAATACTGTGCGAACCGCACAGGTGAGGTCGCGCGAATGGCCGGGGTCGTCCACAAGAATCCCGTTCTCAGGAAAAGCGATCGGATAGCCGGAAGGAGCGACGCTGAGCGGAATGCCATAATCATCTATGAGCATTCCGGGGGAGCGGATCGGCACCGGATCGAAGGGCATGGGTTCAAGCGGCAATGCTCGCACTTTTGTCGCTAGGCGCACCTCGAATCGGCCAAAAGCAACACCCAAGGACCAAGAGACTAATTCGGCCGCAAGACTCGCAGCATTAACGTCACCAGCAGAATCGCTATCGTCATCTGAGTCCGCCTCAGATTCATGACCGTTGCAGACCGGTTCATCTAATTCATCTGGAGCGGCGCCGAATCCTTTGGTGATCGTCAGGCGGTCAGCCTCGTCGATGCCGTAAAGGTCGAAACATCGCTGGTCGATTTCTAGCTGGATTCCACCGATTGCAGCCTCTGTGGCATGAACGTGTTCGACGTAGGCATTCGCGCGTGCGCCAAGGGTATCGCCCAAAGCTTGTAGCAGCGCCGGCAAAACAAACGCGTGGGAAGTCTCCGTCCGAGTGTCGAGGCTACGCTTAAGTGACCAAGCGCGGTAGGCTAAGTGGGCAGTGTTGGTGCGGTCTGTTGCGCTCAGGTTCGGGATGGGCGTGCGCTGGATCACGCCCACCTCATAGGAATGAGCTGCGCCACCGGCTCTTGCATCAGCTGCCGCGAGCTGGAACTCCACCAGCGATTGGAACACCTTGCTGTTTCCAATGGCCAATAAACAAAACAGTTCATCGTGGTTATCGTTATCGATGATAGCGGCCGGTCCCTTGTCACCAAAAATGCACCCTGCCGGCATTACCCGGAACGAGAGCTCGCTTTTCGTCCGCCTTGGCCACGTCAGGCCGGGACGGAAATAGAGTTCTCGACTGGGTACGATTGCAAACTTGTATACTCGGGAGTTGACTCGCTCTGCTTGAAGCTCCTTGCCATCGTGACCCCATTTCAAGAGCATGTGGGGGTCAGAATAGTACGGCGACCAAATACCGCCCTTCACATGCAGCACCCACTCGGGGCCAGCACACTCCCAGGCAAGACGAAGAAACCGTTGGTCATCATTGCTGTTGACGCCGCGTCTTGCTACCCGTCCATCTGATTCAAAGAGAGGTAGGTCTTTGAACAGGCTTCGCAGTCGGTCGCTGACCCAATACGCAAACGGAGACCCACTGACGCAGTCGAAACTTTGTGGGTCCACCTCAAAGCGCTGCCCGTTGCGCACGGCTTCCGGTTTCAGAATCGCCCCGCGGAGCGCGGCCTCCTTGTCGTGAAGTTCCTCCAGGGCTCGCAGGAAAACTGTCTTCACGCCGCGACCTCCCGAACTTTCTCAAGGCAGTAGGCCGCGACCTCGACCATGGCACTGTCCAACACCCCATAACCGAGGTCCGCAAAGACGACAGGCGGTGCTTCCTTGAGCAGAATCTCCTCCCGCCACTTCTGAAAGCTTGACAGAAAGAAGCCAGTGCGTGAGGTTATGGCGCCGAGCAGGCCGTGTGGGTGAAGAAGCTCAATACCGCGCTCGACGAAGGCGGCGTAGATATCATTCTTGGTGCGCGGGTAGCTCTCATCGAATACTCTTTTTGCCGGGAGGCTGCCCGCCCCAAAAGGCGGGTTCATAAGGATCACATCGAATCGGGTCCGTATTAAATCGATCAGGGCAACGCCTTGGGCAGCATCGCCCGCGAAGAGTCGGCGGCGCACACTTGCGCCGTTGATTGCAGTTTCGGCAAAGGTTCTTAGCGCGTCAATGATGCGAGCCTCGGCCTCATGGAAGAAGCTGTCATCGTCGATCCCGGAAAAGTCCAGTGCAGCCTGCTTCGGGGCGGGTTCCATGCCCGGAAGGAAACTTGGGGTCTGTCGCCGTTTTATGAACTGCTCACGCGCACTACGAAGCGATGAGACTATGCCATCTTCCACACGAAGCAATATGCCCATTTCACCGGCTAGGCGGCTTTCGTCAATCATCTTTTTGAATAAATCGTGCAGTAGTGGCGGATCTAGCCGGACGGCAAACTCCTCAACAAGCTTCGCATCGCCGGGCATCGGCTCGGCAACTACGATGTGGGTGCGGTGGATACGAGGCCGCTCGGAGGCCGCAAAGCCAAGGTCTTTCCAGGCCCGCTGCGCCCGCAGCCAGAGGGCGAGAGGAGCTATTTGGGCACAGCGTGGGTCAATGTCAACGCCATAGAGGTTCTGCTCAACGATCAGCCGGGGCGCCGCACGGCGCATGTCGATGAGGTCCGTATAATCGGCGCGTAGCGTCCGACCGGTCACCTCGCTCATGGAAGCTGATTCCGCGACAGACCATGCTTCTTCGTAGATCGCCATCAATAAGTCGAAGGCGTAGAGAAGGAAATGTCCGGAGCCGCACGCTGGATCAAGAATGCGGAGGTCGCGAGGGTCTTTCCGGGGACGGCTTTGAGAGGTTTCGTCGGTGGGACGTACGAGGTATTCGCAGATCGAGTTGAGGCGCGTGCTTTCGCCGTGCATCTCCAACCACAGACGGCCAAGGGTATTGTCTGTAAGAAATTGCACCACATAACGGGGCGTGAAGAACTGGTTGCGTACAGCCAGTTCGCGACTGTTGCGTGGTGCTTGGCTCTCCTCCCGCATCCTCTTACGCTCTTCTCCGCCATTGAAGAACTGATAGAACCAGCCAATCGTCTCGTCCTCGTCCCAGACACCGGATAAATCCTGGGCGTTAAGGATGGCCAGCAGCGCTTCGAAAGTGTGCCGCTTCGGCCACAGAACTGAGGCGGCGTCACGTCGGTCGAACAGAACCTTGATCTCAGTCGAGAACTCATCAAATAGACTCTCTATATAGAGGCGGTATCCTGCAGCGTCAGGTAAAAGCGCGACGCCCGGCGCCATTCCACAAAATTCGCGATAGCCAGCAGAATGCTCGCCTTTGGTGATGCACTCTTGCACAAGTTCGCGTGCCTCAAGCATCTTGAGGGCGACGAAACGATTTAGCGTGGTAAAGGCAGAATCGCGTACGTAGTCCGAGACCGCCTCAGCGGCGGTCATCCCTGCCGAACGTTTGTGTTCGATTGCTGCCACAATCTTGTCCCGCTGGGACTGTTGACGCTCTGAGAGGTGCGCACCACCTTTTGAGGCGGTGACACCGCTGCGCAGCACATCAAAAGTGCCTTCAAGCTGGGACGAGAAGTCCTCATCGAGCAGCTTTCGTGCTTGTTGGGTCGCGCGTTCGATCGTGTTGCGTGTCGCTTTATCCATTGTTTTCAACCATCACTCCACGATCACTTTCTTGCCAGCACCGATAAGCCGCGAACACTCTTCTCGAATGCCGCCGAGAGCGGCGTCGAGCTGTTCCTCGGTCTCGATTCCTCCAGAAAAGTAACTGCCTAGCCGTACTGTCGTTATGCGCTCGCCGTCGATGATGCGGTGTAGTTCTGCGATGGCATCTCGAAGACGTGGTTCACATGCGTCGAGCTCTGAACGGAGCTGGGGAACCGGAACCCGTTCCTTGTCCCGTGTTTTCCCGCGCTCGAAGGGTGCTGCGAGTTTTTGTTGCTGGTCGTTGTCGATACTTTCCCAGCCAGGGGTTCGCGACAGCCGGTCAAATGCGTTGGTATACGCGGCAATCCGGGCTTTCATGGCCACGTCGTAGCGGCGCTCATACTCGGCTTCAATAGCAGACGCGTGCTGGTCGATAATCGGCAGCTCTCGATAGAAGGTCTCGCGCGCCAGGAGATCTTCGAGCGCTGTGGCTTTGTCCCGGAGATTCTCATTTACGTCCGGCTCACCGCTCAGAAAAGGCCAAGCAGCCTTAAGAACTTCTCGTGCTCGATCAAGGTTGCGCAATCGCGACTCCGAAAGCGCTTGTTCGAGCTCCCCAGCACGTTTGATCGCATCTTTGATAGATCGATGCGAAGCATTAAATGTAGCGATTGCATTGTCCTCCGAACCTCGAAGGATCGCCTTCATTTGGCCAATGGCGCCATCTAGAACATTTTCACCCGGCAGATGGTACGCGATGAGCTGACCGTGCGCGGATGCGACGGCATCCTCATGACGCGCAACTTCTTTGCGCAACTCCGAGACGATGGCCGAGACATTGGTAATCTCGCCTCTCACTTCGCAGCCAAACGTGTCCCGGAAAGCTTCAGCGGCGGCAATGAGAGCTTCAGTCTCGATGCCTTTCTTCGGTCGGAACGAGGCCTGCCGAAAGAAATTGTTGTTAGAGAACGTGTCGCGCGCTTCTATTCCTGTCGCGGAGTCGATTGTCTGACCTTTGCTGGTTGCCTGTATTTTTCCAGCGCGCAGCAGTGAGAGGACGAGCAAGCGAACCGCTTCGAAGTCCCAACCAAACGGTTCCTTCGCGAGCTCGTCAGAGAGGAACCGACCGCTTGCGGTGTCGCCATAGTTGGCACGCTCCTCGATCCGGGAGAGAACCTCCGCAAGAGGGCCGCTTTCGACCCGAAAGACCGTCTTACCCCTTTCGTCGCGCAAGAGCCCGATACTTCCGAAGACCGAAGGTAGGCCTTGAAGGTTCTCGGCGGAAAACAGCGCCTCTACACCCTTCTTCACGTCGGCTGGCCGTGCCGCGGCTTCCTTGAAGCGGTCGAATACCTCCGGTAGAACGTCACTGAGAATGTCAGCAGCGCTCTTACCCATATCGACGGCACGATCATCAGGACTACGATCATTCCCCCGGAAGCTCACGCTGCCAGCCAAGCAAGCTGCCTTCATGAGCCGACGGAGTTCGTCTTGGTGACGCCTCAGTCGAAGCTTTTCTTCGCCAATGAGAGCCGTTTCATCCGCCGTCTTGGCCTCGCGTTCTTTTCGTGCGAGCATTTCTTTCGAGCGAAAGACCTCGACGGTTTCGCGGTCTATCGCATCGTTGAGGGCTACAGCCCAAAACACGTTCTTGCGCTCCTGCTGACTACGTGCGCGCAGTTCCGAAGCTAGCGCCTTGAAGGCCGCGCCATCCTCCGCAAGATGCACGTGGAAGATCATGTCGCCGTCGACAACTTCTCGGCCGTGGATGGCAAGGCCCGCTTTGAAGTTCTTCGTATCAAAGAGCGTGTGTGATGGCTGTGGCTGCCAGAACGAGGCGAGCACTTCGGAATAGAGTCGGTGAGCGTCACCTGGCTTCGGGCTAATGCCGTTGCGGATGCGCTCCCAGTCGTCTTCCGCCGGTGTCGGAATGCGATAACCATCATCGCCATGTCGGACCTTATTGGCCGCCTCAAGTTGGCGAAGCGCGTCCTTTACTGCAGCAAGCTCGGACTCGGCGGCGACTCCGGAATGCAGACCTGCCGCGATGTTTTCCGCCGTGCGATGAACACTTTTCACGTATTGCAGAAGGCAAATGACTTTCGCAACCGGCTGCGCTAACGGGTGATCTAACTCTTTCGCGATGGCGGAGATCTTCGCCCGGACTTCCGAGCCAATATTGCCCTCGACGAGGTCATAAACCTGATCGAGCCGGGCTACGGAACCGAGGGGTTGATCCGCGAGGTTTACAGCAGGATTGATCAGCAGCTGCTGCGCAAGCTTGATGATCGTACGATTCGCGCCACCGACATGCTTGCTAGCGCCGCCCTGCGTGCGGAGGCCCGAGACCACCTGAATGATCAGATCGATTTGGTAAGGTAGCAGCGGATAGAGATCGATGAAGGTGTCACGGGTAAGCTCGGGCAGCCTGATGTCGCCAGTAAACCGCGTGTGTTCCGTGAACCGGCCTCGGTGCGCGTCAAAGAGGTCTCCCAAAACCTTCTGTGCGCCAGCATTCTTGGACAGAACACGTCGACTGGTAACCTCGGAAATATCAGAAGGCTCTAAATGGATCTGAAGAGGGAAGCGGTCCATTAACCGGGCCAGTTCAATCTTTTTGTCGTCGAGTCCACTGACGAGCTCGCCAAGCTTCTCTTGTGAAGTGACCACGACCCAGTGCTTACCGCGACCCTTCACGCCGAGACTTTGCACAACGGCTTGCAGGTCGAGCATTTTCTGAACGTCGCGAGCAACGAACTGGCCTACTTCGTCGACTACAAACATAAGGGCGTGGCCAGGTCGCCTTCGCTTCATCAGATCGTTGGCGCGCTCCGCGAGCTTTCCCGGTGAGATGTCGGCCTTGTTCTTGACGGCCTTGACCCACGAGTCGGCCATCGGATATGTAGCCGAATCCAGGCTGTGCAGGACACGGCTAGCCTCACTGAGGGCAAATGCCACTTTGCCTTTCTCGACTGACCACTCCTTATTGAAGAGGCGCCGATATTCCGCCTCGAACCGTTCAAGCTGCCCCTTTTCCTCCAAGACGATTTCCAATTCAGAGAGATCAAGGTCCTTTGCGTACCCAAGACTCTGAAGAAAGAGCCCATACATGATTTCAGTGAGCGACTGGTTTCCGCTTCGGATACCTCGGTCAGTGGAGACATCGAAAATCACGGCGTGGGTTGGAATCTTCTCGTTGATGGACTTCAGAAGCACCTGAAGCTTGTTATCACCGGCACGCTGGCCGAAACGATCGCCAGCCGGAACTCCTGCAACAGGTCGATTCTCTATCGAAAGGCCGAGCATCTTGGCGAAGCTGGATTTACCTGACCCGAAGAAACCCGACACCCAAATGGCAATGCCTTCGTGCGGTTTATTGGGCGTCTCTCGATAGACATCAAAAATATTGGTGTAGTGCGACCGGATAGCATCGGTCACAACGTACTCGCTAATCTCGTCACGCAAGATGTTGTCATTGGTCTGATCGACCTTGATGACCTCCTCGATCCTACGATGGATGTCGTTGTCAAAGAGGCTTTTGATCAGTTGTGTCGTCATGGCTGTATTCCCGTCAAAAAATCTTTGGGCGATAGTTGTGTTCAGCAGCCAGCACGCCCATAAAGCGGAGCCCAGCCGCGCCATCAAGATCTCCCGGATAAAAAAGGACCGTCGGGACGGAGACGCGCCCCTTCAGTTGTTCTAGCAATGAGAAGGTCCGATACACGGGAAAGAGTGCGCCAGTGCGCGTAATAAAAACGATGTCCCTATGCGGGTTCGGCTCATCAGGCATCCGCGCCGCTACGAGATCAACGAGAGGGGCGTATTCAGAGAGCACTGAATGCACAGTCTCAACCAACGTATCTGTACCTTGCTCGCGCTCTGCAGCAAACCAATCTTCGAGTGGCCGCTGCGAGCACATCGCTTCGTTCAGGCACTCCGCCAGGGATATTCGTTTGACCCGTTTTCCCTTCTGAGTGAGACGAGTTTCAAGCAATGTGACCTGCTTTCGCAATTCAAATTCTTCGTCTGGTTCATAGCGGAAGAGTGCATACGGCATGTCGTGATAAGCGCTGATGCGCTCACGAGGATCGGTCAGCTCAAGTACGGACTCGAGATCGTGCTTGATACGATGTTCAAGATCGCTCATGCCACCATCCTCTCCGAGTATTGGCACGCGGTGGCACAAGGCAGCGTCAGCTCTACGATGCTGCCTGCGACGTGATACTCCAGCTTGCGATACTGATGCAGCCTCAATAAATGAGCATGCACTTGCTCCTGACTCAAGAGAAGCAACTTCCAAAGTTCACTGGTAAGCACTCGCGACGTGGAATGTTCTTCCGATGCAATGATGTGACAGAAATATAAAATCAACTCGTCAGACAAATGAACAGAAGCGAATGTTTTTTCTGGTCCTTCGCCTTCTAGAAGGCCAAAATCTCTCGCCATCCGAAGAAGATCTCTTGCAGTCCTGATTGCTCCGTATTCGGAAAGAGGCGCGCTAACGGGGTTACTGGACTTCCAGACAGTCAGCACGTGCTGTACCGCGTCTTCGGTACGCAGGCTAAAACGCCCGGATTGGTATTCGGGATACAGCCAAGTTGCCAAGAAAAGAGTGTAGAGTGTCTCATGTATTGCAATCCAAAAGTGGAGACAGTATTTCCAATCTGAAATATCGTATCCGCTGCGCGCAAGTAGTATTAGCGAGTTCGCCGCTTTCAAATCACGAAATCTGCGGCGGAGAGTAGAATGAACCTCTTTTTTCCATGCTTCGCTTCGGAAACTTCCATGGAAAATATGATCGAAGTTTTGATCGAAGGACAACTCGTCCTTCCAGTTTCTGAACAGGTTATACGTGTCTTCTATGAGGGCACCTTTGCGAATGAGGCGCTGCGAGATAGGGGAGCTCGTTTTTAGCACGAGGTTCCCCTTTTCGCATATGGAACAGCGAGTGCCCCAGTTTCTCCGCGCGCAAATCCAAGAGCGAGCAATGCAATGTCCTGATCGGTGCCGGTGAATGGTTCAGGCAGGGGCACAGCACGCCCCTCCGCCGAGCGGCGAAGTCGGAAAGACATTTCAATTTCTTGGTCTGTCACGACATCGAATGCGTGAAGCGTACTCTTGAGGTCGTTTCCCTGGAGATTCTCAAGCCGGTGAAAAAATGGTTGCCATTCATTTGCCTGATCGAGCCAGTGCTCCCATTTCGCTTCGAACTCCTCTTCAATTGTCTCGGGGAGCCGCCAAAGCGTCGCGCTATCGGGAGGATCGAAGATTTCGTGGCACCGATGGGCTGCGACCGCGCAGACGGAGCGAGCCTGCGCAAAATGGTGAGTTCTGGGAAAACCTCGGCGGATCGCGGCAGTGCCGAGTGGACCGAGCTGCCCACGAGTGTTCCACCACTTTGCGAGATCCATTTCGCCAAATCTGGCAACGATCAAACGAAGCTTTAGAAGCTTGTCGAAGTTGAGTGATGCTCGCGTCATTTTCCTCTCGTGTTCTTGGTGTCTGTTCCCCCGCTGAGGCTTCGTTCTTCGACGTATTTCTCCGCCGCGTCACGCACTACCCATGCCAGCGACACCTTCTTTTGCTTCGCGATTTCATCAAGAGTTTCGTAAAGATCGGACGGGAAGCTGATCGATGCGCGGACCCAAGATGGGGCCTGAGCCCTTGTGCTTGTTTTCTCCACCATTTTTCGCTTCATCGTCGTGCACCTTTCACTTGGTCTTCACCACTGTACACCACGGCGGTGAATCTTCAAGCGCTTGAGTCGTGCTTAACCAGCTCGGCGTCAAAATCCGTTGATTTGAGTCGAAATTATCTGGAATTGAGCCGCCTCCGCCGAAATCCATTGCGGCATCTGATTGGTGTTTTTGAATTAAGTATTTGCGAAAGGGATCGTCACCCGCATGGGCCGAGACCCTTGCAAAGGGGCTCGGGGCTGAAAGCCTAGAGCCCGGTCCGCGCCGGAGCGCGGATTCGCACAAAGCCACAATGAGACCGTGGGATTTTGGTGCGGGCGGAGGGACTTGAACCCTCACGGACCTTGCGGCCCTACGGATTTTCTTGCCATCTACGGCTTTCGCCGCCCTGCCCGGCTCGCGTCGTCGGTGACGCTCCTGGCTGGTTTGTGGTCTGGACTATACCTTCACCGTGGCCGTTCGGCGGTAGGTGCTGCCCGTCTAGTCTCTACACCTTCCCGTCCGGAGTGCTCCGTCCGGGCTTGGCTCGGGATCGCCACCTTATTAAGGATAGGGTTCCCCGAATTTGAGCAGTTCTGCATCGCCGGTTTCCCGGCGAGCACTCAAGTTGCGCTTAAGTCCGTTGCGTCTGCCATTCCGCCACGCCCGCGTGGCCATCTTAAGTATAAGGCTCACGAATCTTTCCGGGATTCCCTGACCGCCTTCCTGGGCACTTTCTTCTTGCGAATATTAATAGCTGCCGCGTCCAGACTGGTTTTGATGTGCGAAGCGTAGTATTTCTCGATCATCTCGACACTCGTGCGGCAGTTCTTGGCAATCTGGTAGATGTCAGCCCCTTCCATCAGACGCATGCAGATGTATGTGTGCCGGAGACTGTAAGCGGTGCGCGGCTGGCCGTCGCGGTCTGATTTTAGTTTTTCTTCATCCAGGATGGCATTGAACAATTCCCGTTGCCACTTCGGGAAGAGAAGGTCCGTGGGTTCAGGCTGGCGCGTCTTGTCGTTGGTCCCTCCCCTGCCCGGCTCGTCGATGCGCACAGGGCGCGGGCGGCTCTTCAGCCGCTCGAACGGCCTGACAGCGCCGGGCATGCTCTTGCAATAGCCGACGCCGCGTTTGCCCCTCACCTCGATTTCAAGGATGGTCTCGCCGGGGACCTCGTCGTCGACGATTGAAACGTCGCGGAATTGCAGCCTCCATGCCTCGTCAGGCCGGAGGCCGGTATTCACGGCGAACAGCACATAGTCGTGCAGCTGTTCGCATTCCCATTTGAAGCGGTCCTGCTTCGGCTCGTGCGCGCGTTTGCGCGTCGCCTCGTAAAGCTGCTTGTATTCCTCAGGCGAAAACCACGCGCGGTGCGAGATTTTGGGCGAGGATCGGTACGGCTCCGACAGGTCGGGGAGCCGGTCGAGCCATCCGTGGCGCACAGCAGTCTTCAACGTCTGGCGCAGCGTAACGATTTCCTGATGCATGGTGTTGTGCGCGGGCGGTTTTCCGAATTTCTTCGTTGCTTCCTGAAAACGATGGATGCGGTATTCCTGAATGGTTCCTGCTGTGATTTCGGAGAGACCCATGTCTCCGAAAAACGGGATCAGGTGGTTGCTCGACCGCCAGTGCTGGCACTGGACGTAGTGCTTGTTTCTCTGGCCCTGCGTGATGATGTCGTATTCCTTCAGGTATTGTTCGGAGGCGTCGCGGAAGGTCTTCTCGGTCTTGATCTCTCCATTGCGCAGCTTGCCACGCAGCTGTAGATACCAGTCCTCGGCGACTTCCTTGGCCTTGGAGAGGCTCTCTTCCTTCGTCGTGCGGCGTCGGTTTTTCCCGGCAAGATACGTGGAGCATTGCCAGTGGCTGCTATTCGGGCGTTGGTAGATGTGGACCTTGCCGCCGAGGATGTCGAATTGTTCGGGCATGGAGCTGGCCTCCATGAAGTCGGCCAATCGGGCCAAAATGTGTAAGCTATGTGCAAGATAATGCTTGGCAGGTATTATGTCAATAAATTTATTGTAATGAGTAAAATGAAGTGAAGTTGAGAGATTATAAATACGATTTTAAGTCCGCTGCGTCTGCCAGTTTCGCCATCCGGGCATGCATCTATATTATGTGCCCCGCCCGACGGCGGTTCTGCGCGTGGTTTGCCGCCTAAGGCATCAGGACGTATTGCGTCATCTTTCCACAACTTGCCCCTGGGTACCGGCCCCTCGTATCATCCGGCAAGAGCAAACAACATGAGCGAAATGGAAAGCAAGACCGGCTTGCGCGTAAAAGGTCGACTGATGTCCGCCTCGGAAATCGAGCGTACCCTGGTGCGCCTGGCTCATGAAATCGTGGAGAAGAGCAACGGCAGCGAGGACCTGGCGTTGGTGGGAATCAAGCGGCGCGGTGTTCCGCTGGCGGAGCGATTGGGCAAGCTGATCGCCGCGATCGAGAAGCGTCCAGTGGATACGGGCACACTGGATATCCAGTTTTATCGTGATGACTTATCGACGGCAGGAATTCGCCCAGTGGTGACGCCGGGAGCGATCGGCTTCGATGTGGAAGGCCGTGACGTGGTGATCTGCGACGATGTGCTGTACACAGGCCGCACGGTACGCGCTGCGCTCGACGCACTATTCGACCACGGTCGCCCACGGAGGGTGCAACTTGCCGTGCTGATTGACCGTGGCCACCGCGAGATCCCCATTGAAGCGACCTATGTGGGCAAGTATGTTCCAACCAGCAGCCGCGAGATCATCGAGGTCAAGTTCCAAGAGGTGGACGATACAGAGCAGGTTCTGCTCGTAGAGCGTGCGAGCTAGCTCGTATCTACCCAACAGCGCGCATCCCCGCGTGCGAGCACGACTTGCCGGTACCTCACGTGCAAGCCGCCACAACCGGACCGGAGGCCGGTTCGCCGGTAAGGACTCCGTATGAATCCAGTAGCCGCCACCAACCGCCGAGCGTTGACGACGCCACCTGCGCCCATTTCTCCGTACCCCTACAATCCAGGCTCACTGCTGTCAGTCCTCAATCTGACCGTGGAAGGCGTGAGCCATCTGCTGTGGCGGGCGACGGAGCTTGAGAGCGAAGATCCGATTCTCCGCGACCATTCTCTGGCGAAGCGGAGGATCGCATTGCTCTTCTACGAGTCTTCCACGCGCACGCGCACCAGCTTCGAGCTCGCCTGCAAGGCGCTGGGCGCAGACACCACGCTAGTGTCGAACCTGAGCTCAAGCATCGAGAAGGGCGAGTCGCTGAAGGATACGGGCCTGACGTTGCGGGCGCTGGGCGCGGAGGCGATCATCCTGCGTCACAGCTACTCCGGGGCAGCGTGGCTGCTTGAGGAGGCGACGCGGCTGCCGGTGATCAACGCGGGTGATGGGATGCATGAACATCCAACACAGGCGCTGCTGGACCTGCGAACGATTCTGGCGCACCTGCGGCCGGGGATCGACAAGGTGGACGAGCAGACACTCTCGGGTATAACGGTCACCATTGTCGGGGATATTCTGCACAGCCGGGTGGCGCGGTCGAACATGCTATTGCTGCCGCGGCTGGGCGTGCGTGTGCTGCTATGCGGACCGAAGGAGTTGCTGCCGGAGCAAGCGGCGCGATCCGGACCAGGCATCGAGATCGAGCGTGACTTCGATGCGGCGCTTGCGCAATCGCAAGTGGTGATGATGCTGCGCATCCAGGCGGAGCGATTGGCCGGGCTGCAACTGGACCTGGACGAGTACAAGGCCGCATACCAACTCACCGGGCAACGGCTGGCGGCGCATGCCCCGAGGGCGGTAGTGCTGCATCCGGGGCCGATTATCCGAGGCATGGAGATCACCGCGGGCGTGGCGGATGGCGTGCAGTCGGCGATCCTGGAGCAGGTGACGAACGGGCTGGCGATCCGCATGGCAGTGATGGAGCGAGCGCTGCTGGCAAGCGAAGGAGGCCGCGCATGACAGCACTGGCGATCTGTGGAGGAAGGCTGGTCGATCCTGCGTCGGGTGTGGATGCGCCGAAGGACGTGTTGCTGAAGGATGGCCGCGTGGCAGAAGTTGCCGGACCGGGCAAGCTGAAGGGCAAGAACGGGGCGGAGATTCTGGATGCGACAGGGCTGATCGTGGCGCCGGGACTGATCGATATTCACGTGCATCTGCGCGAGCCGGGACAGGCATACAAAGAGACGATTGCCTCGGGAACGGCCGCGGCAGCAGCGGGCGGATTCACCAGCGTCGCGGCAATGCCGAACACGAATCCGGTGAACGATTCCCCAGAGACCACGCGCTGGATGCAGGCGCCGGAACGCGGCGCGCAGGTGCGCGTGTTCCCGATCGCGGCGGCGACGCGCGGATCGAAGGGCGAAACGCTCACTGACTTTGCGGCGCTGAAGGCGGCGGGCGCGGTTGCGGTGACGGACGACGGCAAGCCGATTCTGAAGGACAGCGTGATGCGCGAGACGCTGGCCGCGGCGGCGCGCGTGGGGCTAACCGTGATCCAGCATGCCGAGGACACGCGATTGACGCAGGGCGCGAGCATGAACCTGGGTCCTGTGTCGTTCAAGCTGGGACTGCGCGGGATGCCGGCGGAAGCTGAGTCGAGCGTCGTCGAGCGCGACATTCGGCTGGTATCGGAGCTGCGCGAGCAACATCCGCATCTGCACGTGGCGCACCTGTCAACGGCGGCAGGGCTGGCCGCGGTGCGGCAGGCGCGGCGGAACGGAATGCGCGTGACCTGCGAGGTTGCGCCGCATCATTTCCTGCTGACCGAGGAACACGTAGGACTCTACAACGCGCACGCGAAGATGAATCCGCCGCTGCGCTCGGCGGTCGATCGCGATGCGATGATCGAAGGCATTCTCGATGGCGTGGTCGATGCGATTGCAACGGATCACGCGCCGCACGCGCAGCACGAGAAGGAAATTGAATTTGACCTGGCTCCCAACGGAATCACCGGCCTGGAGACTGCGCTGGGGCTATGCCTGCGCTGGCTGCACGGCGAGTGGAAGATGCCGCTGGGCCGCGTGTTGAGTTTGCTGAGCGCGCAGCCGGCGGCGCTGCTCGGGCTGAAGGGCCGCGGCACGCTGGCCGTGGGCAGCTTCGCCGATGCCGTCGTCTTCGATCCCAAGATCGAATGGAGCTACAAAGCGACCGAGTCAATGTCGAAGGCGAAGAACACGCCGTTCGACGGGTGGGCGATGCAGGGCAAGGTGCGTTGGACGGTGAGCGAGGGACGGGTGGCGTATGCCGGCGAGTTGTGCGCCGCCAGCTCGTAGCGATTGGCCCTATCGATGTCGGAGCCGGCTGGATTTTCGACTCAATGCTCCTGTTTACTATTTAGTCATCCCCACCCCCTCCCCCCATATGATTTGGCCAAATATTTCATGGCAAAGGGGTTAGAGTCTGGATATGTCTGCAACCGATTGATTCTAAAGGCTAGCTGTTGTGCGGTTTGCGGCGTAATTCGCCTCATTTCCGGTGCAATCGGTGGAGTGAATCCCATATTGAGGTACGACAGGCCGTAATACGGTGCTTTGGTGCGGCCCGATCTTTCGCCCGCTGACGCGGGCTGCCGATGCGAACTTCGCGCCTTCCCCAGTCTCACGACTGGGGCTACCGTCTTTCGCCCGCGTTGCGGGCTGCGCTGTAAATTCACGCCCTGAGACAAAACCTCGATTTACGGATTCGCCAAATGAGGCCCGGCGTGCCGGCGTGAGTGGCCGGATTGGCTGGGACCGTGTCATGGAATGATTGTGCGCCGGAGAGGGGATATTTTATGCAAAACGGGGAACAAGGGAGCGAGGGAACAAGGGGACAGGGAATCAGTGGGTTAGCGAGGCATCCGTTGGAGTGATGCGCATAGGGGGCTTGACAGCGGATTGGGTGCACCCTTGTGGTGAGACAGTTTGTGTTTTGACAGTTCGCCATTTGTGGCGGATTCAAACGTAGGCGAAGAGAGGGCATAGTTCCGGTTTGCCGACCACCCACCCGCGCCCCCGCCGGGAGTGCCTCCTGTCATTTTCATTAGCGTACGCGGAGTCCTCAACGCTCGCACTGTGTCGAGCGTAAGCTTAATCAGAGAAAACCCTCGATGATTTGTTTTGCAGAGTGCACGCATTTGAAGGGAGCGTGTTTCTGGAATCTGCTTCAATGGGGAACGCCATGTACGTAATAAAGCCCTCTTGCAGTTTCTTCGGCGCCTTGATCTTTTGGTCTGTCTTCTGCACGACGCTGGCTGCTGAAAAGCCCTGGATCGAGGTGGACAGCCCCCATTTCAGGGTGATGAGCAACGGCAGTGAGCGCGACGCGCGCCGCATCGCCTATGAGTTTGAACAGATGAGGGCTGTGGTAGTCGATCTTTCCCCGGGCGCCAGGATTGAAACCGGGGCGCCGCTTTTGATTCTTGCGGCCAGCGACGAACAGACGGCCATGTCGGTGGCCCCGTGGCTGCGGACGGCTCAAAAGAATGGAATGACTGTCTATGGGTATTTTCAGCATGGCTGGGAAAAGCAGTTCGCGATGGTGCGGGTGGATCGGGACTCTCCTGGTAACTTTCAAGTCGTCTATCACGAATACATCCACACGGTATTGCATGCTACTTATCGTTGGCTTCCTCTTTGGTTGGATGAGGGCACGGCAGAGTATTTTGGTGCTACTCGTTTCGAGCACGACAAGATCTACATCGGCGCTCCTTCCATTCGCTACAGTGTTCTGCAGCACGGGGCGCTCATTCCCCTCGACAAGCTTCTATCAATGCGCTCGCTTCAAAATCGCGATGACGTGAATCTTTTTTATGCCGAATCCTGGGCTCTCGTTCACTTTCTGCATTTCGGCCCTGGAATGCTCAACGGTGAAAAGCTAAATCAGTTCCAAGCTCTATTGCAGAATGGAACCGAACAAAAGAATGCGTTTCGGACAGTCTTCGGCGATATCGCAGCGCTCGATCGCAACTTTAATAAATACGTTCACCTGTATGCTTTCAGCGCGGGCGTGCTGAACACTCCCCCTGATATCGATGAGAAGGCCTTTCACTTCAGGAAATTGAGTGCTGCCGAATCCGATGCCGAACTGGGCGGCTATCATTTGTGGAGTCATAACGCCGAGGACGCAAGACCGCTGATTGAACGGGCGATTGGGGAGGATCCGAGCCTTGGCCTGGCGCACGAAGATTTGGGATTCTTATATTTTGCGCAAGACAAAGACGATGAGGCTCAAGGCGAGTTCTCCAGGGCCTACGAGCTCGATTCGAGCCTGTTTCTCTCGCTTTATTACAGGACCATGCTTTCCCATGTCGCCCGCTTAGAGACAGAGAAGGATCAGGCGGATTTTCGTGAGGCGCAACTCAACACGCTAAAGATCAATCCGGATTTTGCCCCAGCCTACATCGCGCTGGCAATGCTGGATCTGCGCCAGGGCAAGAACACCGATGCTCTTGCAGCGGCCATCAAGGCAGAGAAATTGGAGCCGACACGAGCAGGCTACCACCTATTGACCGGCAAGATTCTGCTTCGACTCGGACGGGAAAAAGAGGCTTCGGACTTTGCCAGGTATGTTGCAGAGCGCTGGTCGGGCCCGGATCACGACGAAGCAGCAGAACTCTGGAACGCGGTTCCGGAGGCGCAGCGCACCGAGGGGGATACGATTGCGGAGGAACTCCCTAAAGACGCGCAAACCGCAGAGGGAAAAGTTCATTCCGCCACCTGTGCCGACAAGACCCACAAGTTCGGATTGGTAATCGATCAGAACGGAAAGCTGCTTGCCTTTCGTTCCAGCGCAGGGTTCAAGAGCGGCTTTTCTGACACCGTGTGGTACGGAGAAGATCACTTCTCAGGATGTCACCACCTCAATGGAATGCGCGCGATTGTTCGATACAAGCCCCCAACCGACAGTAGTTATGCGGGTGAAATTGTGGAATTGGAATACCGGCAAGACCTGCCGGAGCCAGTAGTGTTGAAGGTGGAAAGCACCCCGCAAACCACGAAGTAGATCGGCGGTTGGCCGGGGAGGCCCAGGGTCATAATGAGCGGATTCGGCGTCCGGCCGGGTAACCGGCCGACTGTATTTTACCGGCTGGTAATTTATGTGTAGACGACTATACGACCGCGAGTCACGGCACCGAGACAAAAATGAGGGTCCTCCTCAAGCCCGAATTTGGATTGCCGCTCTCTGCCGCGATCCGACGATGATGATCGCACGGCAATAGCGTGCTCTCTTTGCGAGTGCTAATATTGTCGCCAACTATGGTCACCGCTGCTTCTGCACGTCCCCGCGTCTCTCCAGGGGCCAGCGATCGCAAGTTCTACACCGGCATGGCGATTGCGATGCTGTTCACCGCTCTGGTTGGCTTCTCGCGGACATACTTCCTCGGCCTGATCTCCGGGCATGCGACGACCATCACCGGCCGCGTTCCGAATGGGACCGTGCACCTCCACGCACTCTTGTTCACGTCGTGGCTGGTGCTGTTCATCGTGCAGACGAGCTTGATTGCGGCTCACCGTGTGAAGGTGCATCGCAAGCTCGGCTACTTCGGGGTGGCTCTGGCGGCGGCAATGATCGTTGTCGGCGTCCGCCTCGCGGTTGAAGCGGCGCGGCTCAGCGCGGTGCCTCCAGGCGCCGACCCATGGCGCTTCATCGCCATACCCTTCGGCGACATCACCACCTTCGCCGGTTTCTTCCTCGCTGCCGTCCTCTGGCGCAACGACAAGGACAAACACAAGCGGCTGATGATCCTGGCCTCCGTCTGCCTGATGTCGGCGGCGCTGGTACGCTGGCCGGGCGTCCTGCGCGTCGGAGCGCTGCTCTCCTACGTCCTCACGCTGCTCTTTCCCATCGCCGCCGCGGTTTACGACCGCCGTTCGCGCGGCCGCGTTCACCCCGTCTACTGGTGGGGGCTGGCGCTGCTGGTGCTCGGCGTCGCTGTGCGCGTCTTCCTACTCGGCAGCTCGGCCTGGGGGCACGCCATGCAGTCGCTGTTCGGCTAGTTTGCACGGATCAGGCTTCAACACCGAACCCGATCCAAGGGGAGAAGAATGGATAAGCGCATCGTGCTAGAGGCGCTAAATATCTGAGGGGTATTACCATCAACCGCGTTCTTGTCGAATCACCGGCAATACGGAAGTTGCGCCATTCTTGGTAACGTCCGGGTGGGCGACGATAGGCTCAGAATGCGGTCCACATAACATTGCAAATTCCCCAAACAGTCATCCGAGATAAAGCACCCCTGTAAATATTGACTTGATTACGTAGATGACGAAGGCAACAATCCATGTCCAACCAAGGAGCACATCGAGCCGTGCTTGGGGGTCGTTTTCCGAATCCTTAGCAAAGTAGATCGTCGCCGCAAATATAACAATTGTCGAGCCAATAAGCCAAGCGAAGTCAGCACGGAAAAACCCCAGAGTATATGCCCCGAACAGCTTGTCCGCGATCCCTGTTCTTGCTGCCGTACCCTCGAATTTGGGGATGAATGACAGAGCAAAGCGAACAGAATTCAACGCAATTGCCGCCCGAAAAACCCAACGCAATGTCGTGCGAAAGTGATCTAGATTATCTCGGATCATTTGTTGTTCTCGCACCGACAATACATGATGAGACAAGCGTACGTCAGCATTACGGGCGAGTGACCGGCTATCCGGAAGTTACGATTTTTGCGGGCCGCGAGCGTTGCTAAAGGCAACCGCAGATGTTTCGCTGCGCTCAACATGACAGCGTGTTTTTGGTGGTAATGAGCGGAAAACAGGCTATCGGGGAGTTTGCGGAAAAGCGGCCCTCAGGGGCTAAAGCCCGC
>Ga0335085_10001186_pt1 | contig 59193 bp, 45 predicted proteins | sample Lox_Sample_45_FD_206712 | JGI IMG/M metagenome (GOLD analysis project Ga0335085, IMG submission 206712) | Soil microbial communities from Loxahatchee National Wildlife Refuge, Florida, United States - Lox_Sample_4.5 | ecosystem: Environmental > Terrestrial > Soil > Wetlands | place: USA...
CGCTTCCCGGCTCGATTACAGCCTTCTGCACAGCGCAGAAGACAAGAAGATCACAAACCTGAGCTTCCGAACAGCACGATCCTCAAGGCATGGCACTAAAGACCGGTACTTGTTCAGAGGTTCCCTAAGGTTATCCTCATACTCCTTGATGATATCGTTAAGATATTCCTCGACTTTTCTACACGCGGTCTGAAGCTCTTCTCCGCGAGCAAAAAAAAGTTGGCTTTCCTTCGCCCTCTTGGCGTAGACCTCAAAAGTGAGCTGAGCATCCATTAGTATGTTCATCTGCTCTTTATAATCTTTTGCGTTGACAATTAGGGGTGAAGTCACGTCACTTTCACGGAAGTATCTGGCTCGCGCTCGCAGTGTTCGGCGAACCCGCTTAGCAGTGTTGAAAGCATTAAGCAATTCCGAGTGCATTTGGCGGAGAAGCACCCGACGCTCCTGAGCTTCATCCCGTTCGGTGGAGAACTGTTTGTAAAGAAGCGATACAGCGCCGCCCCCCACCACGATGAGAAGAAACTGGTAGCTAAGTTTGAAGACCTCTTCATCGAGTTTTTGCTTGATTGTTGCACCGCATAACAGGAATGCAAGCACCCCTATTGAGGCAAGAGTCACCGTGCTGAGGATCAAGACCGACGTGATCGAAAATTGACATCGGTCGCGGCCACGCTTCTCCGGTTGTTGCTGCGGCTTGTGTTCCAGATTTGCTTTCTCACCGACCTTTTCGATACTCATATTCATGAGACTCCTTGTAAGGAGAATTGGGATTACGGAATTGCGTTCACACCTTCAGCAAAGCTGCGCAGGAACGACGCTGTTCGCTAAAATTTCTTTAGGCGGACGTGCCGCTCGGGACTGTCGTTGGTACCATTTTGGTTTTTTGATGACGGCCTCTCCAAGGTTGCGGAGTACGACCCTACGCTTCTGCCAGTCTGCGCGCCACGGCCATGCGGCTGCACCCAAGCTGTGCGCCGATCTGCACCGCGCTGAGTTCCTGATCTGCCAGCTTACACACATTGGCGAAGCTAAACCTGTAGATATGCATACAGCGTCTCCCGGCTGATCCCGAACTCGCGCGCAAGGCCAGCTTTCTTCTCACCAGCGGCAACACGCTTGCGGAGGTCGTCTGCCTGCTCAGCAGTCAGGGAAGGTTTGCGACCGCGATACACTCCTGCTTTCTTCGCAAGGGCGATTCCCTCGCGTTGACGTTCCCTAATCAGTGAGCGCTCGAACTCCGCGAAGCTCGCAAGCATATTAAACATCAGCTTGCTCAGAGACGTATCGCTGTCGTCCCCATTGAACGTCAGGTTCTCTTTCAGGAATTGAACAGCCACGCCACGGGAATTCAGGTCTGTTACCAGCTTGCGAAGATCGTCCACGTTGCGGCCCAGTCTGTCGAGAGAGTGAACGACAACGGTGTCACCCTCGCGGACGAAAGACAGCATCGCCTCAAGCTGCGGGCGCTTCGTGTCCTTGCCGCTGCACTTGTCAGTGAATGTCTTGTCCGGCGATTCGCTCTTGATGCTCGCAAGCTGGCGCTCGGGGTTCTGGTCTACGGTGGAAACGCGAACGTAGGCGATTCGCTTGCTGTACTTCCGTGCTGCGGCTGCTGCGGTCATCTTGTCCTCCAAGAGTGGAGTGTCAAGATGAACTCTAGACCAGCGTCCAACCTGTGTCAAGAAACTAAATTACGAGCCTAGTCTGACAGAATCCGGCCTCATGGTTGACGCCGATCTGGAGCGTACTCCAAATTGACAAGTGCCTATTGCAGAGTGTGCGCAGGTTTACGGTTCGAGATCAGGGAAGTCATTTGAGGCGACGCAACAGGAAACGGCTGACAAGCAAGACTAGATGAAACCGAAAGGTGCAGTCTTCTTCGTCAGAAAGTCCCGGATGGGCACCTTGAGGATGCAACCGCTTGAGGACGCCATTTATGAAGTTCTTGCCGTCCGCGCTCCACTCGTTCAAGCTCGTCAAAAGAAACGGGGGGCTCAGGGTGGAGAGGAGCTGACGGCGATTCTCTTCCGTTCTTGCGGCAGCGGCCCCTCGCGGATCCAGCTTGTGCGCTGTCTCATCAAGCAAGGAAACAAAAGCAACACGCAGTTGGCTATTAGAAGCGGCCCAATTCGCCGCACTGTGGTTCTTTGCAGCCTGCTCCAAGTGACCTTTGGTCGTCAGAAATCCTAGTCGATTTATGGCCGTATGAACCTCATCATCAATGGCGGTGAAATTCAGCGGTATGGCAATGGCTCTCACCAATCGGCCATTCTCGATAATGTATCCATCCTGCTTCAAACAATCCCGCAACTTTGCAGACTCATGGTGATTAAAATACGAAAGTCTTGACGAGCCAGCATCTATGGCGCGACTGACAACCGCTTCGCTCAGGTCGCCGCCATCAACAGTGCGGGAACCCGGATTAGCGAGCAGCAACTTCTTTAATGCATTTGCCCAGTTGCTGCGAATAAGGCGCGCGCGAGCGAGCCCGCTGAATGTCAAGCCCCATTCGGCGTACATCCTGTCGAAGTCGAAGTCGTCCCTGTCGATGGCCTGTTCCAGAACATCTACAGCCGCAAGAATCGTCGAACGCGAAAACTTGGAGTGTGCTGGCATATTTTGGCTCGGGTCGTCGGGAGTGCCTCTCCCCTCGAGTTTAGACCGAATCGGTTTGCGCCAGCCTGACCCAATTGCCTATCTCTTGCTCACCCTGAGTACCGTATTCGGTATCGAGAAGGCCGAGCAGACATGCCGACTCGATGATGACGTGGTGACCAACAAGCTCGAACTTGAAGTCCAGCAGCACTCACCAGCGCCGGGTCTTTGCACATGCGGACATTTTCGTTGTGCGTGGAAGCGACTGCCGATCCACTCCGTAATCGCTTTGTTCGGAGGAAGTGATGGCAGGGGCACAGCAGCATCGAAGGCAAGGCGACGTTTTGGCGTCTCAAAATTGAGACATCAGCCCGGGCCGTGCGTTAGGTGCAGACTCGCCTGAGAGCAAGCGTTGCTCCCGCTCTTTTTTCTTTCGCCTCAGTTCCTCCAACCTCTCTTGAACTGCGTCGAAGAAGTGAATCGTTAGCGGCGGGTTTCCAGCGTCAGCAAGTTGGTTTCGAGGGATTGCCTTTCCCTCAACGCGATCCAGAATCTCGCGGATGGCTTGCATATTCCCGCGACGTGCAAGCGTCACGAGCTTCGCGGCGATCAACTCCAGATTGCTGCGGTGAGCCTTATCGGAGGGACAGCGCTTCTCCAACTCCTCCAGCAACGCGTCCGTCAACGCGGTGCGCCGAGGTCTGCCGTTGCGATTGCCACTCACTCCCTTTGGCCAAGGCGTCAAATTCTCCCGTCGTCCCGCCATTGTTTCCTCACTGTTCCGGTTCGCAGATGTAACACTCTTTCTCCCCTCCCATGTTAGCTCGTTCACGAACAAAAGGCGAACCCAGAATGGCTATTGCTGCGCCTAGGAGCCGTTTACAGCGGCTTTCGGGCGCTAGATGGCCCCTGAGTACCTCCCAAGACGAATCAGACGCGGTGACGAAAAAAGGGGGGAGCCAGCGTGTAACGACAATTCCGTGATGTCACTGGCGTGCACCCAGGGCGAATTTCGTAGCCTCGCCGGGCGTTTTCCCAACCAATACAGCCCCGCAGCGACCGTGACGCCAATAAAGCCGATGGCGGCACCTGGCAGCGGTTCGGTGATCAGGCCGGCGATGACGGCGGCAAACAGCGCGAAGTAATGCCACGCCATCGCGCTCAGGCCGGAGGGCGCCGGTATCACAACAAGTATGAGTCCCAGAGCCAGCGGCCCAATCCATTTTCGAAGTTGCTTGGAAGGAGCGGCCGGTTAGCTGGCAGGTGCGACTGGCTGCGGGGGCGCCACAGTTGGCGAGGACATGGGTTGGCTCCTTTGGCTCGGAGAGTATGTCCTGACGCGCTCAGCATCGCATTAAATGCGAACTGCTAGCGGTGATGAATAACCGTGTACGAGGTGACGAGGAAGGGTGGCTGCGTTACGGGTTGTAGCGCGCAAAGACGCCTGATGTGCCGCGGTGAAACCCAGACGCGCAACTTGTTGACTCTGTGTTTCTCAAAATCCAACAGAATCACTGAATTGGCCCTTTTTGCACACCGTTTGCACACGCAGTGCATTACGTTTCATTAACAACCTTTTGCACACGAGCGAAGGCAACCATGCGGGCCGAACCCTGCCAGGTGCTACCGCGACACGCAACTCGGACTCACTACGACCAAGTCGGTCACGGTAACTGTGCCATCGTTCTCGGGCGACTTCACGACAGTCACCCTGACCTCCTCATCGAGAAAGAGGCCGAGGTCGACACTGTCACTCTTAAGCTCCCACCATTGCACCCTTGGACCAAGCAGTGCGTACTCGTCTGCACCGGATCCTCGCCCCAGACAGCCGGCCAGCACTGTCGCTTCGGGGGCGCGCTGATCGCCGGTGGCGGGAGCGCTGCCAAGGTACGGAGTTGTGGTCGTGTTCTGCGCGTACCCCACTGTCGCAATGCCGACCATCAGACTGGCCGCAAGCAGCCATAACGCAAACGTCTTTTTCATGTTCATGATGCCCTCCATATATGATTGCTCACCTTTCTAATTGCTATGCCTCTAGTAGCTACTAGCCAAGATAAGGATGTCGCGGCCTTGAGTCTTCAGACCGAGAAAGCGCGCACATTACGTGTGCTACTTCAAGGCAAGCTCTGGCTGGTACCGATGAATCCTGAATCACGGCTTCCCAGCTGGCGCAAAACTCTTAGCGATGCCTACCTCTGAAGCGAAAGTGCCTCGCGAGCCATTGTGGGCGGTGGGTAAATTGGCAGTTCGCTCCGCATCTTCCGTCAAACGGACCGCTTCCTTCATCTGTTGCAGGGAGACGATCATGGAGTTCCTTGAGACGCGGCGCACGATAGGGTTGACCACCCAGCGTAGGGCAGTGGGAATGTCGCGACTCAAGGCAACCGCCTCGACTTCCACATAGGTTCCACCGTCTCTTTGCTCAAACCTGGCGACACTGTACAGGCGCCAGACGTAGCCGCTGCCATGATCCGGCGGAAGCTCCTGCTCGTCCGGGCGGCCGCGGTGCCGAATCTCTTGCACCCGCGTGGTCTGCGTGGTGCTGTACCATCGCCGGTCGTCGATTTTGAAATAGCAGGTTTCGTATTCCATGTCGAGCGCCGTCTCGGCTATGACCTCTTTGTTCACTACGCGCATGGAATACCTTTCACAGGGTCCATAACTGCTGAGCAACTTGGAATCAACAACCGTTGGCTTGTAATACTCCTTGTAGTTGCTGTAATCACGCGCGGCGGACAAAACCTCTTTGATACTGGCGTTCGGAAGAAACGCGGCGCCCATCCAATCGTGGATCAACCCTGAGGCCACCGGTTTTGGGTTCTCCTTCCCGACGGACGATACCAGAATCTCACCATCACGGACACGCTGAAGGCGCTCGGGCTCCTGGTCGACCCAGAGAAAGCGTGTTTGGGAGGCCATCTGTGGACGGGCAGCATCGACGTAAGCGTTCCAATAGACCAAAGTGTCTTGCCTCAACTCAGATCCATGGGAGAGCGAGGGCGCGACGAGACAGCCCAAATATACGAGCATGACAATAAGGGCTCGGAGTATGCGGAAGCTGTAACGACTGCCAAAGCTTGTCTGTCTAGCTGAGGTCCCTTTCATGCTTGGCCACCTCTTGTTCGTCGCGCAAGCGATGGATTTGAACGACAGAATCCAAAACTTGCGGACTACTCGATCTGAGGAGCAAGGCAGATGCCAAGGCACGATCAATATAAGTGGATGGGAATTCAACACATTGACGAATTGAGGCTGGACGATCTGGCAAAAACTGTCGATCGTACATTGGCAGTGGTGACTTTCTGCCCACATTTTGGCACGTTTTCGGGAGGGCCGTAGCCACCCGTCAAGAGTCTCGTCCCACGGATTTCAATCTGCGCGCCGGGAATAGTGATCGCATTCGATGACATGTTGGGTCGCTGCCGCCGAGTCAAACCATCCGCTGTCAGATCTTCAACAGTTTCGTTGTCAAGGCGCCAACGCTGCCGTTGAAATCGGCCACAATTTTGCGACGGCTTTGGACATTCCCCTCGAGGGACCCTCATGCACGTTGCAGATGAGCCGGTTAGCCGTGTTCCATTTTGGAAACACATGTGCTCCATGTCAGCGAGCCACAACGCTCGGACACCGAGGATTGAGAAAGGAAATATATGGCGAAGAGAGTAGCTGACCTGCTTGTCGATGTGTTGGTGGAAGCGGGAGTTAAGCGGATCTATGGCGTGAGCGGCGATTCGCTCAATGGAATAACGGATTCGATCCGCACACGAAGGCAGATCGAGTGGATCCATGTGCGCCACGAAGAGGTCTCCGCTTTTGCCGCGGGAGCAGAAGCGCACCTGACGGGAAGCTTAGCAGTTTGCGCCGGCAGCTGCGGCCCGGGCAATCTGCACTTAGTCAACGGACTTTATGACTGCCATCGCAGCCGCGTTCCCGTCCTGGCGATCGCGGCGCAGATTCCCAGCCAGGAAATCGGCAGTGGATATTTTCAGGAGACCCATCCTGACTATCTCTTCGGCCAGTGCAGCCACTACTGCGAACTGGTCTCGCAGCCGTCGCAGATGCCCCGCGTACTCGAAATTGCGATGCAGACTGCAATCTCACGACGCGGGGTTGCGGTGGTTGCCCTGCCAGGCGATGTGGCAATGCGCGACGCCATCCATGAAATGCCGAGGGTGCATTTCCCCGAAGCCAAGCCTACGGTCTGTCCCTCTGAAGACGAACTCAACCTGCTCGCCGACCTCCTGAATCGCTCGGAAAGGATCACCATTCTCGGCGGTGCCGGCTGTGCCGGGGCTCATGACGAACTGGTGGAACTTGCGGGCAAGCTGCAAGCTCCCATCGTTCATGCGATGCGCGGGAAAGAGTTCATCGAGTACGACAACCCGTTCGACGTGGGTATGACCGGTCTGCTGGGATTCTCTTCCGGCTATCACGCGATGATGAACTGCGATCTATTGCTGATGATCGGGACGGACTTTCCCTATCAGCAGTTCTATCCGCAGGACGCCACGGTGGTGCAGATCGACGTTCGCGGGGAACAACTCGGACGGCGTGCCAAGCTGGACTTCGGCTTCGTCGGGGAGATCAAAACCACGCTCCGCGCGCTTTTGCCGAAGCTGCAGCAAAACCGGTATGAAGCCCATTTGAAGCGGTCGGTTGAGCACTATCGCGAGGCGCGCAAGGGCCTGGACGAGGTCGCTAGGGCTAATTCCGGCGAGAAAACCATTCATCCTCAGTATGTCGCTCATGTGCTCAACAAGCTCGCAACGGAAGATGCCATTTTCACCTGCGACGTGGGCACACCCACGATCTGGGCCGCCCGGTATCTCACCATGAACGGCAAACGCCGAATTATCGGCTCGTTTACCCACGGGTCGATGGCCAATGCCATGCCGCAAGCCATCGGCGCGCAGGTCAGTTATCCCGGCCGACAGGTGATCTCGCTGTCAGGCGACGGCGGCCTGGCGATGCTGATGGGCGATTTGCTCACACTCCGCCAGCACCAATTACCGGTGAAAATAGTCGTCTTCAAGAACGAGTCGCTGGCATTTGTCGAGCTGGAAATGAAGGCGGCCGGAATTCTCGACTTCAGCACCGACCTGCACAACCCCGACTTCACCAAAATCGCGGAGGGAGCTGGAATTCTCGGGCTACGGGCGGACACTCCGGATCAGGTCGAGCCTACGATCGCGCGAGCCCTCAACCATAAAGGCCCAGCGTTGATCGAGGTCCCGGTGTCCCGTCAGGAGCTCTCCATGCCACCGACGATTACTTATGAGCAAGCGAAGGGCTTCGGCCTGTTCATGCTCAAAGCCGTGCTCAATGGCCGTGGTGACGAAATTGTCGATCTCGCTAAGGTCAACCTGCTTCGCTAGGACGAGGAAACTAGAGGTATCACATGACCACACAAACCATCACGGCTCCCCCCATTACCTATACAGCAACGAGCGCCACGCGAGTTCGGGCCTTCCAATTCGCGTGGGCGCTGGCTTTGTTGTTTTACTTTCTCGAATATGCCGCGAGATCTGCACCTGCGGTCATGATCCCGCACCTGTCACTGGCGTTTGGCACGACTGCGGTCGGCGTCAGTGCGATTCTCGGCGCCTACTATTACACCTATTCGCTTAGCAGCCTTATCGCGGGTGCTGCGCTAGATCGGGTTGGCGCGAAAAAGGCCGTGCCGATAGGCATTTTCATTCTGGCGGTGGGCTGCCTGCTCTTTAGCGTGTCGAGCATGACCCCTGGATACGCAGGGAGGCTGCTACAGGGCGCCGGTTCGGCCTTTGCCTTTACCGGCGCGGTCTATCTTGCAACGCACGGTTTTTCGGCGCGATGGCTGGCCACCGCCATCGGAGTCACACAGTGCCTTGGGATGCTAGGAGGAGCGGCGGGGCAGTTCGTGGTGGGGCCTGTGCTCGAACATGGCGTTGCGTGGCAAGCGGTCTGGCATACGCTTGGCGCGACCTGTCTAGTCATTGGTGTGGTGCTGTTCGCAATTACTCCCGCCGAAACCCACCCGCCAAGCACTAGTTCCAGCTGGACATCCGTGTTACGTCCTTACGCGGTCGTATTTCGAAACCCGCAGTCGTATCTGTGTGGCCTGGTGGCAGGGCTTCTGTTTGCGCCCACGACCATCGGCGACATGACCTGGGGGGTCGCGTTCTTTCAGCGCGAAAGGATGTTCAGCTATCACGATGCCGTGGTTACCGGTTCGCTTGTTCCACTGGGATGGGTAATTGGTTGCCCCCTGCTCGGCTGGCTGGCGGACAAGATCGGCCGGCGCAAGCCTGTGCTAATTGGAGGTGCGGTGGTCATGCTGATGTCTGCTGCCGTTATCGCTTTCTCTACCAGCCACATGGCTGCCGAAGTAGGCTGCGTGGTCCTTGGAATAGCCTCCGGTGCTGCGATGATTCCGTACACCATAATCAAGGAAGTTAATCCAGACGAGGTCAAGGGTAGCGCTACGGGCGGGATTAACTTTCTTACCTTCGGCGTCACCGCAGTCCTTGGACCCATCTTTGCCGATCATTTCGGCAAAGGTATCGCAAGCACGCAAAACCATATCGCGCACTTCCGCGACACTGGCATGTTTTGGATAGTCAGCATAATTATGGCGATCCTGTTGAGTGTCTTTCTGCGTGAGACCGGGCACAGGGCGAGTAAAGCATAGTTCAAGGCTTGTCGATATGAAGATACTTTACCTCCTTTCCGTGTGGCTATTTCTCGCAGGCGCAGTGCTGGCACAGGACAGCAGTCAGGATCCGAAGCTGTCGACGGATGGCGTCGACCTTGCTGGGGAGGTGAAGGCCCTTCGAGAAGGTCTGTCGCAAACCCAGAAGCAGTTAGCTGCGGAACATCAGGAAATCGAGACGTTGAAGGCGAGCCTGAAACCTGGCGCCGGCAACCCGGCTTCGAACGAGCTAGCACAAGGCGAAGCCGCGGAAAGGGCCTCTGATGGTACCGAGTACAGGATGGAGGGGACCGCATCCCATACCGTCGCAGACACTGAGCACAAACCAATCTCTCAGCAAGGCGAAGAGACACAGGAATCCAACCAGCCGTTGGGCTCTTTCAAAGTCGGTACCGCGGTCTTGGACCTCGGAGGCTTCGTCGACTTAGAGAATATTTTTCGCACAACCAACACTCAGAGCAACATCGCCACAGCCTTTGCCTCCATACCTTACAGCAACACACCGCAAGGAAATATCTCAGAATTCCGTACCACGGCACAGTTCTCTCGCCTGAGCGTGAAGCTTACAGATAGTTTCATGGGCAACGATCTCACCGGCTACCTTGAAACCGACTTCAGCGGCAACGACGCTAGCAATGTCTATCAAAGCGTGAACGGCCATACCAACCGGCTGCGGCTGTACTTTGCGGACCTCAAGCGCGGCAAATGGGAGTTCCTGGGCGGACAGACCTGGAGCTGGCTGACGCCCAATCGGAACGGCATCGGCCCCATGCCTGTCGATTTGGCGCTTACCTACAATGAGGACCAGAACCTGGGCGTCGGAGTGCCGTACACCCGGGCAGCCGAGCTCCGGGTCGCCTATCACACCAATGAACATTGGGCGATGGGCGCCGGCATTGAAGATCCCAATCAATACCTCGGCGGCTTCGTTGCGCTCCCGGCGGGCTTTACTTCCGTTGGTACGCAGTTTGACAACGGCGCTCAGATAGGGTCGCCGAATGCTTTCCCTGATGCCCTGTCCAAGATTACCTATGACAGAAGGTTCTCGGGCAGGCACTTCCATGCAGAAGCCACCGGTTTGTTTACGGGCGCGCATGCTGCGCTGATACCCACTGGATCAACTTCTTTCAAGACCCACAGCACTGTCGGTGGCGGAGGTCAGATCGCAGCCAACTATGAATTGTTGCCAAAGCTCACGGTGCTGGCCAATGGGTTTTGGAGCGATGGTGGCGCCCACTACCTTGTAGCAACAGGGCCGCAACTCGTGGTTCGCCCTGATGCCGACGGGAGAGACGTGAGTCTTTCCATGGTGCATGCCGGAGCGGTTTCTGCAGGTCTCGAATGGAGAGCGACTACGAAACAGGCGTTTGCTGTGTATTACGGAGCAGATTATTACGGGCGGAATTTCTTCCCCGACACAACGAATACTACGCATCAGGGAACCATCATCGGTTATGGCGGGCCTGGCTCTCCCAATACAAACAACCGGGCTATTCAGCAGGCAACCTTCGACTGGATACAGACTTTCTGGAGTAATCCAAGATATGGGGCGCTACAGACTTACGCGCAATATTCCTATCTGGCTCGTTCCCCGTGGTATGTAGCTCCGGGCAGTCCCAAGAATGCGCATCTCAGCATGGTCTATTTCGGAGTGCGCTATGTTTTGCCTGCCACTTTCGGCACGCTGGTCCGCGTGCCTCAGCCGAACTAAAGATGAGGCATGTGGCGACTGACGACATTCCGTTCAGCTTTGAGGGGAGCAGCTTTGCTCATTGTTCTACAGTACGCCAGCTTTGCGCTAGCCCAGAGCGCACCCGCTTCGGCTGGTCAACTGTGGCATTCGCCTGTTGAACTCAAAGTCGAAGCAGATCTTCGAAATGTTCCAGACTCGAGGTTCGCTCTGGATGCAGCCACGACGTATTCGCTAGCAGAGCTGATTGACTTAGCTGAATCGCACAACCCCGCGACCCGCGTTACCTGGGAACATGCCCGCGCTCAAGCGGCGAACATGGGGGTAGCACGGAGCGAGTTGTTTCCCACGCTTGCAGCGGCTGCACTTTCGCAGACTGCCCGCCAGGAGGTCTTATTTAGCAACCGCTTCTACGGTCAGGTGATCCAGGACTTTCAAGTGGCGCTCGATCTTAACTACACGGTCTTTGATTTTGGCGCCAGGTCAGGCCGAATCGATGCTGCGCGCGCGCAGGTTCTAGCGGCGAATTTCGCATTTAACGACACCCATCGTAACGTCATTTACCAGGTGCAGCAGGCGTACTACCGCCTATTGAGTTCGATGGGGCAGGAGGATGCCGCGCGAGCTAGCCTGTCCAACGCGCAAACGGTGCAGCACGCGGCCGAAGAACGTCTGGCCAATGGTTTGGCGACTCTGCCTGACGTGCTGGAAGCGCGGAGCGCGACGGCCCAAGCTGAGTATGACCTGCAATCTGTGATTGGGGCCGAGGAGATTGCCCGGGGTGATCTCGCGACCGCCGTGGGTACAACCGCAACCACCATGATCCAGGTCCAGCGGCTGGACCAGATCCCCACTCCCGAGTCAATCGGCGATACCGTCGAGCAAGCGATCACTCGGGCGTTCGGGCAACGCCCTGATCTGATGGAGCGGGCGAGCGAAATACGATCTGCCAATGCGAGCGTGAAGCAAGCACGAGCTGCATACTACCCGGCACTGAACCTGGACGTGCAACCAGCCGTTCCATTGCTCTATGGCGTACAAGAGCCATACCCCTGGTCCCATACGGCAGACTTGACCGGCATCATAGCGTTCACTCTCAAGTGGACCGTCTTCGATGGAGGCGCACGAAAAAACAGGTTGGCCGAAGCGCAGGCCAATGTCCACGTGGCGGAGGCTCAAGCCAACGTCACTCGCAACCAAATTGCCGACGAGGTGTGGACAGCGTACTCGAATCTGAACACGGCATTTCGGCAGCGCCAGGCGGCCATCGCGCTGCTGGAAGCCGCCAGCCAGTCCTACAACGCGGCCCTCGAGTCTTACAACTACGGCGTACGCAGCTTGTTGGATGTGACCGCCGCCCAGCGAACTCTCGCGCAAGCCCGCTCGGCGGATGTCTCAGCGCGGTCGCAGGTCCTCACGTCTGTGGCGGCCATGGCTTTCACAACCGGAGACTCAATTCAGCGCGGCAAGACGAGGCCTCAACCATGAATATAGGTGTCTCTCGCCGAGTGTTCTGGTATTCGCTGGTACTAACGCAGTTACCGCTCACGGGTTGTGGCCGAGCTCCCGCGTTCGACATCATGGGCTCATTCTTTCCCGCATGGCTGGCTTGTTTCGCGATGGCTGTCTTGCTCACGGTGGTTTCACGAGCGCTGTTGGAGCCGCGCATCGAAATCTCCCTTCCGATCCTGGTTTATCCGTGCCTCACGGCACTATTTGCATTCGCCTTATGGCTCATGCTGTTCCACTGAAGCAGACGACATGGCAACTAACGACAATACGGAATTACGCAAGCGTCTGGAACGCTGGGTCAGCGCGGCAATTGTAATAGCCGCCGCGGGCTTTGGATGCTTTGTGCTTTATCACACCGGCCGTTATCCACGAACGGACGATGCAGAAGTATCCGCAAATTTCATCGGGATAGCGCCGCAGGTCGAAGGCCCTCTCATCCGGCTGAACGTGAAAGATAACCAGTTCGTGAAAAAGGGCGAACTGCTGTACGAAATCGATGGACGGCCGTATCAGTACGCGCTGGAAAACGCGCTTTCCGAGGAGGCGACGCTGGAAGGCCAAATCAACGATGAACAGAGAAAGATTGCTGCGCTGGTGAGTGCGGTTTCTGTCGCTCAAGCCAACATTCACAGCGCAGAAGCCGAGGTGCTGGAGGCTGAGCGTGGTGTAGCTCGAGCACGCGCCGAATGGAATTATGCGAACAACAACCTGCATCGCCTGGAGCCACTACTTACCAAGCAGTTCGTTACCGTCGATCAGGTAGACAGGGCCAGGACTTCGGAGACGGCACAGGCAGAAGCTCTCCGGCAGTCCGAATCTGCCTTGCAGCTCGCCAAAGCACAGTTGAATGCATCTCTAGCGCAACACGAACAAGCCGGACATGCCGTCACCACCCTTGAGCCGCTGGTCAATCAGCGCGGGGCAAAGGCGGCGGCTGTCCAGACCGCACGCTACAACCTGAACAACTGTCGCGTGTACGCGCCGTTCGATGCCCGGGTCACCAACCTAACTATTTCAGAAGGAGCCTATGCTCATGTGGGCCAGCAAATGTTCACTCTCATCGATGCGCGTACCTGGTGGGCAATCGGCAATTTCCGGGAAGGCGAGTTGAAGCGAATCGCGCCAGGAATGCGTGCCGATGTCTATGTGCTCTCGAAGCCAGACGTGCGCTTTTCCGGGGTCGTAGATAGTATCGGCTTCGGAGTCACTCCGGATCCCGATCTGCTTGGCAAATTAGAAGCTGGCCTCCCGGATGTACAGCGCACGTTGAACTGGGTGCATCTGGCGTCGCGCTACCCGGTCCGTGTGCGCGTGGAGAATCCTACCCCTGATGTGTTTCGAGTAGGCGAGTCAGCCGTGGTCACCATTCGAGGACATTAGAGATGGCCACCGCTGTTCAAGGCTTGTCGCAACCCCCACGACTAATGGCGTGGATAGGCGGCCTGCTTCAAGAGGAACTTGCGTCCTACCCGGGCCGGACCGCCCTGATAGCGCGGATGACTCTCGCCGCCACCCTCGTCATGATCATCTGCATGACGTTTCAGATTCCGTTCGCATTCCAAGGTGCAATTTATGCGCTTCTGATTTCTCGCGAAAGTCCGCGAGCCACTCTGGAATCGGCGGGGATCATAGCGATTGTTACCGCGGTCGGGGCGACATTTCTTCTGGTCTCGGTGCAGTTCGTTATAAATATTCCCGGGCTTCACTTTTTCTGGGTGATAGGCTGTTTCTTCCTGGCTTTTTATGCCATTGGCACTCTGACGAACTACACCATGGCGGTCATCTTCGCCATTATGGTCTCGGTAGTAATTCCGTTGTGGGACCGCCATGTGTCCGCCGAAACTAATGTAGAGGATACGCTTCGGCTGTGTTTGGTAGTTTCGATAGCCGTAGTGATCACGGGGGCCATAGAACTGGCGTTTGCGCGGCCTAAACCGGGAGACAAAGTCGTTGTGCCGATCAGCGACCGCTTATCGGCAGTCGGGGACTTATTGACCTGCTACGCTGAGGGCCGTTCCGTTGATCCCGCTGTCGAGAAACAAATCGTCCGGCAGGCGACGGTTGGAACTTCAATGCTGCGACGCATCTTGCGGCGCTCGGGTTATTCGCCACAGTATTCCGTCGATATGTCAGGTGTGGCAGCCCTGGTTGGCAGGCTCGTCGACCTGGCCGCGGGCCTGAGCCAGCTCCACTTCCAGCTTTGTGCCGAAGAGCAAAGGCGGTTCCGAAGCTTGGCAGCGGCCGTCCTGACCATTCGCGACGACCTCACAAACCGGCGGATTCCGGCGCCGATTCAGTTCGATGCAAATAGAGAATCCGCCGCATTCGTCCCATTACTGGGTGCGATGGAACATACAGTAACTCTTATTTCTGAACTGTTCGCGGGTTGTCGGTCGGTTCAAGAATATGTCCCGTCAGCGGACGACCTGCCGCGACCAGCGCTTCTTGCCCCAGACGCGCTGGCCAACTCTGAGCACCTGCGCTTCGCGCTAAAAGGCTGTCTAGCTGCGGGCGGTTGTTACGTGTTCTATAACTTAGTCGCATGGCCCGGCATCAGCACGGCTGTGACCACCTGTCTGCTGACCGCACTTTCAACTATAGGTTCCTCTCGTCAAAAGCAGGTTCTTCGCATAGCGGGGGCGATCGTTGGGGGCCTCGTAATCGGCATGGGCTCGCAGATATTTGTTCTCCCCTATCTTAATTCGATCGCCGGCTTTGTAGTTCTCTTCGCTGCCGTTACCGCCTTGTCTGCCTGGTTTATGACGTCGAGTCCGCGATTGTCATACTTTGGGCTTCAGGTCGCCCTCGCTTTCTATCTCATTAACCTAAGCGAATTCAAAATACAGACGTCGCTCGCGGTGGCGAGAGATCGTGTTGTCGGCATTCTGTTCGGTCTTTCCATGATGTGGCTGGTATTTGACCGATTGTGGGGTGTGCCCGCAGCCGTCCAGATGACGAAGACGTTCATCTCCAATCTTCGATTGCTGGCGCAATTCGCAAGAGAACCAGCCACAACGGACCCGAAAGCTGCACTCGCGCGGAGCCTTGCTCTTGGCGAGACTGTCAACACCAATCTCGACAAAGTACGAGCTCTCGCCGATGGTGTTCTCCTGGAATTCGGGCCTTCTCGCCAGCAGGACCTCGTATTGCGTAATCGCATCCGGCAATGGCAACCGAACTTACGCATGCTCTTCATTACTCGCATTGTCTTGCTGAAATACCGGCTTCGGCTCCCCGGCTTTGAGCTACCAGAAGCACTGCAGCCGGCACAGCAAGAGTTTGATAGTCACCTGGCCGCGGCACTGGACGGAATGGCCGATCGATTGGAGGGTGCTGAGACGAAGCAACCGGAAGATCTGACAAGTGCGTATGCCCAGCTCGAACAAGCGGCGTCGAAGGCCTCGCCGGATCCGCAACACCAGCGCACACCGACATTACAGTCATTGCTTCTTCTCTCGCAGAGAGTCGCAGACCTGACAGACTCCCTGGAACAGGACATTGGATGAGGGATGAGCGATTCTGTCAGCGGAATTCACGGAATAACACGCGAAAGTCAGACAGTTGACTTTGTCCAAATCCCAACGTCGCTCGAAATCCTACCCATATCCATCCATTAAGTAAGTTACGAATGCTGAAGTACTTCCATCGCATCTCGCGTTCGGGAAAGTTTGGCATGGCGCGCGCATAGAGAAAGGCGATGAGCGAGTCTCATCCTGACTTGAATTCCGAGTCACAGGAGGAATAAGGCATCATGGTACGCAGACTCAGAGTCGTCCTACTGATCTTAACCGTTGTCGCAGTGGCATTCACGTTTTCGCTTTCGGCCCTTGCAGCCACCAATCCGTGGTCTGTGGACCCTAATACGTCCGCTGCCCGGTTGTTTCTGGGTTCTCCAGCAAATCCTGACGCATTTAATACTGGAGTCGCGCGGGTCAGGGGAAAAGTCGACCTGGATCCAGATGATCTAAACAATTCAGCGGTCGATTTTGCAATATATCCGTCTGATGAGAAGTGGAGCGGACTCTATCCCGACGGTAGCTTGCGTGCGGGGTACGTCCCGGACTCGGCTGATCAGACCCTATTGACATTCAAGTCGGAGCATGTTCTGGCGCCTGGCAATGGCAAACTGGAAGTTGTCGGCAACCTGACACTCATCCGCGTGGAGCGCAGCGTTACGATTGACCCGACCCAGGCGTATGCCGGCCCGGTCTTCGGCCCGCCCGTCATTCGCACTGAGACTCGCGAAGTCACATTCGAAGTGCCGGACTACAGGGCCGCGGCCACAGCTCATCCCCAGAGTGAGATCGCATTATCGGCGTCGACCCAAATCGGCTACGAGAACTTCCCCGGACTGTTCAGCGCAGTGCCAAACACTAACTGGCCGCCTGTGATCGCTAACGAACACTGCCAGATGCCCTCGACCATTGGAGATGACTATCGTGGCCCGCAATGCACCGGGACGGTGATCGCTGCGACTGACAACAAGAACTGCCACATGCCATCCAACCTGGGAGAAGGCTACACGGGCGCCGTGTGCACTCCGCCCGCCGGTAATCAGACGACGATTGTTGTTCAACTGAATCTGACTGAGGCAGGATCCCCGTCGCCGAACAACATCGTTTTGAGCGGCATCGCAACTCAGAACTGAAGCTTCAGTGCCGGTTGGATTGAGCGGGGGCCGCCGATCTGGTACAGCGGATTGAGGCCGCCGCTCTGGCCGCCGCTTCCTAGATAGCTGTTCAGCGTCAGCCTCGCCTGCCCGAACTGAGGAGAGCTGAGGTAGTTTACCAGGCTGCCGAAGTTGGGGTGGTTGAAGATGTTGAAGAAGTCGGCGCTCGACTGCAGCCGAACGCGCTCAGTAAGGGCGAAGGTCCGGCACGGGGTGAAATCGATCTGGGTGGCGCCGAAGCCGCGCAGGGCATTGCGTCCCAAATCGCCGTACCCGCTGGCAGGAATGCTGGAGCCGATTGGGCTCCTGCTAATATTCGGTGCTCTTCAAGGCTTCGCTGACACGTTGAAGGCGCTTGGGTCAGGCGCTTCTAAACGTAAGGAGACTTCAATTAAGTCGCCAGCATTCACCTCTACGTTCTGCCCTGCATGAAGGCCCGAGTAGGTGGCCTCGAGAAAGTAGAATCCTGGGGGCTGAACGTTGGAAAAAACGTACTTACCGTCCCGGTCAGTAATTGTGGAAACCACCCCAGCGTCGCCGTAGAGTGTGACCGTCGCTCCCTCCACGCCGTATGCCTTGTTGTGCGCTCCTAGAAAAACCGTACCTCTGAGATGACTCGTTGTGCTGGTGGCCTGAGCCGCCAGACCGCAGGGTATGGCAAGACAGACACTAAGCAATAGCAGTGAAGTCGTTCTTACAGTAGTGAAAATCATATTAGTACCCGACGTTCGAATTGATTGCTGCCCTTTGTCGTCTGCGCGCTCTGGCTTGCCACATATCATCCTGACCGTTACTCAATGTGCTCGAGAACCAATCACGTCTTTGCTGAGAAGATCGGCGATCGTGGCTAGTAGCGGCTCCGGTCCCTCCCCCTTTGAAAAAAAACCGTCAGCGAATTCAATGCCGGCGGGTTTCTCTATAGCACCCGAGACGATGAGGATCGGGACTTCCGGCTTAGCTTCTTTCATTTCTCTCGCAATCTCCGTTCCCGTCTTGTCCGTCAGGAAGTGATCGGCGACTACGAGATCAAAAGGGGTCTTCTTGAACAGCGCAAGACCTTCCTCACCGGATTGTGCCGTGACAATTGAGTAGCCGACGCTCGCCAGCACGAGCTTACGTATGCGAAGCGCCACCTCCGCGTCATCAATGCAGAGAATAGTCGGTTTGTGCGAGCATGATGCGCCCATCATTTGGTACACCTCCGGCAGAACCGATCTGGTTCCGCCACGCTGCGACTGACATCACGGCACGATCCGTTCCGCAGAGTCAACTCCAGCGCCCTCGATTCCGAGTAGATGCATGTCAGCCTCCAAAATGCAGAATGCGATCTCACTGGGGCAGAATGGCTTGCTGCTGGAGCTTGATTTCGTAACAAGCGTATAGCATCGAGATATTGACAGTGCCCAAATATTGTCACTTGTTGCGGTGTCAACGCTGAGCCACGATCAAACCGCAGGACCCCGGCATGGCTCCGGTTTCCATGTTGGCCGGGATGTCCACGCGCGATACTGCTGGCGCAGAGCGAGCATCGAGCGGTCTGCTGTTCAAAACTGAAGCTTCAGCGCCAGTTGCACCGAGCGCGGGCCGCCGATCTGGTACAGAGGATTGAGGCCGCCACTCTGGCCGCCGCTGCCCAGATAGCTGTTCAGCGTCTGCGTTGAAAAACCGAACTGCGGAGAGGTCATGTAGTTGATGGGGCTGCCGAAGTTGGGGTGGTTGAAGATGTTGAACATGTCCGCGCCCGCCTGCAGCCGAAAACGCTCGGTGAGCACGAACTGCCGCCGCAAGGTGAAATCGATCTGGGTGGCGCCGAAGCCGCGCAGGGCATTGCGCCCCAAATCGCCCTGCCCGCTGGCGGGAATGCTGAAGGCCGCTTTATTTATGATCCATCCGCCGGGCGCGTTGGGGGTTGCCGAACAGCATCCTGTCACCAGCCGATTTTCACCGCGAATTGTACCTGACGCGACGATGTGGAGGTCATGGTAATCAATCCCGCGGTGGTTACGGCCCGTCCATTGGCGGTGTACAAGTTATTGTTCGCGAGCGGAGGCGAGAAATTGGTGTGATTCAGCACGTTGAAGAATTCCGCCCGGAACTGAATGTTGAAGGTTTCTGAAATCTGCTTAATGTAATTGTTCTTGGATAGTGATAGATCGAAGTCCGAGAGACCAGGACCAATTAGGCTGTTTCGGCCTGCGTTTCCCAGGAGCGTGGCGGGGCTGGGAAAAGAGAAGCACTGCGTCTTTATGTAGTTAACCAGATTGCCGGGATTGACTGCCGACTCGCAGCCTGGTCCGTATATCCGGTTAGGAAAATCGAATGGATACGATGTTTTCAGGCCGAGAGGGTCTCCTCCGATCGTCGGCGTAAACGGAAGGCCGCTGCTGACCTGGTAGATGCCGCCAATTTGCCAGCCGCTCACGAACCAGCGCGCGCCGCTCCGGTCATTTGGGCCAGGGACCTGCCAAATTGCATTGAACACAGCATTGTTACGGATGTCAAAGTCCGAAAGTCCGCGGTTCACCCTTGTATCGAACCAGGGCAAATTTTGTATGGAATTGAGGAACTGGCTCCCAACGACAGAGGCAGAACTGGTATCGATGCTTTTCGCCCAAGTGTATGAGGCGCCGAACTGGAGAGGTTTCGCCATTTGCCGGACAACGTGGATCTCCAATGCGTCGTAGAAACTGCTGCCGTGCCATAAAAGGGCCGTGATCTGCCCAACATCAGGATTCACACGCGTACCGCTACCCGCTGGAGTTGGCCACAAGTATCCAGCCGAAGTTTGGGAGGTTGGCAGAACAATGTTCGCATCCTGAATTTGGAATGGCTGATGTACTCCGTGATTACCAACATAAGCAATCGTAGCGACAAGATTCCTTGCCAATTGTTGCTGGATATTGAGATTCCAGCTCATAACATAGTTGCGCGCAGGGTGTGAATCGATGTACTGGTATTTCAGTTGATTTGGAGTCAAGAGCGCGAATGCTGTGTTAGGAAAGCTCCCTTCCGGTAGTCCTGACGAGATCGCACCCCGCTCGAAAAAGGGGGCGGCGCTGTAAAGGGCGACAGCGAATTCATACGTAAGTGGTAGAACGTCATAGATTCCGAACGCGCCTCGAACGGCGGTGCGTCCGGAATAAAAGGGGTCCCACGAGAATCCAATTCGCGGTTCGAAATCCAGATACGTCGGATTAGAGAAAAACGGGGAACCCAAATGCGGCGTAGTGGCGGTGAGGCTGGGCAGGGTGGTCAGCCGGCCGTTCACTTCCGTTGGCACAGTTGCCATCTCATATCGCAGTCCGAGATTCGCGATAAAGTTGGAGGCCAGACGGAGGTCGTCCTCGAAATAGGCTCCCACTATCGTTTGCCGAAGCCTGTATGGGGAGACCTCTCCGCCAGCGAGGGCCGCGGTGAACGACGCCGGCTTATCGGCCAGGAAATCTGCGAGCGAATTAAATGTAAAAGTTCCATTCGGCTGGGAGGTGCCAAGTACATCATTCTGGACGAGCTCAACGTTGGCTCCGAACTTGAATGAGTGAATTCCCACGGTCCAGAACAGGTCGTCGTAAGCTTGGATTGCATTGAAGGTATAGTTGACCTCGCCGCCAGCACCGGGTCCGCCCGTGTAATTGGAAATTCCAGTTACACCAATGAACCCGACCGGTTTGCCGGGCACAAATCCGTTGCTGGGATCGCCTGCAAATGGGGCGAGCGCCTCGATTGGCTTCATCACGTCGGCGCGCACGCGGCTAAGGCCTACCCGAAAGGTGTTCACGAATGCTGGATTGAAAATTTTGGTGTATTCCGCCGTCGCAAGCTGACTGCGCGTGAGTGTTCCCGACACCACGGTTTGAAAGAGATCGGGCGACGTGAGGGTACTGTTGTCGAACAGATATGTTCCGTGTACCAGATCAGTAGTAGAAAAAGTGTGATCGATTCGGGTAATAAAAAAGTCTTCGCTTGCAATTTGCTGGCTGATCGAGGTGAAGGTCCCGGTGTCCCCTTTAATGTTGCTCGTCGGCAAAGGATAGAGGGTGAGATAGGGTTTTATAAGCGGGCTGACAGTGACGGCTCCCGCGACGAGCTGGCCGTTGCGCGCCGCCTCTGTTGGCACAACTGCGAGTTGAGTGACACTCTGGTCTTGCCGAAGCCCCTCGTAGTTTGCGAAGAAGAAGGTGCGATCTTTTTTTATGGGTCCACCCAGGGCAGCGCCGAATTGGTTTCGGCGAAATGGCGGAATCGTAGGGGGATCGAAATAATTTCGCGCGTCAAGCGCGCTGTTGCGCAGGAATTCATATATGGATCCGTGCAGCCTGTTTGTACCCTGACGGGTAATGGCGTTGATTACCCCCGCCGAAGTATTGCCGTAATCCGCCTGAGGGTTTGCGGTTATGACCGAGAACTCCTGGATGGCATCAACCCCCAAAGCAATGCCGAGGGCGCTCCCTGGAGCACCATTGGAGTAATCATCAATGCTGATGCCATCAACGAGGTAATTGTTCTGCTGCGGGCGGCCTCCGGAAATCGTCAGCTGCATTCCCAACCCGCGATTCCCTCGAATGAGGAAGTCAGTGGGTGCGGTTTGGGTCCGGACCTGTGCCGCCCCGGGCTCTAAAGCTGCCAATTGAGTCCAGTCGCGAGCATTGAGCGGCAATTCGCGAATAGTGTCACCGTTTACCACCGCGCCTAAAGTCGCATCGTTTGTTTCTACGGTCGTTGCCGCGCCTTGAACCTGAACAGTCTGGCTGGCGGGCCCGACCGCCATGGTGAGGTTCACTTCGAGGTCCAAACCTACCGTGAGTGTGAGGCCGGTAACAACTTCGGACTTGAAACTCTTGGCTGACGCCGTAACAGTGTAAGGGCCCGGGGGGAGATTGGGCGCGCTGTAGAACCCTGATCGATTCGTGACCAGCTCCCTGGTAAGATTGCTCGCCGTATTCTGGATTTTCACCTGAGCGTCGACGATGGCTGCACCTGAGCTGTCCGTCACTGTCCCGGCAATACGTGCGCCAGCAATCTGCGCACAGAGTGGAACTGCCACCAAGGCCGAGAGCCCGACGGAAAGGAAGCAAAGAACCGCGCATGACGACAGCCTCAGATACGCGTTCAGGTTTCGACCCACTCTATTGCCCCTTCTAGCGGCGGGCGGGATCCTTGCTCCGAAGCACGAGAATTAAAACGATTGGCCACCTTTACGAGACCCGCGGGTTGCGATGGCTTTAAGCGCCACCTATGTTACGCCTGCGGGGCGATGTCGGTTGTCAATTTATTGGCGGGAGGACAGGTCTAAGGGACGCCGCTGAACTAAGATAGATGCTCGTATGGGGAAAGCCCAAACAAAGGTCGTGGCATGTCTGGCCCTCCTGCTGGCATCCAGTGCTTTCGCTTTAGATCCTTCACTCGACGTTAGCCAGTACGCGCACACCGCGTGGAAGATTCGCGAAGGGTTCACTAGGGGCACCATCTTTTCGGTGGCGCAGACGCCTGATGGTTATCTGTGGCTGGGCACGGAATTCGGCCTGTATCGTTTCGACGGTGTTCGAGCTATCCCATGGCAGCCCCCAGCGGGTGAGCAACTTCCCGGCAATTCCATCCAAGCCCTGCTGGTCGCGCGCGACCAGACACTCTGGATCGGCACGCCGAAGGGGCTTGCCCGTTGGAAGAACGGCAAGCTGACGCAATCTCCAGAAGTTGCCGGGCAGGCAATTGGTCCGCTCCTGGAAGACAAGGAGGGAACGATTTGGTTTGGCGTTCAGGAGCCCGGCCGACTGTGCGCTCTCCGACCCGGTAAGGTCCAGTGTTACGGAGCTGGGAGTTTCGGCAATTCAGTGATTGCCCTATACGAGGACCGTAAAGGAAATCTCTGGGTGTCGGCTCAAACCGGAATCTGGCGGTGGGCGCCTGGCTCTCCAAACCACTACATGTTTTCCGACCGAGCGGTTCAGGCTAATGCGCTAATTGAAGACGAGAGCGGCGCACTTTTGATTTGCACGGCTATCTTGGGTGGGAACCCGTCTACCGCTATGAGCTCTATCGAAGGACTGCAACAGCTCGTGGGCGGCAAAATCAGGAGCTACGTGCTTCCACAGGGCTTCGGGCAGTTCAGGCCGACGCGCCTCTTTCGGAGCAGCGATGGCAGTTTGTGGATTGGATCAGTGCAAGGTTTATTGCACGTGCATCAGGGCAGGATCGATAGATTTGCAGCCACCGACGGTCTCTCCGGCGACGTTGTCAGAAGCATTTTTGAAGACCGCGAAGGCACTATTTGGGTCAGCACGCAGGACGGGCTGGATCGATTCCGCGAATTGGCGGTGCCAACAATTTCCAGAAACCAGGGGCTCTCGAATTCCGCAGCCTACGTCGTGCAGGCGGCCAGCGATGGAAGTATTTGGATCGTAACGGCAGACGGGTTAGATCATTGGGAGAACGGGCATGTAACGGTTTACGGCAGGCTAAAGGTGGCCGGTCGAATCACTCAGACAGATCAGATCGTAACAACGAGCGCCAGGGTAACGGAAATCGCAAATAGCGGCCTCGCAGGTAATGCTCGATCGTTGGGGCTGGACGACCGCGGGCGATTGTGGGCTTCGACCAATAACGGCATCTTCTACTTCCAACGCGGCCGATTCATGCCGGTTGCTGACATGCCGGGAGGGAATATATTTTCCATCGCCGGAGATACCCAGGGGAAGGTGTGGATAAGCAACGCCGACCAAGGACTTTTTCGTCGGACGCCGGAGGGCGCAGTTCAGCATATTCCGTGGACATGGTTCGGGCAAAAGCACGCGGCGGTAGCTTTGCTTCCAGATCGGATGCAGGGAGGCATATGGCTCGGATTTCTCGATGGCGGCATAGCTTACCTGAAGGACGGCCAGATTCGTGCTTCGTACAGCGTCACTGACGGGTTGGGTGGAGGTTCGGTTAACAATCTCCAGCTAACCGCAGACGGAGCCGTTTGGGTGGCGACGGATGGCGGCTTAAGCCGAGTGAAAGATGGCCGCATCGCGACCGTGAGCAGCAAGAACGGCCTACCCTGCGATGCCGTCCACTGGGCTATGGAAGACAACGATCATTCGTTCTGGTTGTATATGCCGTGCGGCCTGGTTCGGATCGATCGTTCGGAGTTGAATACCTGGGTGAATAACCCGAAGCACGTTATCAAAACTGGGGTTTTCGACGCCTCCGATGGAATAAGGAGCCGTGCCACGGCTGGCAGGTACGGCCCAAAAGTTACCAAGTCCCCAGCTGGAAAAATATGGTTTGCGGCCATGGACGGCGTGAGCGTCATCGATCCGCAGCATCTTCCCTTCAATAAGCTTTCGCCGCCGGTGCATATTGAGCAGATCACTGCCGATGGCAAGGTGTACGACGCGGCGAACGGGTTGCGTCTGCCGCCGCGGGTGCGCGATCTCGCGATTGATTACACGGCTCTAAGCCTGGTTGATCCCGAGAAGGTGCATTTCCGCTTCAAGCTGGATGTGCAGGACAAGGACTGGAGAGAGGTGGTCAACCGGCGCCGGGTGGAGTACTCGAACCTGCCGCCGGGAAATTACCGCTTTCGCGTGATCGCCAGCAACAACAGCGGGGTGTGGAACGAACAAGGCGCGGCGCTGGACTTCGCGATTGCGCCGGCCTACTACCAGACGAACTGGTTCCGCGGGCTGTGCGTGCTGGCGTTTCTGGCGCTGGTTTATGGGGCTTATCGATTGCGCTTGCGGGAGCTGCGGCAGCGGGAACAAAAATTCCGCGAAGCTATTGAGAGCATTCCGGCCATGGCGTTCACGGCGCAGCCCGACGGCTCGCGCACCTTCGTCAACCGGCGCTGGGTGGAGTACACCGGACTACCCACAGATCATGCGGCAGGCACTGGATGGCATGCTGTAATTCATCCGGATGACCTGAAGCGGGTCCTCGAGAAATGGCGGGGAGCCGTAGCCAGCGGCGAGCGGATGGAGTATGAAGCGCGGGGCCGGGGCGCCAACGGGGAGTATCGCTGGTTTCTGGTGCGCGCCGTGCCGGTGCGTGACCAGCGAGGAAGTATCCGCCAATGGTGCGGAGTCATGCTCGACATTGAAGATCGCAAGCGGGCCGAACAGGACCGCGAGCGACTGCGGACAGATCTCGCACATATGAATCGCATGAGCATCATGGGAGAGTTGTCGGCCTCGCTCTCGCACGAGCTAAAGCAGCCGATCGCGGCGGCTATCACCAGCGCCAACGCCGCCTTGCGATGGCTACAGCGCGATCAGCCCAATGTGGAGCGAGCGTGCGAAACGACAGCGAGAATCATTAGAGACGGGACCCGTGCCACCGACATCATCGACCGCTTGCGCACGTTGTACAAGAAGGCTCCTCCCAAACGTGAGCTGGTCGACGTGAACGAGCTGGTTAGCGAACTGGTCGGGCTGCTGCGCGGCGAGGCCACTCTGCACGCGGTTTCGGTGCGCACCGATCTTGCCGCTGAGGTTCCGAAGATCACGGCCGACCGGGTGCAAATCCAGCAGGTCTTGATGAACCTCATGCTCAATGGCATCGAGGCGATGAAGGAGACCGGCGGAGTGCTGACGGTCAAGACACAACTGAGCCAGGACGGCCGGTTGCTGATCTCGGTGAGCGACACCGGTGTGGGGCTGCCGGCGGAACAGGCGGAACAGATCTTCAATGCATTCTTTACGACCAAGCCGCAGGGTTCCGGCATGGGGCTGGCGATCAGCCGAACTATTGTCGAGTCACATGGCGGCCGTCTTTGGGCCAGCGCGAACGACGGACGGGGCGCGACTTTCCACTTCACCCTGCCAGTGGCAGCAGAGGTCGCGCAGGTGCCGGGCATCGGTACATGATTTCGCTGTCGCTCAGGCGGCCTGGCGGCGATAAAGATCGGCCTTGGCGCCGACCGCTTCGCCGAAATGGTAGTTGCTCCCCTGTCACGGGCAATTCGGAAAAGGGATTTGCCAGAGTGGTATAGGTTGGCTGGCGGCCATTCCCGGGCGAGCCTAGTTTGGCACCGCGCGTGCTAGAGGACAAGGATAGTGAAGGCGCTCCGATTCAATAGTCGGAAGCGAAGAAAGGAAGCGGACTGAGGGTGTACCAGCCCCAGACCGAGAAAGAAGCAGCCAAGTGCAACCAACACGCAAAGGCAACTCGACCGTGATTCTTCGTGGCAGGCGCTGTAACTGAACTCCCGTCTTTTTCCCTCCCCCAAGGCAGAGGCTGCTGGGTGCCAGCAGTCCCTGCCTCTCGCCTTTAGCGCCCGGGCTACCTTCGTGATTTGCTCTCGTGCCGGGACTCACACCGGAACGGCGTGGGCCGGCATTCAGCGAGTGCCAAGATCTTGACAATAGGCTTCGGTTCGGGCCAAAACCTGCACACTAGAGCTCGAGGATTATCTTCACTGCGGACGCTCCAAAGCATGCATTACCAGTCAAGTTATTGAACTAACAGGCCATGGCTGCATGAAACAGCTCTGGACTGCCAATTGCATTTGATCAGCAGTGTAGGCAGTTCGGTTTCTCACGTCTGGGGCCGGCGTGATGATCCTCGACAGAAGTGTAGGGATTAAGGGAAGGTGCGTCTCGGCGTTGCCTTCCGGAAAGTCTAGCCGGCGCCATGATTGGGTCACTCATTGATTCTGCAAGTGCTCTTGAGACCGTCGATGAACGTCTGATGCGCTGTGGTGTCAGCCGGCGATCCTTTCTCCAGTTCTGTTCCTCGCTCATGATTGCGGCACCGTTCGGCCTGGCGATCACAGACAAGAAGACTCCCGAAGAGGTTGCTGCAGCACTGGGGAAGGTTATTCGTCCGCCGGTGATCTGGCTGCATTTTCAGGACTGTACAGGCTGCACGGAGACGCTGCTGCGTCCTTCGCACCCGGACTTGGGCGATCTGATCCTGAACGTCATTTCGCTCGAGTACCACGAGACGTTGATGGCGGGTTCAGGCAGGCAGGCCGAAGAAGCGCTCGCACAGGCCGTCGACCGCTACTCCGGGAAATACGTCTGTGTTGTCGAGGGCTCGATCCCCACTCGGGACAAGGGCGTTTACATGAAGCTCGCGGGACGTCCGGCGATGGAAGTCCTCGCCGACGTCGCGGGAAAGTCCGCGGCTGTGATCGCGATCGGTTCCTGCGCATCATGGGGAGGGATTCCATCGGCCGATCCCGATCCCACCGGCGCGGTTGGTGTGGCTGACCTCCTACCGAACAAGGCGATCGTCAATCTTCCCGGCTGTCCGCCTAATCCTTACACGCTGCTCGGTGTGGTCCTGCAATATGCCGACAACGGCACGCTGCCCGAGCTCGACGACCAGAGGCGCCCGAAGTTCGCCTACGACCGCGACATTCATGAGCAGTGTCCGCGACGGGCGCACTTCGATGCCGGCCGCTTCGTCAAGCAGTTCGGTGATGCGGGCCATCGGGAAGGCTGGTGTCTGTACGAAATGGGCTGCAAGGGACCCGACACTCACGCCGGGTGCTCGACCCGGCACTTCAACGAGATTCCCGACGTGTGGCCCATCGGCATCGGCGCGCCTTGCATTGGTTGCACGGAGAAGAGCATTGCGTTCCGCGTGCCGATGTTCAAGGTCGTACAAATTCATACTCGCGTCACACCGCCCGAGACGTACCCGCCCATCAATGCGCCCCAGGGCAAAGTAAGCCCGTTGGCAACAGGTCTCGTCGGTCTGGGAGCCGGGGCGCTCGCGGGGGCTGGTTATGTCGCGTCGCGCAAGTTCTCCGACGTGCCGGACGATGACAGCGTGCCCGGCTCCGCCCCGCCCGCTGATGCTGAAACGCCTGAGGTGGGTGCAGGCCCCGGTGCGGGACCGAAGGCATCCTCATGAGCCTTGCCATCAACCGTCGTCAACTAATCCTCGGAATCGTCGGCGCGGGCGGCGCCGCGGCCGGCGGGCTGGCCAAGTCCGCGGTCGCGATGGAGCACCCGGCACATCCCGTGGCCCCGCCGGACGCGGTTGGGATGCTCTACGACAACGCCATCTGCACCGGCTGCCGCGCTTGCATGACGGCATGCAGCGAGGCCAATGGCCTGCCGCCCGAGACCGCCGCCGGCATGCCACTGGAAACGGCGCTCGCTGCGGGCCTTTGGGACATCCCGGCGGACCTCAACGCGCAGACCAAGAACATCATCAAGCTCTACCGCGAGCCGGATGGAGCCGGCTTCTGCTTCGTGAAACGGCAATGCATGCACTGCCTTGATCCGGCGTGCGTGACCGGTTGCCCGTTCGGGGCGCTGAACAAGGGCGAGTGGGGTGCTGTCACATGGAATAGTTCCCTATGCATTGGCTGCCGCTACTGTGAGGTGGCTTGCCCCTTCGACGTGCCGAAGTTCCAGTGGGACAAATGGAACCCCAAGATCGTGAAGTGCGAATTCTGCTTCGATCAGCGACTGAAGAAGAACCAGGAACCGGCATGCACCGACGTGTGCCCCACGGGAGCGGTGATTTTCGGCAAACGGGCTGACCTGTTGTCCAAGGCCAAGCAACGCATCGCCGACGCGCGGGATAAGTACTTTGAGAACCGGGTGTACGGAGAGTATGAGGCGGGAGGAACGCAGGTGCTTTATCTGTCCAACGTCGCCTTCGAAAAGATTGGCCTTCCCAAGCTCGGCTCGACCTCGCTAGGTCACTACGCAACGAAAGTCACGTCGGTGATCTACAAGTGGCTTTCCGGACCGCTCCTGGTGGGCGCGATTTTGGGCGCGGTGATCAAGCGGAACTGGAACCGCCATGAGGCAGAGCGGCCTGAACACGAAAAACAGACAGGTCTCAGGGACCAACTATGAGCGTCCACCGCACCGACACTACCGGCTCTACTCTGGTCAACCACTGGCAGTACGGGGTACCGGTGTATGACGAAGGATTGATTACGCCAACGCTGCTGTTTTTCGCTGGGCTGGCAGCGCTTGGCCTGGTGTTAGCGGCGGCGCGGTTCTTCTCGCCGCTCGGCCCCTTCTCCGGGATGAACGATGCCTATGCCTGGGGAATCTGGAAGACCTTCAATGTCATGACACTCACCGCTCTGGGCTCCGGTCCGCTAGCGGTGGGCATGGCGGCCTGGGTGTTCAATCGCAAGAAGCTGCATGTCGTGATGCGTACCGCCCTCGTGTCCGGTTTCTTGTTTTATGCGACAGGCCTGGTTGCCCTGGGCTTTGACGTGGGCCGCCCGTGGAACTTCTGGAATGTCATGTTGCCCTGGCGATGGAACGCCGAGTCGGCCATGCTCGAGATCTCCATCTGCATGCCGGTCTACTGTTGTTTCTTCCTGGCCGTCGAGAACCTTCCCATGGTTCTGGAGCGCATCTACTACACGGGTAGCGATTCGACCAAAGCGTTTCTTTTGCGATGGGCGCCCCGTCTGCGCCGGATTTATCCCTTCATGATCACTGGCGCTTACGTATTGCCCCTCATGCACCAGTCCTCGCTGGGCGGACTGTTGCTCCTGGGCGGCAACAAGATCAATCCTCTGTGGCAGACACCGTGTCTTCCGCTCCTGTACCTACTGGCCGCAGCCCTCTGCGGCTTGGGTTTTGTGACTTTTCTACTTCTCATGTCCTCTCTGCGCTATTCGCGGCCGCTGGACCTGGGCGTGCTTGGCGAGTTAGGGAACCTGCTGTCGTGGACGTGCTTTCTCTTCCTCGCCGTCCGCTTTGGCGACCTGATCGTGCGAGGACAGTTCCACGCGGCTTTCGCCTTCGACAAGATGAGCCTCCTGTTTCTTTTGGAGACAACGCTCATCCTCGTCCCGGCCATCGCGCTCCGGCGCCGTGTTGTCTGCGAGACGCCGCGACGGCTGCTAAACATGGCCGTACTCGCCTGCCTCGGCGGACTGTTGTTCCGTTTCATTCCTACCACCATCGCGTACATGCCTGCGCGTAAGGCCAGCTATTTCCCGGCACTGCCTGAATTACTGATGAGCGTTGGGTACATTGCGCTGGGGATTACGGCGTTCGGCCTTGCAGTCAAGTACTTTGCAGTGCTACCTGGGGAAATTAAAGACTGGAATTACATGTTCAGGCTTGTCCGTGCGCGCCGCCAAGCGGTCGCGCGAAAAGGAGCGGAACCATGGCCCGCATCTCTATCGACCCGGTAACTCGCATTGAAGGGCACCTGCGCATCGACGTCGAGGTGGACGGCGGCAGTGTGCAGAAGGCATGGGCCTGCTGCACCATGTGGCGCGGAATTGAGACGATCCTGAAGGGGCGCGATCCCCGCGAAGGCTGGGTGTTTGCGCAACGCTTCTGCGGAGTTTGCACTACGGTGCACGCCATGGCTTCGGTGCGCGCGGTAGAAGATGCGCTCCAGCTCGAGATCCCGGCAAACGCTCAGTATATTCGCAACCTGATTCTTATCGGTCACGCCTTGCACGATCACATCGTGCACTTCTATCACTTGTCCGCGCTGGATTGGGTGGACATCACGACCATACCTCAAGCAAACCCCGCCCGCGCAGCGTCCATCGCAGACGGCTTGAGCACCTGGCCCGGAAATTCCCACCGCGAACTTGAAGCAGTCCAGAACAAGGTCAAAGGCTTAATTGCCAGCGGCCAGCTAGGAATTTTCTCCCATGGCTACTGGGGTCACCCGGCGATGCGCTTGAGCCCGGAAATGAACCTGATTCTGTTTGCCCACTACTTGCAGGCACTGGAATTTCAACGCAAAGCGTGTCAGGTCGTCGGGATTCTCGGAGGGAAAACACCTCACATCCAGAACTTGGCCGTCGGCGGTGTGATGAACGCGATTAACCTGAACAGCCTCGCGACCATGAATATGGACCGCCTCGGAACATTGCAGTCTTTGTTTCAGGAGATGATTCCGTTTGTGCAGCAGGCTTATTTCGTGGATGCCTGCCTGCTCGCCGCCTCCTACCCCGAGTGGTTCCGCTATGGGCGCGGCGTCGCGAACTACCTTGCCGTCCCCGACCTTCCCATCGACGCCAAGGCCACGAAGTTCGACCTTCCCGGCGGCGTCATCATGAATGGCAATCTTGCTTCCGTGCGGCCGGTGCAAGATTGGCACGACCAACCCATCCGCGCGGCAGTCGCCGAAGACCTTACGCACGCCTGGTATGTCGGCAACGATGCGCAGCGGCCCTGGAAAGGTACAACCGACCCCAACTACACCGATTTCCAGGACAACGGAAAGTACACGTGGGTGAAGGCACCACGCTACGACGACCAGCCGATGCAGGTCGGGCCGCTGTCGAATGTTCTCGTCGGCTATGCCTCCGGCCATCCCCTGACACGCAAGTGGACGGACACCGCTTTCGACCGAATTTCTTCGGTAAACGGATCGAAAGTAACGCCGCAGGCCATGCAATCGACCATGGGGCGCTACCTCGCACGCGCGATCCGCTCGGCCATGCTCTCCGACCTCGCGCTGGAGCACTGGCAGTTGCTCACCAACAACATTCTCAAAGGCGACGACACCACCTACAATCCTCCCCAATTTCCGCAGCACGAGATTGTCGGCGTAGGAATGCATGAAGCGCCCCGGGGCACACTTTCGCACTGGGTGGTCATTGATAAGGGGGTGTTCTCCAACTACCAGGCAGTAGTGCCGACTACCTGGAACGCCAGCCCACGCGACCAGAAGGGCGTCCCCGGACCGTACGAGACCTCACTTCTTGCCAACCCGATAGCCGATCCGGTGAAGCCGCTGGAAGTGCTTCGCACCGTCCACTCCTTCGATCCATGCATGGCCTGCGCCTGCCACACACTCGACGCAAGCGGCCGCGAGATAGCCCAGGTGAAGGTCTTATGAACACAAATGCCGAGTCGAGCGGCGTGCGGGGAAACTCCGTACCTAAACTCCAGTTGCAACGAGGGACGGCACTGCCGGCCCCAAAGCGCGTGGCCGTAATCGGGTTAGGAAACGTGTTTATGGGTGATGACGGCTTTGGCCCACTCGCGGTCGAAATGTTTCGTTGCAAGTACGAGTGCAGTTCGTATGTCGAGGTCCTCGACCTCGGCACGCCTGGATTGGATCTCACGCCGTACCTGCACGGTGCAGACCTGGTCGTAATCGCAGATGCTGTAGATACAGATGAGAAACCGGGAACCTTGTGCATCTATTGCGAAGCCGATGTTCGAGGGCATCGCGCCCAGCTTCGCCTTACCGGCCATGATCCGGGACTTCAAGAATCTTTCGCACATTTGAGAATGGCTGGGGAAACCCCGTCCGAGCTCATGATCGTCGGCGTCGTGCCGGAGTCGTGCGAATTCGGCAAAGGAATTAGTTCATCTGTCTTGACCGCTTGTTCGGCTGCTGTCGATAGCATCGCTCGCTTGCTAGTGGAGCGCGGTATCGATTGTTTTCATCGGCCCGCTCCAGTTCCTCCGAATATCTGGTGGCTGTGCGGCGACACGTCGCGATTAATCGCGCTGCGCTGAAGAGTAAGTGTAGCGAAGCCTGGCGAGTGTTGAGCAGGCTCGGCTCGTTCGAAGTTCGAAAGCTGAGGCGGACATGTGTCTGGCCATACCCGGGAAAATCCTGACGATCATTGAGGAGGAGAACCTTGGTTTGCGCCGCGGCACGGTGGCTTTCGGCGATATCCACAGAGAAGTCTGCCTCGACTACACCCCCGAAGCCGTCGTGGGGGATTACATTCTGATCCATGTCGGACTTGCGGTGATGGTCGTTGATCCGGATGACGCGCGATTGACCTATGAAGCCCTGGCGCAATTCGATCCCGGCCGCTCGACACGACAAAAGTGACAATATTCGAACATATGTCAAGATCTCTGCCTGTATCGTGCACCTGCAAATCGAAAGCCAATCAGCAAGCCGTTCTGCCGCAGTGGCATTGCATTCGCCAGTTTGGACGATGAAATGCATCTACTCGGAATCGAGATGCTGAGTGACGAATTCGTGTTCGTCCTTAGTGATGCACATCGCAGAACGGGGGGATCTCGTGAAAACGAAGAAAGAACGCGAGAAAGTTGTCGCTGAAATTACGGCCACCCACCTGATGAAGCTTATGCAGGAACAAGGAAGATTTCTGGATCAGCAACAAGCGGTTGCCTTCTTCAACGAAGGCGATCGGGCCTATGTTATGTGGAAGCAGATGATGTACGCCGGTGAAAACTACATCAAGTCGGAACTGGCGCAGACTTCCCAGGCCAAAACCAATATGTCGAACTCCCGCCCTGCGGCCTGAGCTCGAGGCCAGCCAGATGTCTCGCTGACTCTACCGCAGGCAGTAGAGGAAGCTCTGCCTGGAGCAGAAAGTCTTATGTCGCGCGATGCTAGCAAGTATGTGAAGTTCGGCGGTGTCACCATTCTGATTCTTGTAGCCCTGGGTTACCTGGCATTCACCGGCGTTCAGCAAAGCAAGAGCTACTACGTCACCGTCAAGGAACTGCGTAGCATGGGCGATTCTGCCTACACCAGGCGGTTGCGTGTCGGTGGGAGTGTGCAGTCCGGTTCGATCAAGCGCACGGGCAGCAAAGTCGAGTTTGTGCTGGTCGAAAATGACCAACTATTGGATGTAGTTTACAGCGGGACGGAAGTGCCGCCAGACACTTTCAAAGACAATTCCCAAGCGCTGGCCGAGGGCAGCTTCGGCCACGATGGTGTCTTTCACGCCAAACAACTGCAAGCGAAATGTGCTTCCAAATATGCGCCACAGCAGCCGGGTGCTACCGCGAACGGGCCGGCGAAGAGCATGACGCAAGCGCGAGGTGCAAGTTCTGCGGCAACGATCATTTAGGACAAGCCATGAGAATGACCAAGATTGTGATGCTTACTCTGGCGATCGCGGCAGTGCTCTATATTCTGCTGCCCAGCCTTTCGTGGGCGAGGAATGGAACTGCACTGTCCAAGGCAAAACACCCAGCTGCCCACTCCATACGAGTACTTCTGAGCTTGGGCAAAGGCGCGGGAGACAGGCTCCAACCTGGGAATGAAGGCGATGCGCCAGTCGGAGCCCCATGCCAGGTTGCCCAAGTAAAGAAGCCATGAGCGACGATCCCAAACGCCCCCTACTGGTGCTGCTCTTCAGCCACTGGGTCAGCATGCTAGGCGTCACGCTGGTGACCACCGCCGGGTTCTCCTGGCTGTTCGTTCTGCCCATCCAGCTTCGAGGCCACGCCAGCAACCCATATATCGGCATTGTGGTCTTTATTGTAATCCCAATTATCTTCATCTTCGGTTTGGTCTTGATCGCGCTCGGGGTTTTCCTGGCTCGGCGGCGCATCGAACACGACGAGGAAGTGCTGTTGGCGGCCGCCGACCGGCGAGCCTTCATTCGGAGGCTTGCAATTTTCTTTGCGGTGACCACTGCAGCCAACATCATTATTGGGACCCAAGGCACCTACCGTGCTGTTCAGCATATGGAAACACCCCAGTTTTGCGGCCAGAGCTGCCACGTCATGAAACCAGAGTTCATCGCCCATGAGAACTCGCCGCACGCGCGCGTGGAATGTGTGGATTGCCACGTTGCCCCGGGCGCAACGGGCTGGCTGGAAAGCAAGGTGGCCGGTACCCGGCAGTTGAGGGACGTAGTCTTCCACCGCGTCCACTACCCGATCGAATCGGCCATAGAAACCAATCGCCTAGTCCCCTCCCGCGTCACTTGCGAGCAGTGCCACTGGCCCCAGAAGTTTGACTCCGTTAAGTTGCGTGTGATTTACCACTTCCAAGACGACGCCACCAACACCCAGACCCAAACCGTTTTGATGATGCTCACCGGCGGCGGAGATCTTGGCGGCATTCACGGAAAACATCTCGGTCCTGGGGTTGAAATTCGTTACGCCAACGCAGATCCCCAACGTCAGACTATTCCCTGGGTGGAATACAGGAACCAGAGCACTGGCGAGGCGCGCGCATTTCTCGCGGATGGCTCGACCGTTCAGTCCGTCGCGAATCTACCCCGCCATGTGATGCAGTGTGTCGACTGCCATAACCGTCCGACCCACACGTTTGAGCTTCCGGAGCGCGCCGTGGACACGGCCATGGGGCTGGGACGCATTTCTCCAACGCTACCCTTCATCAAGAAGAAAGCCGTCGAATTGCTCAAGGCAACATATTCGAGCAACCAAGAGGCCTCGCGTGTTATCCCGGCAACATTAGCTCGCTTCTATCGGGAGACTTATCCGGCCATCTCAGCCCAGCGCTCCGGAGACATCTCCAATGCCGGGAGTGAGGTCGCCGCAATCTACAACCGGAACGTGTTTCCCGATCTGAAGGTCACCTGGGGCACATACCCCAACAATCTCGGACATACCGACTTTCCGGGGTGTTTTCGCTGCCATGATGGATCGCACTCTACTTCCGATAAGAAGATAACCATCACGCAGGACTGCAACACCTGCCACGAGCCACTCGCGATTGAAGAAGCAAACCCGGGGGTATTGAAGACACTAGGACTCGCAGACCGCATCGCCAGCCTGCAAAAACGTTGAGGCCCGGGACCACGAACCGGCGTTTGGTAGTGATGCTCCGTCGTACTTTCCTTGACCAGACGTTATGCCTAGATGGTAAATTGCGCTGATTGCCACAACGGTGGGACCTCTCCGTAGCTCACAGTGCGCTGGGAGGCGCGGCGCGTGAACAGAGCGAGTCTATGATTTTCCTGCACCAAAACGGCGCCGTGGTTGTTCTCGTTGCGCTCACAATCTTAGTGCAGTGCGCGGGCATGACGGCCCTGATCCAGTGGATAAAGGCCCAGTTTCCCGGTGGCATTCACCGCCTTGGACTATTCCGTTCCTTTTTGCTCGTGGTTCGGTTCACCAGTCTCCTTGTCTGTTTGCACATGCTGGAGATTCTGTTGTGGGCTGGATTCTACCGTTGGAGGCTTCTTGCAAGCTGGGAAGCGGCCTTCTACTTTTCGGCAGCCAATTATTCGACAGTCGGCGCGGGGGACATCTTGCTCCAGCGAACGTGGCGATTGATGGGCCCGGCCGAAAGCGTTACAGGTGTCCTGATGTGCGGCCTCTCCGCCGCCTTCCTGTTTGCCCTCGTCACCCGGCTCATTGAGCTCGAGGACCCGGCACTAGCGGAACCGCGCGCGAGCGCTTCTTCTTGCGAAGACGGCGCAGCCAATACAGAGACGGCGGATGTAGTTAGAGCGCCCTCTCGTGATGGCCTGTAACATGCAACCTGATCGAGCTTAGTGTGACGCCAGCGGCCCCAACGTCTTTCTGTGCTGGGGCGGCCGCCTGGTCCTAAATTGCATCGTCTGTACTCTATCGATAAGTCGATGAGTTTGTGAAACCGCACTTTACGGATAGTGTCTAACGAGTCGGAAGAAGCTTGTACTACAAATACGCGCCAAGCACGCTGAGCGAGTCGACGACCGCCAGTACAAAGCCTATTCCCAGCAGCATAATCAACGCGAATATCTGTTGATCGTTACTATCCGCGTTAACATACATGTGAACGGGATACATCATGGCGACGACATTCACCATCGCCAGGACTGTCCAGAAGGTTGGCTTGCGACTTGTTTTTTGCATGGTTCGCCCTTAGTCGTAGTAGATCAGTACCCCACTCCGGTCCGCGGCGTCTAGAAAGACGCAGCCCTTGTCCTTAGCCGCGCCTGTAACTTCGCTCCTAACCACAGTCGTGTTTTCTGGTTTTCGCAGCACTCCACGCAACAGCGAGCCCTCCAAAGTCTCCATCCACAATGGCGGTCTTTGCGACCGATGCCATTTCCTCTCTGCGTTTCCTAGGGCGCGAGTGAGAGCCGTGATCCGACAAACTACTGTGTAGCAATAACAATGCCGAATATCGTGCCATGACGGCGCACCACAGGAAGATATTATGAGGAGAATTGGGGGTGGCCCGTCAGCGAAGTGTCAACCGTTTGGCAGCTCGCCCATTTTGTCGGTCGGGAATTTGATCAGGATCTACTGATGACGCTGCCACACGATGCCGATCCCTGCGATGAGCGTGGCGAGTTCCACACCTGTGTATTATGCCGGCCCTATGTTTCAGTACCCGATACAGCTACAAGCGGGAGAGATTGTCACTCGCGATGGATTCGCTTACGCCGATTTCGATAGTCCTCAAGGCCGTGGACTGCAACCAGGAGCGAGGCTGCGCCGACCGCCGTCCTGCTGGATCCCGCCGGCGCGCTTGGTCAGCTTTAGATCACATCCCGCTCGCCGGCACTTGCACGACCTCTGCGGCGACTGGCAGGGTGAAGTGGAACGTCGCGCCCCGCCCGTCGTTGGCTGTGGCCCACAAACGGCCGCCATGCGACTCAATAATCGAGCGGCTAATCGCCAGGCCCATGCCGGAGCCCTGCGGTTTGGTGGTGAAGAAGGAATCGAAAATCTCGTCCGCTTTTTCCGCCGGCAATCCTACGCCGGTGTCGCTTACCGAGATCAGCACTTGGCCATCCCGGCTCAGTTGCGACTTGACCGTTAGGACTCCGCCTGTCTCTCTCATCGCCTCGATGGCGTTGAGCATAAGGTTCATGAGCACCTGCTGCAGTTGCACACGATCCGCGGTGATCTTGGGAAGATCCTTAGCGAGATCTGTGCGCATCGAAACGGCATAGAGGTTGGCCTCACCCCGCAGCAGGACGGTCATTTCGCGGACGATTTCATTCACATCGACCGCCTCACGTTTGGGAGGAGACTTCTTGTACAACGATCGCAAGCGATCGATGATCTCGGTGGCGCGGTTTCCGTCCTTGATGATTCTCGCTGTCGTTTCGCAGGCTCTTTCCACATTGGGCTCATCGCGCCTGAGCCATCGCAAGGCCGCCGTGGCGCTGGTGATGGTCGCCATGATGGGCTGCTTTAGTTCGTGAGAGAGCGAGGCCGCCAATTCTCCCATCGTGCTCACACGATTCATATGTGCGAGGTCGGTCCGTAGTTGCTCGCGCTCTTGCTCGGCGCGTCTGCGATCTTCAATGTCGGTCGAGTTACCGTACCACTTGATGATCTTGCCTTGCCCGTCGCGCAGCGGCACGGCGCGCATCAGGAACCAGCGATATTCCCCGTCCGCACGCCGAAAACGCAGTTCGTTCTCGAAGGCTTGGCCGGTCTCCACTGAAGCGCGCCACTTCCCCGCGTTTCGCTTTAGGTCTGAAGGGTGAACGGCGGCCGACCAACCTGAGCCCACCGACTGGTCGTCGGAAAACCCCGTATATTCCTCCCAGTGGTGATTGACGAAGTCGACATAGCCATCGGGCAGAGCGGTCCAGGCAAATGTCGGCATGGTCTCAACTACGTCCCGAAGCTTCTTTTCCTGAAGCCGCAGTTGCCGAACACGCAATAGGTAGGCCGCCCAAAGTAATCCGAGGAGTGCGGCGGCGCACAGTGCGTGGAACCAGTTCGTCTGGTAGTAGGCGGGCGTAATGGCGAAAACCAGAGACGCGCCTTCTTTGTTCCACACCCCGCTGTTGTTACACGCGATCACCCGGAAGCGGTAATTGCCGGGCCCGAGATTGTTGTAGAAGGCGCGACGACGCGTTGCAGCATCTTGCCAGTCTGAGTCGTGGCCGAGAAGCATGTACCGGAACTGGCCTTTTTGCGGCGCAGCAAAGCTCAGGGCCGTGTAATCAATCTCGACGTCACGCGTCAAGGCGGGCAGATGGAGCATTTCTGCAACCGGGTAGTCCTTGTGATCGGCAATCACTCGTTCGATACGAACGGGTGGGACTATGCCATTTCTGTATGTTCGGGTGGGATCGACCATCTGAAGAACATCTGAGGCAGCGAACCAGAGGTTTCCATCCCGCGTTTTTGTGGCCATCGGCTGCAACGGCAGGAAAGTACGGCGCGGCCGTAAACCGTCGAACTTATCAAGCAGCTCAGTCTGCAGTTTGCGGTCGCTGTCGCCGAGCCACTTGTCGTATTCCGTCTTCGTGATCCTAACTAAGCCTCGTTGCGCATAGAGCCAAAGCGCGCCAACATCATCGCGGATTGCGGTAAAGACCGCGCCCTCGGGAATGCCATTACGGTGGTTGAGCACCTGCCAATGTTGGTTGTCCCAGCGAAAGAGTCCCTCGCTGGTCGAGAGCAGCAGAGAATCGTCGGAGTCCACTGCAAGATCCATTAAGGTGAATTCGCTGCTTTGCGCGGGTATTGAAATCGTACTGGTCTGGCCGTCGCGGTAATAGGTGAGGGTGCCATTGAGCGAGCCGATCCAGAGGCCACCTCTGTGATCGGGCGCAAGATAGCCTGAAGGCCGGTTGTCGCTGCTCACCGAAATCACCAGGTATGCGGTGTGGTCTTTGACTCGAAAGAGTTCATGATGTGGAGTTAAGGCCCAAATCGTGTGGTTGGCATCCTCGGTGATTGCGGCAATCCCCCCCGTGTCAATGCTGGAGCCATCCGGACGGTTGAATTCTTCGAACCGGCCGAGCTCATAAGACATCAACCTGCCATCGATCCCCAGCCAAACAACGCCTCTGTGGTCTTGATAAAGTCCGCCCACGTTCTTGCCAGGCAGGCCTTCCTTGGCCGACAGCATGGAGTGCGCTCCATGGGCAAGAATATCGATGGCGCTGCCGTTTCCAACCCACAGAGAACCATCTTGCAAACCAAGAACAGTATGAACGGATGCCTGCGACAGTCCCTCGCGAGTGGAGTAGGAGATCACGGGAATATCACGGAACTGATCTATCCCCGTGTCGGTCCGCACCCAGAGATTGCCTTCGCGATCCTCGTAAAACGAATACACCGATTTGCCCGAAAGTCCTTCGGCGATCCCATAATGTTCTGCTCTGCCGTTGCGAACCCGATAAATACCGTCACTATCGGTGCCGATCCACAGTAAGCCGTTCCGATCGACGTACAATCTGGCATCGAATTTGCTCCCGTCGAATCCGGGAATGACATATGGTGCCCACTTTCCGCCCGAGAGATAACGGACACCCATGCCGGCGCCGGCGCCGTCGGTCGCGGCCCAAACGGTGCCCGACTCCCCGATTGCGACATCCTCTATCCCTTCTCCGGCATCTGGGCGATGGGCTAACTCGTTCAAATACGCAGTGGCGGGGGAGCCGGGCCGCCAGCGATAGAGCACATTGGAGCCAAACCATAGATATCCCGCGCTGTCTTCTGTCAGGCCAAGGGCATAGCGGGCGGGAATTCCGTCCTTCTTTCCATAGCAGTGCAGCCCGCTTCCCTCAACACGGCACAATGGTCCTTCGCCGGGGACAACATGATAACGAGTGACCCAAATCGTGCCTTGTTTATCCTCGAATATTTTGGCAGTACCGTTATGCTTGGCAGGCTCGGAGTACCACTGGAACTTGCCATCTTTCAAGCGGCCCAAACCGCTGGTTGTGCCGATCCACAAACTGCCGTCGCGGGTCCCCAGCAGGTACTGGTAACCACGGCTTGGCAGCTTGAGGTCAGGCGGGGCATAGGAGACGAACGTCACGCCGTCAAAGCGCATCAGGCCGCTGCCTGTTCCGAACCAGAAGTAGCCATCAGCAGTCTGAGTGAATGGGCCGTGAAAGTCCTCGGCGACATCTTGCGTTCGCCATGCGGTGTGCGCGTATTGACTGATTTCGAAAGACGGGTCCAGGGCGGACGCGCAAGCGCAACAGGCCAGCAGGATGCCCAGCGCGATTACGGCTCGTCTCCTCATGTTCTCATTTTAATCTTCCAGGCGTGTCGACAGGTAGAGCTAACCCGTTTGACCACACCCCGTCAAAGATGGTCCTTCTTGGCCTTTTGCGCGAGCTACAACGACCAAATCGCCCACTCATTCGAGCGAACCCAGCTGCGTCAGGATGTGGTCGAGAATTTGACACTGCGATGGATTATGTTCACACCTGGACTCTGACATTGCTCCTCTTCGGCCTCACGCGCTACAGATCTGCGCTCTTTCTGCTGATAACAATCGCGGAGCCTCACCGCTTACGAGACCGTTCTCCTTTGGAAGGGCACGTGCTTCCTCAACTCACGTCGGTCATGAGGACCACGTATGACGCGCATGCATATGCTTCGATACTTCACTCGCCGGGCCTCGTTTGCACAGCACTTGAGCTGGGCCTGGACTCTCCCTGTAGTATTTCTCGTCTCCGTCGCTCCTGCTGGGCATGCGCAGAACCTCAACTGGGAAGGTCAGACTGGAGCCTTCGTAACGCCTTTCGCGTACACCAGCTCTTCGCCCGCAGGAGGCTTCGGACTTCCAGCCATCGGTTTTCACTATCTCAATGGCGGTAATGTGCTCGGAGGTTTCTACGAAATCTCGGGCACTGTTGGATTCCTGAAGAGATTCGAAGTTGGATACACTCGCGCGATGAATTCGGATGGGTCAGTGCCCAGTCTCAGCCCGCTATTTGAAGGCGGTTTCAACATCTTCCATGGGAAAGCCAATCTGTTGGGCGAAAAGGTAGGAAAGCACAGCTATATTCCCGCGATCTCGGTGGGATTCGTGGCGCGCACCAATGTGCGGCGGGTGGGTGGAGTCCTCGACAGCAAAGACACGCACAACGAAGACTTCTATCTGGTCGTGACCAAGACGATTACTCAATTCAAATTCTTGCCCATCGTCGGCAACTTCGGCATCAAAGCCACGAACGCCTCCGTACTGGGCATAGCGGGCAACGCACCTTACTGGCAAGGCCGGCTCTTCGGCACTGTTGGATTTGTAGTTCCTGGACCGGTAAAGAGTAAAGTCATTGTCGGTTCAGAGTTTCTGCAGGAGCCTCGCCACATAGCAGGTCTCCCCGGAGCCAGCCTACCGACGACGTTAACCTATTTTGCGAGGGTGATCCCTCGCGGCGAACTACCCTTCAATGTCGATTTCGGTGTGGCCCAAGTGGCAAACAACATAATGCCAGGTGTGAAGCTGCAGGTGCGATCGCAGTTTGCATTGGGAGCGTCATATCGCTTCTAGCTTATCGCGAAGCAAAGCATCGAATGGGTTGCGCCCCAACAAACCGACGGCAGCGAGAAGGAACAAAGAGTGCTTGAAGAAGCTTTACAGGACTAAGGGACTGAGATTCGCTCCGTTCGTTTGGTCGAGTGTTCCTGAGTATGGTTCACGTCCCAAATGATCCAAATCACACAAGGAGATAACCTATGGCGTACCAAACAATCAATCCATACACCGAAGAACTAATCAAATCCTTCAGCGAGCACACGGACGCGCAATTGCAAGAAGTTATTGCGATATCCGAAGCTGTGTACGAGAACGACTGGAGTCTGAGGTCCCTTGCCGAGCGCAAGAAGATCGTCAAGAATGCAGCCGCGATTCTACGTGAAAAACTCGATGCCTTCGCAGAGCCCATCACGCTCGAGATGGGCAAACTGTTCCGCGAGGCGCAGGCGGAGGTCAAGCTGAGCGCGGACATCCTGGACTACTACGCCGATAACGCCGGGACCTTTCTGGCGCCTCGCAAGCTCAAGGTAGCCGAAGGGGAGGCTCTCATAGAGAGCGAACCGCTGGGCGTGCTGTTCTGCGTGGAACCGTGGAATTTCCCGTATTACCAGCTGGCACGCGTGGCCGGCCCAAACCTGATGGCGGGCAATGTTCTGATCATCAAGCATGCGCCCAATGTGCCACAGTGCGCGCTGGCGTTCGAAGAGCTGTTTCTGGATGCCGGTGCTCCGGAAGGCGTCTACACCAACGTTTTCCTTTCAAACGAGCAGGCCGCGAAGGCGGTTGCGGATCCGCGGATCAAAGGCGTTGCACTGACGGGCAGCGAGAGGGCGGGGTCGGCGGTTGCTGCCGAAGCCGGGCAGGCTCTGAAGAAAACAACGATGGAGCTTGGCGGCAGCGACGCGTTCATCGTCCTGGACGATGCGGACATGGATACTGCCGTTAAGTGGGGTGTCTGGGGGCGAATGAATAACACCGGTGAGTGCTGCGTGGCCGCAAAGAGGTTTATCCTCCATGAAACAATCGCCGACGCGTTTCTAGAGCGCTTTAGAAAAAAACTCGAGGCGCTGGTCCCTGGTGATCCGATGGACCCTAACACCACGCTGGGCCCGCTGTGCACGAAGGGTGCGCTGGAGTTGGTAGAAAGCCAAATCCAGATGGCGGTCGATGGCGGTGCGAAGGTGCTCACAGGCGGCAAGCGGCTCAACCGCCCTGGCTACTTTCTAGAGCCTACAATCCTGACCGATATAACTCCGGAGAACCCAGCTTTCCATGTGGAGTTCTTCGCCCCGGTGGCGCTGATCTTCCGCGTCAAGAATGAACAAGAGGCGATCGACCTTGCTAACGACTCTCCGTACGGGCTGGGTGGATCGGTTATTACCAAAGATGTCCAGCGGGGAAAGCGCATTGCGCGCAAGATCGACACCGGAATGGTCTTTATCAACCAATCGACCTGGACCGCACCAGACCTTCCATTCGGCGGCGTGAAGAACTCCGGCTACGGCCGTGAACTCTCCGATCTGGGCATCAGTGAGTTCGTCAACAAGAAACTGATCCGCGTGGCTTGATCGCCTCGCGGCAATCTCGAAGCCTGTTGTATTCCCTCTTGGCGCTGCTGGCTTGCTGCCCGGGAGTCCAGTCGTAATACACCGGTCTGAAAGGCGGGACGGGCGTGACAAACACGCCCGGTCGCTTACTATTCGCTTTCTCCTGCAAGAACACAGTCAACACGAAGAAGAAGTGGGGCGTTGAACTTACGCGCGATTTTCTTGTCGCCGACCGCAGTGCAGATCGAATAAGGGAGGAGGGCAAACGCCCAAGTGTATTTTGCATGCAGATGCAGGTTAGAAGTTTATGCTCAAGCCAAATTCCATTGCACGGGGCGCGCCCAGGTTGAAGACGCCTGTACCGGCTCCGACACGGTTGGTGATTCGGGTGGCGGGCGTCGTTCCATTAATTGACCCCGGCGTGCCTGTCAGACCGCCGGTTAACGCGTTGGGCGGCAGATCGAAGTTCGCCATATTAAACAGATTAAAGAAGCCGACACTGGGTTGGAATGCGATGATGTGCGAATGGGCTTCTATCTTGTAGGTCCAGGCAAGCTTCAGGTCGAAATCGCGCAGATTGCCCAAGCTGACCTCGTTGGGTGGCGCGAATTGCAGCGTGCAGTTGGAACTGTTGATACTGCCGCCTGCAACACACGGCGCCACCGCCCCGAGTTGCTGCAACTGCGCCAGCGTGAACAAGCCGTTCTGGATCAGTACCTGTCCGGCAGGCGTGGCCTGGTTGCCGTATTTGTTGTTGTACTGGCTAAGCAGCTGGTTGATAGTGCTGCCATTCACCTGCGATCCGAACGCTCCATTCACGGTTCCCGGAAGCGGGTCCTGCGTCGTACCGTCGCCTGTGAAGTCGGTCTGGAAGATTGCGCCCGGCCCGCTGCCGGGTACTTCGATCGGCAGCGAGAGCGCCGAGTAGAAGTGGCCGATAAATGACAGTTGGAAGTTCCCCGGCAGGGCGCTCACTACGCCGAACGACAACTGATTCGGCCGGTTCAGCAGCGAGGGCCCAAAGTATCGATTGGGATTGTCGTTGTCGAGCGAAGCAACGATAAAGTCCTGATCGCTGTTGGAAATGCCGCCCAGGACACCGAGAATTCCCGGTCCACCACCTGAATTGTTGAACGACGAATACGAGTAGGAGATCTGTGCATTCACGGAACGCAGGCCCTTGAACGGATTCGTCTTCTGGTAGACCAGCTTCACATCGAGAGCGTTGTATTTGGAGATGCCGGCGGGAACCAAGAAGGGCATCGCCGGGGCGTTCGGGTTTTCGCCGCCGAACGCGCAACCCGTCGCGCACGTGCCGCCGAGATCGCCCTGTGAGTCGAGACCATTCTGCGCAAAGTTCGCAATGGTCGCACCGGCCACAATCGCACAGTTAATGGCAGCAGCAGTGGTTCCACCGCCGCAGCCGAATTGGCTAGTCGTTGCGGAAATGGCAGCCCGGGCGGAGTTCTTGTAGAAGTAGCGCACATCGCCCGTGTGGTTCTGATCGACGCCTAGAAGCAGACCCGTGGTTACATTGCGCACGTAATCCACGCTGAGCACGACACCCGGACTAAGCTCACGCTGAATGCCGACGTTGATCTGCGTCGAACGAGGAGTCTTGTAGTCAGGAGCGAACAACCCGAGCCGGAAGTTAATTCCAGGTTCCAAGAATCCGGTTTGCAAGTAATTGGGATTAGGATCGGTGAGGCTAAAGGGCGATAACGCCTGATATTCCGCTTGCAGCTGAGCAATCTCCGAGGCTGCGTCGCCGATGCGAACCGGACTGCCCGGCGAGCCACACTCTGCCTGGCCGCCTGATAACGGCACTCCGGGCAGCTGAAACCCTTGACCGGCGTTGCAAGCAGCCGGTGTCTGCAGGAATGCTCCGGTCGGCAGTCGCAACGGACGATCAAAAAGAACATTGTTCCAGATGACGTTTTCGTAATACAGACCGAGACCCGCGCGGATGGCCGTCTTGCCGTCCTTCCACGGGTCCCATGCGATTCCCAGTGACGGGCCGAAATTCAGATTCGGATTGGGAATTGGAGCGCCCAAGTTCGGCCAGCTCGGTATTAGGTTGTTAAGGTAAGTTTGTGCCGGCAAGTCACTGTCGGTGCGGCCGGTGTCGCGGTCGTAACGCAAACCGAGGTTCACCGTGAAGTTAGGAAACATCTTCCAAGTGTCTGCGATGTAGAGTCCGAGACGGTTGTCGGGACCGAGTCCGCCCGCCGGGAGGCCGAACGCCGGCTGCGTGGTTGAGAAGCCCTGTCCGTTCCCGAAGATCACGGTTTCCACAGGGTAGTTCAGCGGATTCGACGCGCCGCCGGGGAAAGGACCAGTCGCAGCAAACGCTGTGTCGTTGATTCCGCTGAATTGATTCTGGTTGGTGATAATCTGGGGCGCTAGCCCAAAGGCATTGGCGAAATTGCCGCCCTGGATGTGGTTGAAGTCCACACCGTAGCGGAGGATATGCCTTCCCATGGTTTTCCCGCCGTCGTAACTGATCTGCTTATTGCTCTGCAAAGTGCTCTGCGGAGCCAGAAGGTTTGGACCGGTTTGCGGCCCATTGACTACGAAGATGTTGACGTGTTGCCCATTGCCGGGGAAATCCGAAAGAGGCAGGCCGCTGCCAATCGTCGCGTCAACGATTTCGTTCTGAAATTTCAGATAACCGAAGCGGAAGCTGTGCGTCCACGACCCGGTCGTGACATCGGCGCCGCCCACATAGTTGCGTGAGTAATTCTTCGATTGATAGACCTGGAGGCTATCGGAGAAGAACGTTCCGTCCGCCTGGATCTGCGAGTAGTTGTAACGGAAGAACAGCTTCACGTTGTGCAGTGCGACGTAGTCGAGACGTCCGAGGAAGTTCGGATTTTTGTAAGGAGAATTGTAGCCGCCACCGAAGTTCTGAAACGGCGGCGCATACACCACTGGTGTGAACAGGTTCTGGTACGTCGCGTCGCCCTCAGTGAAATAGAAGAGCTTGTCCTTTATGAATGACCCTCCCAGCGTGCCACCGTACTGATTGCGGTGGTAGTTGGGATCCGGCTGGCCCGCGGGCTTGGGCAGCGACGCGCCGACATTGCTGTTGCGGTAATACTCATAACCGCTGCCATGGATCGTGTTGGTGCCAGACTTGGTTGACACGTTTACCACGCCCGACGAGCTCAGACCATTGGAAATATCCATCGTGGACTGGGTGATCTGGAACTCCTGGATCGCGCTAGCGGAGATGTTGCCGGTGGTCGTGCCGACGGTCTCGTCCGAGATGTCGATGCCGTCCACCTGGATGCGAGCAGTACGTCCGAAGCGCGAACCAATGGAGACCGACTGATAACCGATTTTGGTCGGGTCGAAGTTGGTGCCGTCCTGGATCTGCACCCCCGGCTCGAGCTGCGCCAGGTCAAGGAAATTGCGCCCATTCACCGGCAGGCTGTTGATCTCGCTGGCGCCGAGCACGCCTTCCACCGAGGTGGTCTCGGTATTGACCGTCACCGTCGAGGCGTCCACCCTGACGGTCGTGGACTCGTGGCCAATCTTAAGGCTGAAGTCAATCGCGGTATTGTTGGCGATCCTGACATTTACCTGCTCCTCGGAGGTTTCGAAGCCCTTGGCTTCGACCTTCACTAAATACTTGCCCGGAGCAATGGACCCGGAGTTGTAGAAGCCGCCGGAGTTGGCAGTGGCGTTAGTGGTGACGCTTGTATCAATGTGGGTGATCGTTACCTTCGCGCCGGATACAGCGGCACCGCTGGGATCAACCACCGTGCCATTAATATTGCCGGTCGAGATTGTTGCCTGGCCTTGCAGGACGGAGGGCAGCAGGAGAGTAACTGCCAGCGCACAGACTACGACAGTAAGTCGCTGCTTCTGAGTCAAACCAGCTCTTAAAACCGTCATGCGCCTTCTCCTTTGTATAAAGGGATGGAGAAGAAACGGAAACCCCACGCCAATTGCTGCTTGAAAACCTCGACGCCAGTTAGAGACAGGTCGGTTTTTTACTCTTGCGATACTGCCCGCAGATTACCCAGAAGTCAATGGATTAGGGAGGAATTGCCGACAACCGGACGTGATGCGTGGGATCGCAAAACTGGTCGGTGGATTCTATCGTGTACTCGCACAGCGCTCCTCCGGTGAATGTTGTAACCGGGATGAACGGCTTCCTGTCAGGAGCCTCCAGCGTGCAGCGGCCGAATGTGGTTCCAGGCGTGCCCTTCTACGTTGCCGATCCCAACGCGCCCCCCGGCGGATGGACCATCAATAAGGCGGCCTTCAGCATCTCCGCCAGCGGCCTGGGCGATTTGGGACGCAATGCCCTGCGCGGCTTCGGGGCCACCCAGATCGATTTCACCGTTCGCCGAACCTTCGCCCTCAGCGAGCGCGTCCGGCTGCAGTCGAGCGCGCACCTCTTCAACATCTTCAACCACCCCAACGTCCGCGGCCCGCGGTCAGAGCACTGGCGCTAAGGCTTCAGTTCTAGACATCGGACTGCACGGCACTCGCTCGTGGCGGGCTGGTCTCGCGCGTGTTTCCGTGCGGCAACTCGGCAGGGCCTTTCTGCGGAAGTACTGGCAACAGGATGGAGTCGAAGTGCGAGGCTGCGACTCAAATGCGGGTATTTGGCGAGACGCTACCATACTTCCGACAAACGGGTAAACGGTCTATCATCCGATGGGCCGACAATGTTCCGGGCAACAGGTAGCAAGCACTCGTGCGGAGACTCGGATGGCAGCGTGTTTGCATGCACTCCTCTTGGCGGAGTCTGACACCCATTACCCCGGTCTTTAAGGCCATCAACCGGGGCAGGTGGAATATTCGGACTAGGCATAGAGCGGGTGGCAGGCTCTGGTTGGCAGGCTGAAGTGCATCCGGATGACCTAAACCGAGTGCTCGAGACGTGGCGAGTGTCATTAGCCAGTGGCGCTCCGTTGGACTCTAAGAAGCGGTTCCGCGGTGCCAACGGGAAATGTCGCTGCTTCCAGGCGCCCGCCGTGCCGCTGCGAGACGCGCGGGGGAAGATTCTGCGAGGTACGGAGTGATGACCGACATCGACGATCGCAAGCGGGCGGACGAAGCTCGTGCAGAAATCGAGGAGCAATGGAGAGCGGCATTTGAGAGCAATCCCACGATGTACTTCGTTGTGGACGCAGAAGGCGAGATCGCACTCGTAAACACATTCGGCGCGGAGCAATTGGGCTACAACGTGCACGAACTGATTGGGCAACCTGTATTGAACGTGTTTTATGAGCCGGATAGAGAAGCCGTTCAGAAGCATGCCGAGGAATGTTTCGCGCAGCCCGGCCAGATGATGAGGTGGGAAGCAAGGAAGATCCGCAAGAATGGCACGATGCTGTGGGTGCGCGAGACCGCCAACGCTGTCTCGTTAAGAAACCGGCTGGTGCTGCTGGTTGTATGCGAGGACATCACAGAGCTGAAACGCGCCGAAGAAGCGGCCCGCCGCAATGAAGCAGAGCTGCGCGACGTGATTGCGGCGGTCCCGGCCCAGCTCTGGAGCGCCTCGCCCGACGGAGCGATCGATTTCGTCAATCAGCATCTGCTGGACTCTCAGGGTGTATCCCCCGAGGAAGTGTCGGGATGGAACTGGCAAGCTAGCGTCCATCCCGACGACCGCAGCAGGTTCGTCGCCGAGTGGCGTTCGGCGCTGAAGACTGGGCAGGCGATGGAGAGCGAAGCGCGGGTGAAGAGCGCCGACGGGGGATATCGCTGGCTGTTGATCCGCAACGTGCCGGTTCGGGATGAACTGGGTAACATCCGCAAATGGTATGGAACTGGTATTGATATCGAGGATCGTAAGCGCGCGGCAGAGACTCTGCGGCAGACCGAGGCGATCCTATCCCAAGCTCAACGCATAGCACGGTTCGGAGTATGGGTAACCAGGCCGCCGATGATTCCCGAGTACTGGTCCCCGACCGCCTTCGAGATATTTGGGATGGATCCGGCCGAGGGCCCACCGCGAGACTTACAAGATTTCATGCTCCACGTGCACCCGGATGATCGCGAACGTGTGCTGCGCGAAACCGACATTTTGGAGACCGGACGCGTATTCGAATGCAAGTATCGGATTGTTCGGCCGGATGGCACGATCAGGGTCATCCGCGAGGTCGGCTCGCCGGTTGACGGGAGCGGCGCTGTCCAGCGCTTCGTCGGTGCGTGGATGGACATTACCGAACAGGAAGAGTTGACCGAGGAACTTGAGCGTCGTGAAGCGGCCGTGCACGAAAGTGAGGAACTGTGGAGGGCGGCCTTTGAGAGTAATCCGACGATGTACTTCATGGTGGACGGGGCGGGTACGATCCTCTCGGTCAATCCGTTCGGCGCTGATCAACTTGGGTACAGCGTGGACGAACTGGTCGGGCGCTCTGTGCTGGATATCTTTTGTGAACCGGATCGGGCCTCCATCCGCGCGCATGCTAATGACTGTTTCCAACAGCTCGGCACAACCATGAGGTGGGAAGCCCGCAAGATCCGGAAAGATGGCACGATGCTCTGGGTTCGCGAGACCGCCAACGCCGTTTCCCTGAAGAAGAAACCCGTGCTTCTGGTCGTGTGCGAGGACATTACAGAGCTGAAACGCGCTGAAGAGGCTGCCCGCCGGAGTGAGAAAGACTTGCACGCACTGATCGAAAATGTTCCAGCAATGGTATTCACAGCTCTGCCCGGGCCTTCGAATGAATTCGTAAGCCGCGGCTGGCGCGAGTACACAGGCATGTCTGAGAAGGACACGGCCGGGTCGGGGTGGCAAAGGGTTGTCCACCCGGAGGACCTGGAACGGCATATGCAGGCCTGGCGAGTATCCACCGCGACCGGGGAGCCGTATGAAAACGAGGCGCGTTTCCGCCGTGCAGCGGACGGCGAATTTCGCTGGTTCTTGATACGAGCCGTCCCGCTGCGGGATGAAGCCGGAAGCATTCTTAAATGGTATGGAGTCTTGACGGACATAGAAGATCGCAAGCGGGCAGAAGCCCTGCTTGCCGGCGAAAAGCGAGTCCTCGAGCTCGTCGCCAAAGGAAATCCTCTTCCTGAAATACTGGACGGCCTCTGCCGCTTGGTCGAGGAGCAAGCCAGCGGCGCCCTCGCCTCTGTCTTGCTGGTGCAAGGAGACCGGTTGAAGCATGGTGGCGCGCCCAGCCTCCCAAAGGCTTACACGGATGCAATTGACGGAGTTTTGATTGGACCGTCGGTCGGCTCGTGCGGCACGGCCGCGTACAGTCGTCAACAGGTCATTGTCGAGGATATTGCTACTGACCCGTTGTGGACTGACTTCCGCGATGCGACTCTGCCTCATTCCCTGCACGCCTGCTGGTCCACGCCGGTCTTTTCTTCGCATGGCCAAGTAATTGCGACTTTCGCGATGTACTATCGTGAGCCACGACGCCCGAGCCCGCGTGATCAGGAAATTATCCAGCAGATCACCCACCTGGCGGGTGTTGCCATTGAACGTAAGCTGACCTACGACCAACTACAGCGCAGTAAGGCTTATCTTTCCGAGGCGCAAAGGCTGACCCACACGGGCAGCTTTGCTATCGACGGCAGCAGCCGCGAGGTCCTCTACTGGTCGGAGGAAGATTTCCGAATCTGGGGCTTCGATCCTCAGCAGGGCCCACCGACTCGCGAGATGGTGTTGCAACGCATCCATCCGGAGGATCGCGACTCGGTCCTCCAACACGTCCAGAAGGCCTTTCACCACAGAACAGACTATGCCACCGAGTTCAGAATCGTGCTACCCGGCGAAACGGTGAGACACGTCCATGCAGTCGGCCATCCGGTTATCGGTGCGAGCGGAGAGCTGGTTGAAGTGGTGGGAACCCACGTCGACGTAACGGAACGCAAGCGTTATTTATCCGACCTACAACACGCGGAACAGAAGTTCCGGAGGTTGCTGGAATCGGCGCCAGATGCGGTCGCGGTCGTGAATCGTGAAGGCAAAATCGTTTTGGTCAATGCGCAACTGGAGAAGCTGTTTGGTTATCAACGACCTGAGGTATTAGGGAACGAAATCGAAATGTTGATACCGGAACGGTTTCGGGGCAAGCATCCGGAACTCCGCACGGCTTTTGTTGCCCGGCCTTGCACGCGGCCCATGGGATCCGGGTTGGAACTGTACGGCCGGCACAAGGATGGACGTGAGTTTCCTGTGGAGGTCAGCCTAAGCCCGCTCGAAACCGAGGAGGGCGTGCTGATTTCCAGCACTATCCGCGATGTAAGCGATCGAAAACGGGCCGAGGAGAAGATACGGCGGAGCGAAGCGGAGCTACGACAGCTCGTTGATGTGATTCCACAGCAAGTCTTTGTTTTCGACGCCGACTGGAAACCTCTTTTTGCGAACCGGCGAGAACTGGAATACACCGGCCTTACTGTGCAAGAGATGCAGTCCAAAGACGCCGTTGACAGAATCTTTTATCCGGAGGATCTGAAGGAGTTAGAGGCCGCCCGTGAGCGGACGCGCTCGGATGGCGCCCCGATTGAGATCGAGGCGCGAATACGGGGAAAAGACGGACTGTATCGCTGGTTCCTGATCCGAGACAATCCGCTGCGGGATGAGCAGGGGCGCATCCTGCGATGGTACGGCACGCGCACCGACATCGAAGACCGCAAACGTGCCGAAGTAGCACTGCGGCGCAGCGAAGCTTACCTGGCGGAGTCGCAGAGGCTAACCAATACGTGCAGCTGGGCCGTCGAAGGCAAGAACCGCGAACTCGTGTACTGGTCTGATGCAATGTTCCGAGTCTTCGACTTCGATCCGCAACATGGGGTCCCGAGCCGAGACAAGATCTGGGAGCGAATACACCCAGAGGATCGTCCAAAGGTAAGAGAGCATAGCGACAAAGCGCTCCGCGAGAAAGTGGATTGTGAGTTCGACTACAGGATCGTGCTACCCGAAGGAACCGTTAGACACATTCATGCCTTAGCGCATCCAGTTCTGAATTCAGCGGGAGAGCTGATTGAAGTAGTGGGTACAGATATTGACGTGACCGCGCGCAAGCAAGCGGAGGAAGCCCTGCGCCGCAACCAGGCGTATCTCGCGGAAGCACAGAAGTTGAGCCACACCGGCAGTTTCGCCTACAACCCCAAGACAGGAAAAACGCTTTACTGGTCCGAGGAATTGTTTCGAATTTTTGGCTTGGACCCTCAGCGCGGCACACCCGATCCTGAAGACTCACGTCTCATCGTGCATCCCGATGATCGCGATAGGGTTTCCGAAAAATACCTGCTGGGGCTCCACCAAAAAACTCAGTTTTCGCAGGAATACAGGCTGCTCTTGCATGATGGGACAGTCAAGCACCTGCACGTCCTGTGGCACCCAGTCCTCGATGAAGAAGGGGAAGTGGCCGAATACGTCGGTACGGCGGCGGATGTTACGGAGCTTAAGCGCGCCGAGGAAGAGCGTGAACGGTTGCGCCAATTAGAAGCAGATCTCGCACACATGAACCGAGTGACCATGCTGGGTGAGCTGGCCAGTTCTCTTGCCCATGAAATAAACCAACCCATTGCCGCCACAATCACCAGCGCGAATGCCTGCTTGCGATGGCTCGCACATGATCCGCCGGAACTGGAAAGGGCCCGCGCAGCCACAATGAGGATTGTGAAAGACGGAAGCCGTGCGGGCGAAATCATCCAGCGCCTGCGGGCGTTTTACAAAAAAGGCGCTCCGCCGCATCGTGAGTTGGTTGATATAAACCAGTTAGTCGACGAAATGCTCGGCCTGCTGCGCAATGAGGGAACCCGGCATTCGATTGCGCTGCGCACGGAACTTGCGCCGCAATTGCCGCAAATCATGGCAGATCGTGTGCAATTGCAACAGGTGTTGATGAACCTGATGTTGAATGGCATCGAGGCCATGAGTGACGGGTCCGGCCAACTTACAATCCGGTCGCAAAGGACGGAGAATGGGATGGTGCTGATTTCCGTCAGCGATACCGGAGTGGGCCTCCCCGGCGAAAAAATAGACCTGATCTTCAATGCGTTTTATACGACGAAACCTCAAGGCACCGGCATGGGGCTGGCGATAAGCCGGTCGATCGTTGAAGCACACGGTGGCCGGTTGTGGGCCACTGCCAATGCGCAGCGCGGTGCGACGTTTCATTTCACTGTGCCTGCTGAGGTGCACAGATGAGCATGGGAGACGTGACCACCGTATTCATTGTCGATGATGACGCCGGTGTGCGCGAAGCGATCAAGGATTTAGTGGAGTCGGTGGGACTGCGTGCTGAGGCCTTCCCCACGGCGCGAGAGTTCTTGTCGAGTGAGCGGCGAGACGGTCCTAGTTGCCTGGTCCTGGACGTAAGGCTCCCCGGCATCAGTGGCTTGGACCTTCAGCACGAATTGCGGAAGGCAGGAGTCAAGATCCCCATCATTTTCATCAGCGGCCACGCAGACGTTCCGATGAGCGTGAAAGCTGTTAAGTCTGGCGCTTTCGAATTTCTCACTAAGCCGTTCCGAGACCAGGATCTGCTCGATGTCATTCAGCGCGCCCTCAGCCGCGACCGCGCGCTCCGCGAAACGCAAAAACAATTAGCTGAACTGCAACAACGCTACGCCGGGCTCAGCGCACGCGAGCGTGAAGTCATGAGCCTGGTGGTTTCCGGGATGCTCAATAAGCAGATTGCGGCGGAACTGGGGGCCAGTGAAACCACAGTAAAAATCCACCGCGGGCATGTAATGCAAAAGATGGAGGCCAAGTCCTTGCCCGAATTAGTCAGAATGGCCGATAAGCTCAAGATTTCCCAGTAATTGCTTCTGTCCAACCCTCCTGTTCCTTGGCACGCCTATAAAACCAACCATCAACCAGGCTTACCAAGGTCTTATTGCGCTGTCCGAAAGTGTGATTGTTTTCCATGGATCATGGTCGTATGCTGCTGTTATGGCGAAGGGCCAAAATACAAAAGTGATTGCGATTGTAGATGACGATGAGTCAGTCCTAAATGCCCTGCAGGACCTGATCGAAGCGGACGGGCTTACCGCCAGGTGTTTTGGGTCAGCGGAAGAGTTCCTCGAGTCCGGTTTGCAGTGTAAGGTAGCCTGCCTGATCACGGACATCCGTATGCCTGGAATGTCGGGTCTGGAATTGCAGGCGAAACTTAAGGCTGATGGATGTAAGACTCCCATCATCTTTATCACTGCACATGGCGACGCGAGAACACGCATACAGGCGATGAGGGAAGGCGCGGTCGAGTTCCTGATGAAGCCGTTCGACGACCAGGTCTTCCTCAGTCGAGTCCGCGCCGCCGTCGATAAGTGAACAACCTACAGGCGGCCACGGGGAAACCATGCGGCAAATTTGCGGGGGTTTTCTGTGACGAGTTCCGAAGTCATTGCGTTCAGTAATAGGGACCAGGCCGAGCGCGCATTCGAACAGATCATCGGGAACAGCCCTGCGCTTGAGGCTGTGCTGGGGCAAGTAGAATGTGTTGCACCCACTGACTCCACCGTTCTGATTCAAGGCGAAACCGGTACCGGCAAAGAGCTAATCGCCCATGCCATTCACAATGCAAGCTCGCGGTGTGGACGTGCGCTGATCAAGCTGAATTGCGCGGCCATTCCCCTCGATCTCCTGGAAAGCGAACTGTTCGGGCATGAAAAAGGGGCCTTTACTGGAGCCATCGCGCAGAAGGTTGGCCGGTTCGAAATGGCTGACGGTGGCACGTTGTTCCTGGACGAGGTAGGGGACATTCCGCCGGCGCTGCAGCCGAAGTTGCTGCGGGTGCTGCAAGAGCAAACCTTCGAGCGCCTGGGCAGCGGACGCACCCACAAGGTGGATGTACGGCTGGTTGCTGCGACCAATAGAAATCTAGAGGAAATGGTGACGCGGAACGAATTCCGCAACGATCTTTATTACCGCCTCAACGTGTTTCCCATCTGGCTGCCACCCCTGCGCGAACGTCGCGCTGATATTCCTGCTCTGGTAGAGCACTTCGCCGAGATTTTCAGCCGGCGCATGAAAAGGAACATCCGCCATATTCCTGCGGAAACCATGGCGGCCTTCTCGTCTTACAACTGGCCCGGCAATATCCGTGAACTCCAAAACCTGGTTGAGCGTGCGGTAATTCTCGCACACGACGGCGAGCTTCCAAATCCACTACGAACGTCCGTGGTACCCATTCTTCCCTCGCCTTCCGTAAGTATGGCGTCCGGAGACTTGGAGCCTGCCGTTTCAATGACGCTACGAGACTCCGAGCGCGCGCTTATCCTCCAGGCGATGCAAGCGAGCGGCTGGAAAGTCGGGGGACCGAAGGGGGCGGCCGTAAAGCTGGGTTTGAACCGGACAACGCTAATGTATCGGCTAAAGAAGCTGGGAATCGAACGGCCCTTGCGGCGCGGTGCTTCGCTCGACGATTTCGTGACGCCTGAGCAGCGTGAATCAGCGGCAATGTAATATTTTGGTGATCGTGTACGGTTCCTCCAACAACTCCTTCCAATAGTCTGCTAGAAACTCGGCCCGGTTGGACCCACCTTCATGTTCAAACTACTCGGGTGTTCGGCCCATCGCGTGGGTGATCTCGTCGTGGGCCTGGGTGTAGTCCAACTGTGACTGGAGGAGCAATGTTTTCGCGTCGAATTCCTGGGCGACCGCTAGGTCGGCCTGGGAGCTAAGGGCCTCGCCATGCGAAAGCTCTTGTTGCAGGACGCGGCTGGATTCAATGCGCAACGCCAGCAATTCCTCGGAGACTTTCAGCATCTGCTGCGTGCGTTCCAGCTTATTGTACGCAGTCTGCACAGCTAACTCGACCTCGTCCGTCATTCGGGCAAGATTCTCTCTCGCCTGCGACAACTGGGCCTCGCGCTCCTTAAGGACCGCGCGCTTGCGGCCTGCGTCGAAGAGATCATAGTCAAAGTGAACGCCGAAAGAACCGAAGTTACGGGCGAGAAACGGAACCTGGTTCTGGTAGCTGTAGCGCGCGAAGGCATAGACGTCCGGCACGCCGATGTCGACCTTGGCGAGGTGAACAGCGGCGGTCGCCTTCTCTACTTCGTTCCGCGCAGCGGCAATCTCGGGATGCGCTGCCAGGGCCTGTGCCACGCAAGCTTCGCGCTGGCATTCCTGCTGGAATTCCTCGGCATTGGGGTCAAGGTCCAGCGGCGTAGTCAGGGGCAGCCCCATGGCGTCGTTGAGCTGCAGTTTGAGGTCCGAAAGCTGCAGGTCGGTGGTGAGTAATTCCTGTTTCGCCTGCAGGAGCTGCGCGCGGCTTTCGATCAGGTCCTGTTCCAGCGTGCTGCCCAATTTCACCTGCTCGACACGCTCGCTCTGCAAATCTTGTGAAGCCTTGATTCGAGCCTCCATTGCGCTGCGGTGGACTTGTGCAATCAAAACCTTGTAGTAGAGTTGGTGGACCTTCAGGGCAACATCATTCTGCGTCTGTTGCGCGCTTTGCCGGGAGGCCTTCAGCTCGGCCTGCGCGATGTCGTTAGCGGGCCTGATCTTCAGCAGCGTGGTCAGCGGCTGCGTGAGTTGGGTGCCGCTGGTCGTCAGGTCGCGCCCACCCTGGTTGAGGATCGCATTCCCAGAAGGAATAGGACTGCCTGCGACGGTGCCGAGACTGCCGGCATAGATTTGTATCAGCTGCGTGTCGGTGAGATGTATGAAGTTGCTTTCATTTCGAATGGAGGGGAAATACTCGCTCTTGGTTACCTCCTTGGCGTGCTGCTTCTCCTCGACTTTGAATTCGTTGATGCGCACCAGGTGGTTGTGCTGAAGCGCTAGCTGGACCGCCTCATGCAAGGTCATGTGCCGCGGAGGAGCAGTGGGCTCCGCGGCGAAAGCGAAAGCGCCGGACAAGGCCAGAGCCAGTACAAGGTGTATTTTTCGTTTCATGACTTCTCCTCCTTTACCGGCTGCAGCTCGGCAAGGTCGCCGTAGTTGAGAGGCGACTTGCGCAGCAGGGCGACGAGAACAAGTGCGATGACGCAGGTCCACGCCACCAAAAGGAAACCGTCGATCAGGCTCAGCGTATAGGCCTGAAGGCGCAGCCGGGCAGCAATGAGATCGACCGCGCGTGCCCCGGCCGACGGCAACCCAGAGGACCTTCCGAAGAGTCCTGCCGTCATCGCGCGGATATTGAAATCTGTAATCCAGCTCCCACTGCTTACGTGCAGCCCAAGAAGATTGGAGTGCAGTTTCTCGCGATCCGCGAGGAAGTGTCCCATGTACAGGGCCCCCACGGTTCCACCAAATAAGCGAATGGTATGAAAGAACGCGGAGAATGTCAGGATCCACTGAGGTTTCGACAAGCCCCCGGTGAAGATCCCTTGCAGGATGATGCATCCCACCAGCCCAATGAGAGAAAACGCTTGTCCGACGCCGGTGAGCAGCTCGGTGCGATAGTAATTTTCTGCCGCCCACGCACTCGTGTATTGAGCGCACAGGACAGCCGCAAGGGCGGTGCATGTCAGGCCGCCAGCAAATACCAGCCGGGGATCCACCCCGCGACGCATCAGAAGCCCCGCGGTAAAGGCGACGGGCAGGAGCGGAACAGCGCTCCAGATTATGGCCCGCCCAATCTGATCAGCTTCGAAACCGTGGATGGCCAGCGACTGCGGAATCAGAATGATGGTTATTACGAGAGTGAAACGAAACCAGAAGAGCAGACTGCCCAGCAGGACAGTGTTCCATTTCCAGAGATACGGCAAGGCTACGAGAGGATTGGGGCCGAGTAGCCGCCGTATGAGCGCGCATAGCGTAAAGAACGCACCGGACCAAAACAACCCGTTGAATACTCCGGAGCGCCACCAGTCGAGCCTCTGACCTTGCTCGATGGCAGCCAACATCAGGGCCAATCCGGCGCTCAGGTACAGGAATCCGACAAAGCTGGGTGCAGGGCCGTTCTTCTGGCGAGGCGGGGCCGGAGGTATCCCAAAGTAGATACAAACCAGCATTGCAGGCACGATAACGGCCGAGTTCCAGAACATCCAGTGCCAGGAAAGGTGATCGCGATACCAGCCATAAAGCGACGGTGCTATATTGACCGCTCCATCTATAAACGTGGCATAGAACGCCATCGTGAAAGGCAGATATCGCAGGGGAGAAATACGAAGTGCAAAGGTCAGGGTGAGCGGATAGAAGGTGCCTGACGTCAGACCGGCGACCATCAATGCCGCAATCAGCAGACTATAACTGTGTATGAGTGGCAGGAAGGCGCAGGTCACGCCGAAAACTCCAGCCGCAAACAGAAGGACGCGGCGCGGTCCGAGCAGACCTCCGAGGTAGACAGTAAAGGGCCCGATAAACATGAGAGAGGCGTTATAGGCGCTGTCGAACCACGCACCGGCATCGTAGCTGACGCCGAGATGCCCTTTCAGATCGGCTAGCCCCAAGCTAAGCATGCGGCCAGTAAGAGTGACGAGGCCGGCGCCAATCAGGACTCCGAGTATCCCCAGTACAGGCCGTGCGGAAATCTCAGATGGAATCGCCGCAGCCGTCGCATGTGCGATCTCTGCTGCCGCAGGAGGGCGATTTATAGCGATAGAAGCAGCCATCGTATGTCCGGTCGTTACTGCGCGCGACCCTGCCAATCAGTTCATTCTGCTGACTTCAAGAATCTAGGGAACCTCTGAACAAGTACCGGTCTTTAGTGCCATGCCTTGAGGATCGTGCTGTTCGGAAGCTCAGGTTTGTGATCTTCTTGTCTTCTGCGCTGTGCAGAAGGCTGTAATCGAGCCGGGAAGC
>Ga0335085_10001187_pt1 | contig 59157 bp, 58 predicted proteins | sample Lox_Sample_45_FD_206712 | JGI IMG/M metagenome (GOLD analysis project Ga0335085, IMG submission 206712) | Soil microbial communities from Loxahatchee National Wildlife Refuge, Florida, United States - Lox_Sample_4.5 | ecosystem: Environmental > Terrestrial > Soil > Wetlands | place: USA...
CAACCTGACGAAAGTCTTCCCCGGCCAGATCCGTGCCGTCGACGATGTCTCCCTCGACATCCACGCCGGAGAGACGCTCGGATTGGTCGGAGAATCCGGCTCCGGCAAAAGCACATTCGGCCGCCTGATCCTGCGCCTGATCGAACCCACCTCGGGCAGCATCCACTTCCAGGGCCGCGATCTACTCGCCGCTGGCTCCCGGGAGATGCGGCGCCTCCGCCGCGATCTGCAGATCATCTTCCAGGACCCCTTCGCCTCGCTCGATCCCCGCTACCGCGTCGAAGACATCATCGCCGAGCCGCTGATCATCCATAGACGGGCAGGGGACCACCGCGCACAGCAAGACCGGGAAGGGCACGACTTAAGTCGTGCCATCAGCGGCGACCCTATGAAAGCGGCTTTAGCCGCAGGGGGAATCCGATCTCGTGTTTCCGAGCTTTTGCGCGCAGTGGGTCTAGACGAATCCGCCCGCCTCCGCTATCCGCACGAATTCTCCGGAGGGCAGCGCCAGCGCATCGGCATCGCCCGCGCGTTGGCCCTTCGTCCTAAGTTCATTGTCTGTGACGAGCCAGTCTCCGCTCTCGACGTAAGCGTCGGAGCCCAAATAGTGAATCTTCTTGCACAGCTGCAGCGTGACTTTGGTTTGACCTACCTGTTCATTTCGCACTCCATGCCGGTCGTGCGTTATCTCTCGACCCGCATTGCCGTGATGTACAAAGGAAAAATCGTCGAAGTCGGCGACACCGATCGCATCACCACCGATCCGATACACCCCTACACCCGCAGCCTGCTCGAAGCCACGCCGCAATTGCTCGCCTGATGCCCCTGTCAACTTAACCAATTGCAACCATTTCTGTGTGACACTACTCTTACAGCTTTCTGGGGAAAGAATTTCTGTGGGGACCGCCAACTCAACTGCCTACAATCTCGTCGTCTCGCAAACGCAAAGTTCCCTTCGTGACTTGCTGGAAATCACGGTGGGTTTTCTCGCCATTCTGGCCGTGCTGTGGCTGCCGACACGAGAGCAGCTGATCTTCGGCCCGATTGCACTTCTGGCTCCCCTAGTCCTGGTTCTTCGGCAGCGCCCGTCCACGAAATTCCTTGGACTCGACTTTCGCGCCTTCGTTTCTTCTTTGTGGATTCTTCCCGTTGCCGCAGGACTTGCCATCGCCGCAATACTCCTGGCGCGCGCCGCTGGCACATTCCACCCGCTCTACGACGCCGATCTCGCTCACGTCGGTGGCTACGTTCTGTGGACGGTCTACCAGCAGTTCCTTCTCCAGGACTATTTCATGCCGCGCCTGACGCGCCTCCTGGCCACGGACGCCGCTATCGCTCTTGCGGCCGTCCTCTTCGCCGTGGCCCACCTGCCCAACGTCACTCTCACCGTCGCCACCCTCGTCTGGGGAGCCGTCTCCTGCGTCCTCTTCCGCCGCTATCGCAGCCTCTACGTTCTCGGGATCGCGCAAGGACTCCTGGGACTTTGTTTTGCCGTCTGCGTGCCAGACGCCTTCCATCACCACATGCGCGTAGGCCTCGGATACTGGCACTACCAACCCCTGGCCACCAGCGTGGATGCCACTCCGCCGCCCTTGAAGTAGAAATCGATTCAGGACTCGCCAGTGTCGAAAGGGTGCCCCACTTCTGGCCGAAGTTGCCAGAAGTGGCGATTTTCCAGTCCCTGACGGGAACCCGAAGGTTTCATTTCACGCCCGAAGCCTGCCGCCTGTCCTCAGCTTGTCTCATGGCCGCACTCCGACTAGAATGCCGTCGAATCATTGCAAGGAGGCATTCATGGCCGCCGTTCCGACGCCACCGGTAACCCCAGCTCCCGTCCCCGCAACTCCGCCGATGTCCGAGGGTGCCCGCATCATCAACACCTTCATCGCGCCATCGAAGACCTTCACGGATCTAAAACGGAGTGCCGCATGGTGGGCACCCTGGGTTTTGAGTTCGATCATCGCTCTTGCCTTCATGTTCACCGTTGGAAAAAAGATCGGTTTCGAGCAGATAAACAGGAACGCAATTTCACACTCAGCACGAGCCGAGCAGTTCGACAAACTGCCCGCGGACCAACAGGCGAAGCAACTCCAGTTCTGGAACACGTTTATTGAGGTCATCGCGTACGGTACTCCAGTGCTTATCCTGTTCATCACTCTCATCTCAACACTTGTGCTGTGGGGGACGTTCAAGGTGGGTTTTTCCGCCGAAACAACCTTCGCCCAAGCCTATGCGATCGGAATTTTCGCCGGCCTTCCCGGCATCGTAGGTGCAATTTTGGGGATCATCTCTCTATTTGCCGGAGTAAGCCCAGAGGGATTCGACATGAATAACCCCGTCGGCACGAATCTCGCCTACTATCTCGATCCCGACACTACCGGAAAGTTCGTCCGCGGAATGGCTTCGTCCATCGACCTGATCACCATCTGGTCCATCGTTCTCCTCGGCATCGGCTTCTCTTGCACCAGCAAGGTGAAGCGCTCGACCGCAATCGTGGTCGTTCTTGTTTGGTTCTTGCTTTGGAAACTGCTGACCTCAGGCCTGGCAAGTTTGGGATAAGGTTCAACTCACTAGTGGGTGCCCCATTTCTGGCCGATGTTGCCAGAAGTGGGGATTTCGGAATCGAAACCTAACCAGCCATTGATTCCAGGACGCCCACGATCCCTGCGGGAAGAGTGATCTGCAGACTCGCAAGATTTTGCCTCATATGCTCCGCGCTTGATGTTCCGGTCATCGGCAGAATCCCAATCGCCCGCGCAAAGCTGAACACAACTTGAGCCGGCGTCGCATTTACCTCTGTCGCCAGTTCCGCAATCGCAGGACTCTCCCACACCGCCCGATTTGCCGTCAGCAGCGAAAATCCCTGATACACGATCTTCCGCTCGCGACAGAAGGCGCGTATCTCACGATCCCACCCATCTCGCGCAAAGCAGCGATTCTGCACAAACGTCGGCAATTCGAGATTCGCCGCCTCCATCTGTTGCAGATGTTCCAGCGAAACATTGCTGACCCCCAGCAGCCGGGTTCGTCCTGCGTCTCGTTCCACTCGCATCGCGTCCCATACCTCGGTGTCGGCATCGATCCACTCATATCCGGAACACGGACCGTGCAAGACGAAGCTGTCCACGTAATCCGTTCTCAGATGCTCGAGCGAACTCGCAAGCGATTGATTCACCTGAAGGCCAAGCGGTGCCGCAGGATCATACGGCAGCCGATGATCCTGTCCGCGCTCGTAAGTAAACTTGGTTTGCAGGAAAAGGTCCGAGCGCGAAACTACGCCTGCCCGATAGGCAGACGCCAGTCCCTCGCCAACTCCAGCCTCGAAATAGTGCTTCCGCTGGTTGGCAGTATCGATGCCGCGAAACCCGGCACGCAGAGCCAGTTCTGTAAGCCCGGCAGTACGATCCTCCTTCCAGGCAGTTCCGTACAAGAATGGCGGAGAGAAAACTGAGTCAGGCATGCCAGTCAATTGTGCCACGCGATCGAAGGTTCTCAGTGCTCCTCAGTGCCCCCTGTGTCCTCTGTGGTGAATGATTTGCTTCCCCTCGCCCGAGAGATAGCCGCGAACAATGACGCCCCAAGCGCACTCGTTATATCCTTGAAACCCTCAGGAGGCTTTCCGTGAAACACGTTCTAGCTTTGGGGTTCCTGTTTGTCTGCGGAACCTTTGCCCTCGCCCAGTCGACGCCAGGCGCGAAAGCGCCGGCCACCCCCACGAAAGATCCAGTCGCCAACTCCCTGCGCATGCTTCTGCAGCGCTATCAAACCAACATCGTTGGCGCCGTTGAAGCCATGCCCGCCGACAAATTCTCCTACAAGCCCACCGCCGACCAAATGACCTTCTCGCACCTGGTAGTCCACATCGCCAGCTCCAACAATGGTCTGTGCTCCAAGGTCGCAGACGTTCCCGCGCCCAAAGTCGACGAACCGAAAGAAACTGACTCCAAAGACCAGCTCGTAGCCGCCGTCAAAGCATCCTTCAGTTTCTGCAGCGAAGCGTTGGGGAAAATGGACGACTCGAAACTAGGCGATGACGTGGAACTCTTCGGCGGCCACCACTTCCCGCGTGCGATGGGTGCTCTAGGCCTGGCGAGTGGATGGGCCGATCACTACGGCGCAGCAGCGATGTATTTGCGCCTGAACGGAATTCTGCCGCCCTCGGCCCAGCAGAAACATTGACAACCACCACTTAGCTGCGATTCGATCTGCAACAGTTCGAATCGCGTTATCGATCGGCACGAACGGGCCGTGGAAGAGCGGCGCTTTAGCGCCGCGTTAAGCGCGAGCCAATCAGGGGCTTTAGCCCCTGGGGTTGGGTTACTTGATTTGCACCAGCTCGCCCTCAGGAACCGCGCCTGCTGAAATCGGCGGCGCTGGCCGCTGCGGCGCCCTCCACGAATCCAGGATCGACACCTGATGCACGCACGACACCGTGCAGTGTGGTGCGCATCCCTTCTCGGTCAGATACTCCCGCCGCAGGTCGTCTTTCGTGTATTTCTCCAGCGGAGTCCCTGGATACCCGCGCTGCTGCGAGCAGTAATGTACCAATCCGTTCTCGCAGATATACAGATACCGCGCGCCCGCGCGGCACCGCCAGTCATTTGGCAGCCCTTTGGCGATGTTGTCCTGGAACGCATGCACGCGTGTGAAGCTGCTCTTCTCGAGCGCCTGCATCTCGTGATAAATGCGCCGTTCTTCTTCTCCCAGCGGCTGCAACTGCCCGCTGCCATCGTGAATGATACCGATCGTCGAGCTGAATCCAAGCTCCACCGCGCGCTTCCCAATCACCAACGCATCCTGCGGATGCGCAATCCCTCCGCCTACTACCGAATTGATGTTCACATGAAAATCGGCGTACTCGGCCAGCAACTGCAACTTCTTGTCGAGAACCTTCAGACTCTTCTTCGACACTTCATCGGGATTCACATTGTCGATTGAAATCTGCAGCCACTCCAGCCCGGCACGGTTCAGCCGCTGAATGCGCTCGGGGACAAGCAGGTACCCGTTCGTGATCAGCCCGGCGACCATTCCGTTTGCGCGAATCCGCCGGATCACGTCGTCGAGTTCAGGATGCATCAGCGGCTCACCGCCGGAAATCGTCACGACCGAAGTCCCCAGCGCCCCTAGCTTGTCGATGCGCTTGTACATCTCGTCGATCGGCACCGGCTTCGAGAAATCATCAAATTCATTGCAGTAGGTACACGCTAGGTTGCAGCGCCGCATCGGGATGATGTGCGCCAGCAAGGGATGATCGGTCGAAGAGACCGCCCGCGCCACCATCTTCGCCCCCCGCCAATTCCGGTGCAGGGACTTAACGTTGCGGCGCAAGGTTGTCAGCAAAGAAGGCATGTATTGGTTAATTAGTTATTACATCACAAGAAGGGCCGAACTGTGGTCATAGTTGCAGCGTGTGGTCAATTTCAGAGGCCAGACGGAGAAGAGAATATCTGAAGCGGGAACGTCCTCTTAGCGTTCTTTACGGTGAAAGGTCTCGATTCTGCCGCTATCATTCGATCAGCTTCCGCCAGGATTCATCCCGCGGCCAGCTCATGCCCAGCTTCCTGCAGAGCCTTGAAGGCCACAGCCGAGAATTCCTCCTGAATCAACACAAAATCTGTGTCGTAAGTTGATACCGCAAAGATCGGAATCCCCCTCGACGATAGCGGCTCGATGAACGAAAGCAACACTCCCGTGAGATTGAACGGAAATGTCCCTTCAAGCTTGAGACAAATCCAGTGACGCTGCGTATTCACGTCCCGCGGCAAATTATTCGCCGGGCAAACAATCGACAACTCATCGGCCGAACGCGAGATCGAAGTGAACTCTCCCCGACTAGCCCACTCCGGCACCGCAGCGTCCGGCGCAAGCCGCACGATCGCGTAGGGGCCGTCTTGGATCCATCGAAACTTGAGATTCATGTTCTGGGTGCCCCGCTTCTGGCCGATTCTGCCAGACATCGGGATTTTGATCTGGAAACTATCCTAGGGATAGCCCCTACTCCTCCACTGCCTTCCGCACCGCCGCCCGTGCCAGCAACCGCGTCGAATCTAAAGTCGGTAAAGGCGAAGCCTCCGGCGTCACCAAGAGAGGAATCTCCGTGCACCCCAGCACGGTCGCATCGCACCCCTCATCCCTCAACTCGCGAATCACTTCCACGTAATACGCCAGCGACCGCGGCAGAAACTGCCCATTCACCAGCTCATCAAAAATAATCTGATTGATCCGCGCCCGCTGCTCCGCATTCGGTACACGCATCTCAATCTCCGCCGCCTTCAACGCCTCGCGATAGACCGGTCCCTCCATCAGACATCGCGTTCCAAGCACCGCCAGCCGCCGATATCCGTTCCGCTTCCCCTCCGCCGCGACTTCGCGAGCAATGTGTAACCAGGGACGCGGCGACCGATGCTCGACCAGATCGAACGCCTGATGAATCGTGTTGTCCGGACAAATCAAGAAATCCGCCCCGGCGCGCGCCAGTTTCTCCGCCGACGACAGCATGAGCTCCGCCACTCCCGCCCAGTCATTCGCATCGACGCACTTCATGTACTCCGCGAGCGAGTGCGAATGCAGCGACACCTCCGGATGATCGTGTCGCCCCAACGCCTGCGATCCCTCGAGAGAGATCGTGCGATAACAGAGCGCAGCCCCCTCGGTACTGCAAGCGACGATGCCAATGTGAAGCATAGAAACGCGAACGTCGTTAGTCTTTGGTCCATGGTCGTTAGCGAGATGCTCGCGCCGAACTTGCCAACGACTAAGGACTAACGCCCAATGACAGTCTCCGCATACGGGCTCCCCGCCCGATACCTCTTCTCAAACTCTTCCCGAGTCACGATCGTCTTCAAATCCGTCACGCGGTCAATCGCCAGAATTCCATCTATATGATCGATCTCATGTTGTAACAACTCCGAAAGATCCCGCGCCGCGCCCGCCTCCACCTCGACGGTCTCTCCTTCGAATGTCTGATATCTCACCGTAATCTCCCGGTGCCGCTCCACCTGCATGAAGATCGAAAGAAAACTTAGGCACGCGTCCCACACCACGATCTTTTCTTCGCTGCGCCAGATAATCTCCGGATTGATAAACGCCCGGGGTTTTCCCCCCGCTAATTGCAGAAAGATCACACGCTGCAACACGCCAATCTGCGGTGCCGCAATCCCGCGCCCATAGCCAGTTTCAACCCTCCAGTGGGCCAGCGTATCCCCCAGATCGCGAACGAGCTCCCGAATCTCCGGCGACGCAGGATCCCCCACCTTCGCACACCTCTCCCGCAACAGCGGATCTCCAAGTTGAAGGATAGTTCGCACTGCCATAACGAACCCGGCTATTGTTTCTCAGAAGCCTTTGGTTCCACCCAAAGAACCTGCAGCAGAACACACAGAAAGATTCCAATCAAGATATCCGCAACGAGCGGATGCGCCGGCCACAACCGGTGTGGAATCCGCATCCACCAGGCCAAGGTCAAAGCCAGAGTTGCGACTGCGCTGATCTTGAGGGATTTCACGTGAGTGACGCCCCGGGCGCCGAGCAATTCTACAACTAGCTTATCTCGCAATCGCCGCGTCGAACAAACTCAACAATTCCAGCTTTCTTTCCGCTGGCAAAAACGATGCCTCAAACGAATTCCGCGCCAGCTCGCGCAGATGCTCGTCCGTAAACCCGAATGTTTCCTGTGCAAGCTGATACTCCCGCGCCAGCGATGTGCCAAACAACGCCGGGTCATCCGTGCTTAGCGTGACCATCATTCCCTGATCGAAATAGCTCTTCACTGGATGCTCAGTCACAGTCTTGCAGCATCCTGTCCGCAAGTTGCTGGTCACACAGATCTCCACCGGAATCTGCCGGTATGCGAGTTCCTCGATCAGATCTTTATCCTGCGCCGCGCTCAGCCCATGCCCAATGCGTTCCGCATGCAGGTTGAGCGCGCCCCAGATCGACTCCGCCGGTCCTGTCTCTCCCGCATGCGCCGTCAATCTCAGGCCGTGCTCCTCTGCATAGGCATAAACTCCGCGAAAAAGTTCCGGAGGAGCCTTCTGCTCATCTCCTCCAATGCCAATACCAACCACATGCCGATTCTGATAACGAACCGCCAGCTCAAAGACTTTCTGCGCCTCCTCTACTCCGAAGTGCCGAGTTGCATCGAAGATCCAGAGCAGCGATACTCCAAACTCCCGAGCGCCGCGTGCCCTTCCGCGTTCCAGTCCCTCAAAGATCGCAGGAAAGTCCTGCTTTCGATACAGGCAAACTCCCACCGCCACGTACACTTCGGCGTGCAGAACATTCTCTTTTTTCAATTGCTGCATCAGCCGGTATGTCGCCAGCTCATAGTCCTCCGGTCCGCGCAGGTGCGCGCTCACTTCCTTGAACGCCATCAGGAAACTCTGGAAATCGTTATAGCGGTACAAAGCTTCTGTCTCAGCCAGAGTTGCGTTCTCGCCATGAAGTCGACGCAACTCGAGCAGCGTTGCCGGCTCCACCGCTCCCTCAAGGTGAAGATGCAGCTCCGCCTTAGGAAGCTGACGGATGAATGCGCTGGGTGTCGGAACTCCGGAAACAGCCATGATTTTCCGATTGTAGTTGGCCGATTTCAGATTGGCGAGTCGTTGCAGTTCCCTTCGCGTTTTTTTGCGGTTCAAGCTTCTTGGCGAATCCGAGATTTCATTCCCGCCAGTGTTTCCTTTACAATCCGGGGTTCTCATCCCCACGGATCGGAGATCTTCATGCGCTCTCTGATGGTTCGCAGCCTCTTCCTTTCAATCCTGATATCGACCTCAACGCTGTTCTTCGCAGCCTCGTCCGCGCCGCAGGTCAAAACCCGCTCCGGCACGGTCGAAGGCAAAGATGACGGCAAGGTCAAAGCTTTCCTCGGCATCCCCTACGCGACCCCTCCCGTCGGGGATCTTCGCTGGAAAGCCCCTCAACCGCTTGCGAAGTGGAGCGGTGTGAAGAAAGCCACCGAGTTCGGCTACCACTGCATGCAGGGAAAGGTTTTTGGTGACATGGTGTTTCACGATCCGGGCGGCAATGAAGACTGCCTCACTCTCAACGTCTGGGTTCCTGACAAGCATGCCGACAGCAAGCTGGCCGTGATGGTCTGGATTTACGGTGGAGGCTTCGTCGCCGGCACCACCTCCGAGAGCCGCCAGGATGGCTACAATCTCGCGCAGCAGGGCGTCATCGTCGTTTCGATGAATTACCGGCTCGGAGTTTTCGGCTTCCTCGTGCATCCTGAATTGGCCAAAGAGTCGGGGCATAACTCCGCCGGCAACTACGGCCTGCTCGATCAACTCCTCGCCTTGAAGTGGGTTCACGACAACGTCGGCGCATTCGGTGGAGATCCCGCGAACGTGACTATCTTCGGAGAAAGCGCCGGATCATTCTCCGTCAGCTCACAAATGGCTTCTCCGCTGGCAAAAGGACTCTTCCAGAGAGCGATTGGCGAAAGCGGAGCTGCTTTTTCGCGCAGCGGACTCTCTTATGACGCCATGTCGGTACGTGCTGAGAAAGACGCCAAGCTCGTCAAAGACAAGCTCGGTGCCTCCACTCTGGCCGAACTGCGCGCGGTTCCTGCCGACAAACTCCTCGACGTTTTCGGCAAGCCCGGACCGGAATCTTTCTCCTTCGGCCCCGACATCGACGGATATTTCCTGCCCGAATCCGTCCCCGACATCTTCGCCGCCGGCAAGCAGAATGACGTCGCCTTGATGGCAGGATGGAACCACGACGAAGGCAGCTTCGAAATCGCCTTCAACCCGCAGAAACCCACCGCCGAAAGCTTCAAGGCTACCGCGCAAAAAGATTTTGGCGACAAGGCAGATGAATTTCTGAAGCTCTATCCCACCGACACCGACGACCGAGTGCGCCGATCGGCATTCGATTACGCCGGTGACAAATTCATCGCCGTCTCCACCTGGCAGTGGATGGAAGCGCAAAGCAAGACTGGCAAGCAGCCGATCTATCGCTACCGCTTTGACATGGCACCGTTCTCAAAGAACCCCAACGCGCCGCGCCTCGGTGCCTATCACTCCGCCGAGATCGAATATGTCTTCGGTCAACTCGACTCGAAAACCGACGTGACCTGGAGCGACGCCGACCGCCGCGTCAGCGAAATGATGCAGAAATACTGGTCCAACTTCGCCAGGACAGGAAATCCGAATGGCCCCGGCGTGCCGAACTGGCCAAGGTACATCGCCAGCGATGGCTGGCCGGTCATGATCCTGAGCGCCGAACCCACCGCCAAGAAAGACGACCTGCGCGATCGCTACGTCTTCCTGACAACAGAGTGGGCCAAGAAGTAAGGGAAGATTTTAAGAAGTTGCCATCCTGAGCGAAGCAGGCCGGTAAGCGAAGCGAGCCGGTCTGCGCAGTCGAAGGATCTCTACCAACGCTACGACTGCCGAAGCCAGCCTACTTCCTCGCGAACTCGCTGCGATGGCGACTGTAGAAGAAGTAAATCAGCAGCCCGGCAATCAGCCACACCACAAATCGCACCCAAGTGATAACTGTCAGGCCTGCCATCAATCCCACACACAACACAATCGAGATCAACGGGAACCATGGCACCATGGGCACTCGAAACACGCGCGTACGATCCGGCTGCGTCCGCCGCAGGATGATTACCCCCAGCGATACCAGCGCGAATGCGAATAAAGTCCCGATATTCGACAGATCAGCAGCATCGCTGATCGCAAAGATTCCCGACGGTACTCCAACTACGAATCCTGCAATCCAGGTCGACACGTGCGGTGTCTTGAACTTGTCATGCACCGCCGAGAACAAGCGCGGGAATAATCCATCCCGCGACATGGCGTACCAGATGCGCGCCTGCCCATACTGAAAGACGAGCAGCGATGAAATCATTCCAGTCAGTGCGCCGATCACAATGATCGACCGGGACCATCGGCTGGCACCTAACATCTTCAGCGCGTACGCTACCGGAGCCTCCGCCGCTTCGCCTGAAACGAACGTCGTGTACTTCATCATGCCTAACAGCACGATCGATACGCCCACATAAAGGATCGTACAGACGATCAACGACGCGATAATTCCAAACGGCAAATCGCGCTGAGGATTCCGGGATTCCTCCGCCGCCGTCGACACCGAATCAAATCCGATATAGGTGAAGAACACGATCGCGCCGCCCGTGACGATTCCCCCAAATCCCGAAGGCGCAAACGGCTTCCAGTTCGAAGGATTTACCAGTGCACCGCCAACGAACAGGAATACGAGAATCGCGCCGATCTTGATCGCGACCATGATGTTGTTGGCTTCTGCCGATTCTCGAATGCCTCGCACCAGCAACACAGTCAGGACGAAAATGATCAGGAAAGCGGGGATGTTGAAATACGCGCCCGTCCAATGTCCTGATTCCCAGACAGGCGTTGACCATTTGTCGGGCAAGTTCAACCCGAAAGACGCCAGTTGTGCCTTCGTGTACGCACTAAACCCGATCGCCACCACCACGTTGCTAACCACGTATTCAAGGATCAGATCCCACCCGATAATCCACGCAAAAATTTCACCCAGCGTCGCATACGAATATGTGTAAGCGCTGCCGGCGATCGGAATCATCGATGCCAGTTCCGCATAGCACAATCCCGCGAAGCTGCACGCAATGGCCACCAGCAAGAAAGAAATCGCAATCGAAGGGCCGGCCGGAGGCCGTCCGTGCATCAGAACATTCGCCGTTCCGCCCCCACGCAGGAAGTTCCAAAGAATGTCGAGTACTTGCGCATGCAGAATCGAAGGCGCCTGGAAATTTTCTCCCGCAGCGGCAGTTCCGGTAAGAATAAAGATCCCCGAGCCGATTACGGCCCCAATGCCGAGCGCCGTCAACGACCACGGCCCCAGCGACTTCTGCAGCCGGTGCCCCGGCGTTTCCGATTCCGAAATCAGCTTGTCAATCGACTTGCAGCAGAAGATCTGCTTGTCCGAGGTACGCACAACTTCATTCGATGGAGGCTCGCTAGCGGTGGGTTGTGACAAGAGGTTTGATTTCTCCTGAACGGAGGAATGAACTGAATGGGTGGCCCACCCTTCGTGTTTTCCAACGGTGGGATTTCCCCAACTGATGGGTGCCCCACCCTTCGTGCTTTTCGAAGGGTGGGACTCCCCGACTGCCGACAATTGAATGCCGACGACTAAACTACCGCTTCGCTTGGCCGCGAGCCATCTTCTTAACCTTCGGCTTCTTCGACCCTCGCGGATAATCCCGCGCCTTCAGCGGCTTTTCCGCCTTGCGCTTCTTGCGCGAGGCTCGTTTGGTCTTTTTGCGTTCGTCTCTGCTGAGTTTTGCTGTATTCGCCATGAACTCTTTCTTCAATCGGATTTAATAATTGGGAAATTGAGTAATTGCGCAATTGGAGCCTCAAGTCCAGTTACCAAATTACACAATTCCCCAATCTGCTTCAGGCTCGCTCCAGCTGCGCGTACTTCTCCACTAGCTTCTTCAAGCCGAAGCGTGGAAATTGTACCGTAATCTTGGCTTCTTCGCCTTCTCCCTCGCGCTGATACACCGTTCCTTCACCGTATTTCGGATGCCGCACCCGCTGTCCCGGTCGGAATCCGCGCTTCCCCGTAGGCGCTTCGACGGGCGCAGACTTCGGTGCCGAAAACTTCTTTCCCCGGCTCGCGAAGAATTCCGCAATGTTCTCGATCGAGTTGTAAGCTCGCCCAGCCACCGTGGGCTTCGTCGGACGCGCGAGCCGTGGGTCGTGCCAGGATGCGCTCTGATCCTCATCTTCGTAGGAGTAGTGGGAAGACTCAGAACTGATGTAGGAACGGCCGCCATCGCCCCCCTTGCGGAGCGAAGCTTCGCTGCTGCGTCGTGTGCCCAGTTCCTCAATAAGTATTCCCGGCACTTCCTCCAAAAACCGAGACGGAACACTCGCCTCCGGCAGATCAGTCCCATACCTGCGCCGATAAACGGCGCGTGTCATGATCAACTGATCCATCGCCCGCGTCATCCCGACGTAGCAAAGCCGACGCTCTTCCTCGATATCCTCCGGGATGAGCATCGTCCGTGAATGAGGAAAAAGTCCCTCTTCGAGTCCACTGAGAAACACGAGCGGAAACTCCAGGCCCTTGGCGGCATGCAGGCTCATCAACGTGATCTGAGCTCGCTCGTCATAGTCGTCGGCATCCGCGATCAAAGCCGCATGATCCAAAAACTGATCCAGCGTTTCCGCCCGGTCCCGCGAGTCCATTGCCGCATTCACCAGTTCGCGCAAGTTCTCAATCCGCGAATAGGCCTCCGGCGTGTCCTCTGCCTCCAGCAGCTTCATGTAGCCGGTTCGATCGATAAGAAATTTCAGAATGTCTGCAGTACTGACGGTAGGCACAGGAAACGAAGCAGTAGCAGCGTCGCTCTCATTGTCATTCCGAGCGAAGTCGAGGGACCTTGTGTTCTCTTCGGACTGCTCGGACGCAGAGGATCCAAAATCAAATGAAAAATTCCCAAACTCTTCCGGATTGAAACCTGTGTCGCTAGCCGATTCTGTTCCACAAACGTCCCCACCCGCATCGCCCGCGCATCTTCAATCAGCTGCTGAAAATTCTTCAGCGACGCCAACGCTCGCGGCGGCACCAACTGGCCCTTCACCGCCTCGCCAATCGCGCCCCACATCGACAGCCCCGAGCCAAGCGCAAGCTGTTCCAGAGTATCGATCGTGCCTTTGCCTATCCCGCGTGCCGGCGTATTGATCACCCGCAGTAGCGAAATCGAATCATCCGGATTCAGAACGACTTTTAGATACGAGATCATGTCTTTGATCTCGGCTCTCTCGTAGAACGAAAACCCGCCCACTACGTGATACTTCAGCCCGTAGCGCCGCATCGCCTCTTCAAACAATCGTGACTGCGAGTTCGTCCGGTAAAGCACCGCCGCCCGCGGACTCTCCCCGCGCTCCGTCGCCTCACGCATATAGCGTGCAATCGCATCCGCCGCGAATAGCGCTTCGTTCTCTCCATCCGGCGCTTCGTAGTAGCCGATCTTCGCGCCACCCTGGCGGTCGGTCCACAGATTCTTTCCCTTGCGCCGCACATTGTTCGCTACCACCGCCGACGCTCCCTGCAAAATGTTCTGCGTCGAACGATAGTTCTGCTCCAGCCGGATGATCTTCGCCTCAGGAAAGTCCTGCTCAAATTCCAGAATGTTCCGGATGTCCGCTCCGCGCCACGAATAAATCGACTGATCCTCATCGCCCACGGCGCACACGTTGTGATGCTCACCTGCCAGCATGCGCATGAGTTCGTATTGCGGACGATTCGTATCCTGATACTCATCAATCAGCAGATACTGAAATCTCTTGTTGTAGTACTCGCGCACGTGCGACGCAGTCTTTAATAACCGCACCGCCTCCAGCAGCAGATCGTCAAAGTCCAGCGCATTCGCCTTGCGCAACTCTTTCCGATACTCCTCATACAGGTGCGCAACCTTCTCCGTCTTCGGATCGGCCGACTGCAGATAGAGCTCCTGCGGATCGAGCATGTGATTCTTCGCCCACGAAATCCGTCCCAGCACCGTCCGCGGAGTCAGTTCCTTATCGTCAATCCCCAGCCGCTTCATCACCGACTTCACCACGGACTGCATGTCGGACTCGTCGTAAATCACAAAGCTCTTCGTATGCCCAATCGCCGGCTGTCCCGGGATCGTCGACGGAATGCGCAACGCCTCAATATCGCGCCGCAACATTCGAACGCAGAACGAATGAAACGTCGAGATGACTGGCTTCGCGATGCTCAGTCCGCCAACCAGTTTGTCGACGCGCTCCCCCATCTCCGCCGCAGCCTTGTTCGTGAACGTCATCGCCAGAATCGACTCCGGCATCACGCCCTTTTGCTCGATGAGATAGGCGATCCGATAAGTGATGACGCGAGTCTTCCCGCTACCCGCCCCGGCCAGAATCAATACCGGCCCTTCGGTAGTCTCCACAGCCTCGCGCTGTTGCGGATTTAATTGGTCAAGGAACGACAATGAAAGAAGTGGCTCCGGGAGTAGATGTATTCAATTTTACAGGAGCAAGACTTACTGCGAAGGGGGCTTACTCTGACCAAGACCTAGGTCGCCACGACTGACCCCCATCCCATTCAATCCCGCCTGTTGAAGTTTGGCCAGTTGGGAGTTGAGAGTTTCGATGTCTCGATTCAATCTCTTCGAATCCTCCAAATCGCGGTTGAATTGCGTCCTCACCTTCTCGTCGCCGATTATGATCTTTGAGCCTTGTATTCTGATCTTCGCAACATTCACACTCGCGAATTGGTAGAGGCTCGCCGTGGCGCTCGCCCACTTCTCTTCGGTCTCGACAATACGATCGAAAAGATTCAGGATCTGCGAACTGGCCATGGACTCATCAAATCCCTTCATGAACCCCTTTTTGTCGAACTCGGAAAGAGACGAACGCTCAACTTCCTGTTTGACGCGGTCGCGCCACGAGCGGAGATCGCCGAAAAAAGCCTTGTCCTCAACGGCGGCCCCCTGAACCGCGTCGATGCAGCGCTGCATCGATGATCGATCCGAAAACGAGCTGGCTGAGTAGAGATGATCGAGATCGCTCTCGAACTTTGCCATCTGTGCATCGTGAGACTTCCGTCGCGCAAACAGGTCGCTGAACACACCGCGCGCAACACGGTCGATCTCGTTGGAGTCGTCAGCAACAAAAGACTTTGTCCCCGCCGCTTCCCTCAGCAAGTCGGCAACGGATGTGTGTTCCCTCGGATGGCTGCTAGACAATTCCATCACGAAAATCAGAACGCTCACCCCCGTGAAACCCAGCACGAATCTCTTCAAATTCCGCACTTTCTTCCTGCCGGCGATCGCATACGCGATGAGTGCCGGGATGACTATCCCCGAGAAAGCATATCCGAGCGCTTCTCCTCCGAAATTTCCACCCGACCAAATCCAAGCTCTGAAAAACGCAAGTGAGATACCTGCCAGAATGCAAATGACCGCGCAGATCGTCGAGAATATCTTTCTCGCCTTGCTGGGTGAAGTTAAGCTCTCATTCATGAGTCACGCCAATCCGCTTGCCGGACACAGGGACTGTATTGCCTGTTGTCTGGCAGGTCAAGCGGCGCCTTTGGACATTCCCGAGCCGAGCGTGAGCTACATTTTTCCCCGCAAGCCCTGCCACCCACCACGTTCTCAACACAGAGTCGGAAACGGGCGCGCCGCGTCCGGTCCGGATTACGCCAGTAACCGGACATGTCTTCCTCGCAAGGAAGTGGACGCGGCTGCCTAAATCGAACTCCGTTTTGTGCAATTCGCAAGTGAGAATGCGAAGCCAGCAAGAGAACGGCGACCCAACTCACGAAGCCGCGAAGCGGCGAAAGAATGCAGCCCACAGCGCAAGCTGTGGGTGAACGGGCCGAAAGACTGCAAGCCCCGAAGGGGCGAAAGAAACGGCACAAGCTCGAGAGAGGAGCCACAATGCGTCCAAAACTTTTTCTGATCCTTGCACTCCTGCTGATCACCACCGGATTCGTGATAACCGACCGCAATCCCGTACACGCCGGAGAAGTCACCCCCGCCCCAGCTTTCAAAGTCCTCGACCCCATCCGCCACGGCAACCTAACTGTTTTTCCGGTTGTCGCTGCGAAAAGCTATCCCACAAACGAATTCCTCACGCTCGACGAAGGCCTCCGCTCCGGAGAAATCGTCGTCACCGAAGCAGGCAGCGTCCAGGGACTTATCCGCCGCCACGGGACCCCTCAGGTCCGCTACGACGGTGCCGAGGTTAACCGGCTTGTCCTGGTCAACAATTCCAAACGCCCACTCCTGTTGCTCGCAGGTGAAGTCGTCAGCGGCGGCAAACAGGATCGCGTCATCGGCAAAGATCGCATCGTTCCCGCTGAGAGCGACCCCATCGATCTCAGCGTCTTCTGCGTCGAGCACGGACGCTGGGTCGCCAGCACCGACCACTTCGGTGCATCGGAAGCCCTTTACGGAAACGCGTCTGCAGCGGCATCCGGAAAGCCAGCGCCACCTCCCATGGCCATCATGGTCCAGCCCTCAGTCCGTGCCAAGGCCATGGCTGACAAGAACCAAAGCGAAGTTTGGAATGAGGTCGCGAAGCAGAAGGAAGCTATGACCGTCGAGGTTCAGGCTGCCGCTCCTGCAGTCGCCGCCGATATGGCGCAAGTCACCTCCTACGCCAAGATCAACGAAAACGTCGCTGTCAGGCAGCAAGTCGACTCCATCGCCAAACCCATCGAGCAAAGCTATCAAAGCCTGATCCACCAACTCCGCGATCGCAACGCCGTCGGTGTGGTGGTCGCTGTCAACGGACGCATCATCTGGGCCGACTTGTTCGCCAGCACCGATCTCCTCGGCAAGTACTGGCCCAAACTGGTCCGCTCGTACGCATCAGAAGCGGTCGTCACGCGCGCCAAACAGATGGAAGTCACTACAAAGCAGGCCGAGCAATTCCTCGCCGACATGGACGGACGCAGAGAGATGATCGAAAGCGAGCCCGGCATCTACCGCCACACCGAAGTCACCGGAGACGGCTTCAAAGCCTTCTCCCTCACGTCGCTGCTGCCGAAAACTGGCTTCGACGTCCACGTAGCCAAAATGGCCGAGTGAAAATGCAGGAGTCAGGCTCAGGGGCAAGTCAGTCTGTCCCCGTGCGCAGTTTGTCATCCTGAGCCGCAGATTTTCGCGGCGAAGGACCTTGTGCATTTTGCCTTTAGATAGTGCGCCCGACCGGGAATTGCACGGCCGATAGCACAGACGCGTACTGCCTTAAGCCTGGCGGCTGAACCCTAGTCCCTGACCCCTGTCTTCTGCAACTCCCCCACCGCCGGCAACGATCGCGGCGGAATCAAAGTCCTCTCCACCGGCCTGCCGCCCTCATGCACCGCCTTCACTAACAGCTCCAGCGCCATCCCGGCCGCCGGAGCCGTAATGATCGTAGCCTTCAGCAACCCACGGCGCACCCAGTCCTGCCCCGTCTTGGTAACTCCATCAACACCAGTGAATGGCAACTCCATCCAGCGGTCGCGATCTTCCTCAGTCAAATCCTCCAGCGCCTTGCGTGCTCCCATCGCCATTGCATCGTTCTGGCTGATCACCGCCTTGATCTGCAACTGCCGCGACGATGCCAATCCCAGCCACGACTGCACCGCACGCTGCGCGCTGCGCTCGGTCCAATCGCCGCGCAGTGTCTTCAACGTCACCGACGCGGGCTTCGTCGTCATCATCCCCTTCATCCGCAGTTGCGCTGCCGTGCTGCTCGACGGTCCTTCGAGATAAAGGATGTTTCCCTGCGAAACCAGGGCGCCAATCTGCGAGCCCTGAATTCTTCCCACCTCCGACTGGTCCGTACTCACTGAGTACACCGCGACGTTGCTCGTCCTTCGTAGCTCTGCAATGTATTCCGGATCGCTGTTGATCATTCCCCATCCCACGCCCGCCGCCACTGCGGCTTTTGCCACCTGCGGCATGCCCGTTCCCACCGGTTCCACCAGAATGGCAGACGGTCTCCGCGCAGGGTCTTGAATGATCTTGATCAGTTGTTGGGTTTGATTGACGGCGTCGTTATCGGCGTAGACAACTTCGATTTTGGTTCCTAGCCGCGCGGCCATTTCGTCGACGGCCGCCGCCTGTTCCGCCTGGTAATCGTTGTCTCTCGTCGTAAGAGCAACAACTACATTTAGATTTTTCATCGGGGGTGGGCGCCTTCCGCAATCGGCGACCTTGGGAAAATTCTGTCACACTACTTTTACACTTACAAAGAATTGTTGCGGCAGGAATGCACTTCGGTACTTCTAGTCGGAGTTACTTCTCGCGGCGTACCACTCGCGCCACGCTGCGGCATCCTTGGGAAGCCTTTGATGAGTAATATCACCCAGTGCCTGGTATGCCCATCCTTGCGTTTGCGCATCCAGCGAGTTGTCGCCGGTGTAATTCACCAGCTGCGGGACAGCCGTCATCCGCTGCTCTCGCGTGAACAACCCAGACGCGGCCAGACTGCACGCCGCCCGCTCCCGCACTACCGGCGACCCGTCGTCGTGCATGGTCGCGAGCAGTGGTCCAATCGCCCGATCGCTCGCCGACAGTGCCAGTCCTTCCACCGCCCATCGCCGCGAATCGACATCCGCGTCTTTCAAGTGGGCCGTAAGCTCGTCCACTATCCGGTCGGTTTCCACTCCGCGATTCGCCATCAGGCCCAGAGCCCACAGCGCCCAGACCTTTTGCGCATGGTCCGGAGACTCTGCGGTTTTCAACAGATATTCAAGGCTCGACGAGTTCTTTGATAGCCCGTACGCCGCCAGCTCCACTTCCACTCCCGACTCGCGTACGCGCAGATCGTTCGAGTTCAGCGCCGCCGTAGTCAGCATCGCGATCTGCGAATTCCACTGGACCTTTCCCTGCCAGCGATCGACACGCGACGAAATCTGGTCCACCGCTCCGTCCGAGTGTCCCACCGCAGCTTCGAGCAGCGTCTCTGCCTGCTTCTGCGGTTTCATGCGGTCGAGTTGTCCCGCATCATTCGGCGAGGCAGGTTCAACTTGTCGGGCCCGGAACAGTTTCGACAGGCCGGGGGGATGCGCACTCCCCACGCTTCCCGCCACAAGGGCAGCCATCATCCCAATCGCCGCGGCGATCACCTGTAGCTTTCGCGGAGAAATTCTTTGCGCGCTTACCGGACCAGGATTTGTCTCAAATCCTGCTGCGTCCGATCCCGGCCCGAGCGTTCCATAGTCGGGCGTCGGCTGCAGCCGCGGATCCAGCCGTGTACCGCCCTGAGTGCCCGGCTTTGCCGAAAATGAAGGAGAATCATCCATAGATATAAGAAGAGTCTAGGTGGATCGCTAAAATGGGGTAAAGTTACTTCGGTTCACTCCACGAGTTCGATGCCGTCTTTGAGCCGGCACGTACCCGGGAACCACAGGTTGTCATTGCTTCGGCAGCAACCGTAAACGTTGGTCCGCCATCAAAACGGTTCATGCACCACTAGCCTGGGCAAGAATCCACAGCGACCAGTTACAATTATCGGGCCTCCTGAAGCCAAGGCCAAAAACCGACGACCGCCGACCGCCACATGACCATGAGAGTCCGTAAAGCCGTCTTTCCCGCCGCCGGCCTGGGTACCCGCTTTCTGCCCGCCACCAAGGCTCAACCCAAGGAAATGCTTCCCGTAGTCGACAAGCCCATCATTCAGTACGGCGTCGAGGAAGCCATGGCCTCGGGGTGCGACCAGATCCTCATCATTACCGGACGCGGCAAGCAAGCCATCGAAGATCACTTCGATGTCAGCTATGAACTCGAGAAGATGCTCGAGGAGCGTGGCAAGCACGACCTTCTGAAAATCGTTCGCTCCATCTCCGACATGATCTATGTCGGATACGTCCGCCAGAAAGAAGCTCTCGGGCTCGGCCACGCCGTGCTTATGGCTCGCGAAATGGTGGGCAATGAGCCCTTCGCCGTGCTCCTTGCCGACGACGTCATCGACGCCAACGTCCCCGCTCTCAAACAAATGGTCAACGTCTTCAGCGAAAAGCAGTGCAGCGTCATCGCCGCGCAAGTCGTTGAGGGCCGCATGATTTCCTCCTACGGAGTCCTCGATGCTCAGCCCGCCGAAGGCTTCAACGGACGCCTCTTCGAAATCCGCAACATGGTCGAAAAGCCCAAGTTTGAAGAAGCCCCATCGAACCTCGCCGTGATCGGACGCTACATCCTGACTCCGGCAATTTTCGATTGCCTCGCGAAGATTCAGGCAGGTGCTGGCGGAGAACTCCAACTCACTGACGGCATGCGCATGCTGCTGAAGAAGGAAAAGATGTATGCCTACGTCTACGAAGGTCAGCGCTACGACACGGGCGACAAACTGGGATTCCTGAAAGCCACAGTAGAATTCGCGCTGAAACGGCAAGACCTGGGCGGCCCCTTCCGCGAATATCTAAAAGGTCTAAACCTCTAACCGAACCGTGTAGGAACAGCCGCCTCGGCTGTCCAGCGAGCGAAGCAATCCGCGAATCAAGGATCGCAGATTTCAGAGTCCAGGGTTCAGGTTGAAACCCAAAGCCAAAGCCGATCCTGGCGTTTTCAATCTGACATCTTTCTTCCTTCCCGCTGTTCCACTCCTTCCCAACACTGTGATCATCATCACTGCAATCGCCCGGCACGAGAAGAAAATGATCTGGCGGAGGCACCAGACACCATGACTACCGAACGGCCTCATGACCCGATACTGTGGAGCACCATCGTCATCGTTCTCTTGGTCGCGGTAACGGCAGTCGCAGGACTGTTTTGGACAGCAACCTACGCGAGAGAAACACCCTATGGCCGCTACGGCGGCTACTCCAGCGATATCGTGGACCTCTTTCTCGTCGTTCCCATCTTGCTGATCAGTGGAATCCTGGCTTATCGAGGATCGGTTCCGGCGCGGTTGATCTGGCTGGGTACACAGGGCTATCTCCTCTATAACCTTGTGATTTATGCGTTCGGAGTTCACTTCAATGCGCTCTTTCTGGTTTACGTCGCGACGCTAAGTATGTGCCTGTACGCCACCATATTCACGCTACCGACCATTTCCCTCGAGCAAATCGCCCAAACCTATTCTCCGCGTGTGCCGAGAAAGACAATTGCCATCGTGTTTCTGGTGCTTGCTGTTCAAACGGCTGCCTTCGACGTCCGCGACGACATCGCCGCGATCCTGGCGGGACGAGTCCCCAAAGATATCGTCGACTCGAATCAGCCCGTAAACTTCATTCATGTTCTCGATCCCGCGTTCCTCTTGCCCGCCTTGTGCATAACCGCAATTCTTCTGTGGCGCAGAAAGCCCTCAGGTTACGCGCTAGCACCAATTTTCCTGACCCTATTGGCCATCATGAGCATGGAACTGCTGAGCATCATGACAGTGATGGGCCGTGCAGTCTTCGGAATCAATCTCCCGATGATCATCTTCTTCGCAGTTTTAGGTGTGGGTTTTACAATTCTGCTGTGGCGCTACTTCTCAGTGGCAAGAATGGCAGCCTGAGAATTATCCAACCGGCGTAGGGACAGGCGCCTCGGCTGTCTAGCGAGCGAAGCGAGCCCCGTATAGGCAGCTGTTAAAAGGCCTTCCGTTGGGAACCTTAATGCCCTTATTGGTGAAAGATTTTAGGCGCCACGCAATTTCTTCGACTTCTCCTCAACACCACGCGCCAATTTCTCCTTGTGCGCGTGCATTTTCTTCGCGATCCCCTCATCAGCAAGCGAGATCATCTGCGCCGCCAGAATCCCGGCATTCGTCGCACCCCACTTCCCAATCGAAACCGTAGCCACCGGAATTCCTGGTGGCATCTGCACGGTCGAAAGCAGCGAATCCATCCCGTTGAGCGACGTCGAAGGAATCGGCACGCCGATCACCGGCAAAGTCGTATGCGCGGCGATCACTCCCGCCAGATGCGCCGCCCCGCCCGCTCCCGCGATGATCACTTTGATCCCGCGATCCGCCGCCTTCTTCGCGAAATCGGCCGAACGATCGGGTGATCGATGCGCCGAGGTCACATCAATCTCCCAAGCGATCCCGAAATCATCGAGAGCCTTCCCCGCCTCGCGCATGATCTCCAGATCCGAATCACTTCCCATCACGATTGAAACTTGTGGCTTGCTCATTGCACTCCTCTCAAATTCGTTTCCGCGGATTCACGCCGATGAACGCGAATCAAAAAAAGAAAACTCCGTGAAAATCTGTGTTGATCCGTGCCAGATGAAGTGGCTACTTCTTCAGTGCCCTGCCCGCAATATCCTTCCGATAATGCGCTCCGGCGAAGCTGATCTTGCCGCAGGCTTCATAGGCTCGCGAGACCGCACTCTCCAGATCCGCAGCCCGTGCGGTCACACCCAGCACGCGCCCTCCCGCCGTGTAGTAAACCCCATCGCGCTTGGACGTCCCCGCGTGAAATACTTTCACGCCCTGAACCGCACCAGCTTCTTCGAGTCCGTAGATCCGCTTGCCTTGCTCATACGTGCCCGGATATCCCCCCGACGACATCACCACACATACGGATGCATCGCGGGTCCACCGGAAATCGCCCTCACTTACGCGCCCCTCGATCGAAGCCTCAATCGCATCCACCAGATCGCTGTCCAGCCGCATCAGGATCGGCTGCGTCTCCGGATCACCAAACCGGCAATTGAACTCCAGCACCATCGGCCCGCGCGCCGTCATCATCAGGCCGCAGTAGAGCACGCCCTTGAACTCCGTGCTCTCGGCTTTCATCCCGGCCACCACCGGACGTGCAATGTGATTTACCAGCCAGTCGCGCATCCCGTCGTCGACAATGTCGACTGTCGAATACGCGCCCATGCCACCCGTGTTCGGCCCGGTATCACCGTCGCCCACGCGCTTGTGATCCTGCGCGCCAACCAGCGGTGCCACCCGTTCCCCGTCGCTGAACACCAGAAACGAAAGTTCGTCTCCGCTCAGGCACTCTTCCAGCACCACGCGCGATCCTGCCTCTCCCAGCATCTTGCCGCTGAGCATCTCGGACGCGACGTTCGCCGCTTCGTCCTTGCTCTTGGCAATCACGACGCCCTTACCCGCCGCCAATCCATCCGCCTTCACCACAACCGGCGTATGAAAATGTCCGAGCGCCGATTTCACCTGCTCCATGGAATCGCAAATCGCAAACGGAGCCGTCGGAATGTGATGCCGCTGCAGGAACTCCTTCGCGAAGCTCTTGCTCGATTCCAGCTGTGCCGCTGCCTGTGTCGGTCCAAACACGCGCCATCCGCGCCGCTGAAACTCGTCCACAACGCCGAGTGTGAGCGGCAACTCCGGTCCAACCACCGTGAGATCGGGCTGCAGACGATTCGCCAGCCCGACAACTGAATCCAGACTCTTCAGATCGGCCGCCAGGCATTCCGCATCATCGGCAATGCCGCCATTCCCCGGTGCGCAGTAGAGCTGTGAAATCCGCGGCGACTGCCGCAACTTCCACGCCAGGGCATGCTCGCGCCCGCCGCCACCTAAGACAAGAACCTTCATATAGGACAAATCAGGTTAGGGGTTGACGAGGAATGCTGTCAAACAGGGAGCCATGGTCTTTCTTTACACACTCTGCGAATTGTTAATCATAGTTAACTTCCTGTAGTATACTGACGTTAATATAGAGTGGGGGAAAATCACAGACAGGACGGGCGGGATTCCCTCGTCTTTGATTGATACGCCGTAGATGAACCTCTGCCTCAATTTCGTCCTGCGTCGTCGCGTGCCGGTACTGATCGCCGCTTGCCTCTGCTCCTTGGCGGCGGCTGCGACACTCCTGCGCGCGCAAGAAGCAGAGCTCTCTTCTAAAGGCAGCGCGGCTATCACGCCTGATCCCAGTGTCGACGACCCCGAGACCATGTTTCGGCACTTCAAAAATACCCGCTTCTGGCTCTCAGGCCAGGCGAACTTCATCTTCCAGACACACCCAGACTTCGACGCGCTTTACTCTGGCCCGCAGAGCCTCAGTCCTCGCTTCGAAAAGGCAACGTCCCGCCTGCTCACTCTCTACACCGGCGTCCGCCTCAACAACTCCACCGAACTTCTCGTCGATGTCGAAGCGGCCGGTGGTTCTGCCCTGAGCAGCGGCTTTGGCCTCGCGGGCAACACGAACCTTGATATCGTTCGCAATCCATCACTCAGCAAGGCTCCTTATCTGGGTCGCGCGATGTTCCACACAGTCTTTGCGCTGAGCGGCGACAAGGTCGAAAGCGAACGCACGCCGCTCTCCCTATTCGAAGAACTCCCGCGCCGCCGCCTCGAGTTCCGCATCGGCAAGTTCAGCATGCCCGATTTCTTTGATATCAACTCCGTCGGCTCCGATACTCACTTCCAGTTTATCAACTGGACCACTGACAACAACGGCGCTTGGGACTACGCCGCCGATACCCGCGGCTACACCGTCGGTGTCGTCCTCGACTTCGAGGATCGCAACTGGGGATTCCGTTTCGGTGAGGCTCTGATGCCCAAAGTCGCCAACGGCATTGATCTCGTCTGGAAACCCTGGCAGGTCCATGCCGAGAATTTCGAATTCGAACTGCGCCGCGGCCTCATTCCGCAACGCCCCGGTATGATCCGTCTGCTCGCTTTTACCAACTCCGCCAACATGGGCGTCTACCGCGATCAGATCATCAAGGCCGAGGCTGAAGATACCGCGCCTGACATCACAGATCACCCGTGGCGCATCACCCGCAAATACGGATTCGCCATCAACCTGGAGCAGGACCTCTCGCGCTTTCTCACTGCCTTCACACGTTTCGGATGGAATAACGGCCGCACCGAATCCTTCGCCTACACTGAGGTCGAGCAGAGCATTGCGGAAGGCCTGGGAGTCAAAGGCGCCTGGTGGCACCGCCGCCAGGATCGTGCCGGCATCGCCTTCGTAAGCAATGCCATCAAGAAAGATCACCAGAACTACCTGGCCGCCGGAGGCCTCGGCTTCCTGCTGGGGGACGGCCGCCTGAACTACGGACGCGAAAGTATCCTCGAGACCTACTACACCGCACATGTATGGAGAGGAATCTATGTCGCTCCCGGCCTCCAGCACATCAACAACCCGGGCTATAACCGCGACCGCGGACCGGTCCTCGTGCCCTCATTCCGACTGCACCTGGAATTCTGACAAGTAGTGGCCCAGTCGTTCGAAAGCCTTTGTCGTTCACTGGCAACGGACCACTACTTCGCCATCTCCCCATCAAACTCCTGAATCACTCCATAGCATTCGCAGGCCGAGCTCTCCAGCCGTTTGCGGTTCAGCACCTTTACCGATCCGTGGCTGTACTCGATAATCCTCTTCTTCCTCAGCGACCCCGCCGCCAGACTCACGCTCGGACGATCCGTCCCCAGCATCATCGCCAGGAACTCATGCGTGATGCGTAACAGTCCCGACCCCACCCTGTCTTGGATCAGCAGCAACCATCGTGCCAGCCGCTGTTCCAGATCGTGCAGCCGGTTGCATCCTGCCGTCTGTGCCGCCTGCAGCCCATGCACCGTCGCATACCGGTGCAGCAGCATCTGCAGTTGCGGACTCGTCATCACTGCCTCCTGCAGCCTCTCGATTTCCATTCCAAATCCCTGTCCGCTTACCTGCATGACAACCTGATGTGGACTCCTCTGCAGCCCCGCGGCCGCCGGGACTGGCGTGAACCCTTCCTTCCCCACAACTCCGACCTCCACACTCTCGCCGCCATTGGTGTTGAACACCAGCGAAGCCATTCCGCTATTCAGGAAGTAAGCGAACTCCAGCTTCTTGCGCGGCTCGTGCAGCACCATGTAGTGAGGCAAATCCATGAATTGGAGATGGTTCCGGATCGCTGTGAACTCTTCGTCCGGAATCGCCAGCAGGATTCCATTCCCCACCGGCTTGCCTTCGAAGTTTGTCCGTTCTCCGGGACGAACCGTCTGCAGATCATGATTCGACATGATTCCCCGATCCCTCTTTCTCATATCCATGCAGCTCTCCGGGAGCTTCTCCGGGTCTAGCGACTCGGTGCCTGTGAGATGCCATTTCCGCTCCCGCCGCAATCTGCAGTTCCTCTCCGATGCGTCACCCCACTACTTACGCCGCGGCTACAGGGTTTTCGGTATTTCGCCTTCGGGCCTGGAACAAGTACATTTGTAGGCCGCCAAACACTTCGTCGGAGTCTCCGCCCGACAGTGCAAGTAGACGTCCCAGGGTTCCTTGCATGCCCATTCGTATCCTGATCGCCGATGACAACAGCTCCTTCCGCAGGGTTCTTCGTCGACTTCTTGAAAAATCCGCAACTCGGGACATCGTCGAAGCCGAAGATGGTCAGCAGGCCGTTTCCAAAGCGCTCGAACTCCGGCCCGACGTGATCGTCCTCGACCTCGCCATGCCCGTCAAAGACGGCCTGACCGCCGCCCGCGAGATCTCCGCTTCTCTACCCCAGACCCCCATCCTCATGTGCACACTTCACATGTCGCCACAAGTTGAGGTCGAGGCGCAAAAGGCCGGTGTACGAAGAGTCCTCTCCAAGTCTGAAAGCAGCCTGCTGGTTCTCGCCGCCGAGCAACTTCTGGCGGCCGCTACCCCGTCCGAACCAGTTGCTCCTAGCGCGATCCCGCCGCCGGTACTGGCCGCAGTCCCTGCCTCGCCTCCAGTTGCTGTCCAGCCCGCAGACAACACTCTCTCCGCAGAATTGCCCATCGTTCCGACCGACCCGAAGTCCACAAGCTGAAAGACTGCGTTTCAACCTCCTTCTTTTTGACCACCCTCCCTCTAAGGTGTATCTCTATAGTGCGTCCGCTATGTCCCACTGGTTCCTGTTCCTTCTGGGTTGTCTCACCTCTGTCGTCTCGGTCGCCGCCAGCCAGACCGACTCATGGCTCGAAGTTCGCACCCCTCACTTCCAGGTCGTCAGCAACGGACCGGCCCCCGACGCCCGCCTCACAGCGCGCAAGTTCGAGGCCATGCGCTCCGTCTTTCAGCGCGTTTTTCCCGACGCGGACCTGCAAACGCCTTCCCCCATCCTCGTTTTCGCCGTGCAGGACAAGCGTTCCTTCCAGGCTCTCGAACCGGCAGAATATCTCGCCAACGGGCAACTCAACCTGATCGGGATGTTCGCCGCAGCTCCGGAGAAAAACTACGTTCTCATCCTGCTCGACGCTCCCGGCACACATCCCTACGCGCCCATCTTTCACGAGTACGCTCACTTCGTCTTCAGCCGTCTCCCGCAGTGGATGCCACTCTGGCTCTCCGAAGGCATCGCCGAGTTCTACCAGAACACCGAAATCCTCGGGGACAAGATCCGCCTTGGTAAAGGCGACCCGGGGAGTCAAGCCACCATCGAGCGCACCCGCCTCCTGCCGCTCTCCACGGTCTTTACTGTGGACGCGCGCTCGCCCTACTACCACGATCAGGACAAGGGCTCCATCTTCTATGCCGAATCATGGGCGCTCACGCACTATCTGAAAGACAAAGACGACGCGGAGCACACTCATCGCATCGCAGACTACCTCGACCAGTTGCAGAAAACTCCAGACCCCATTGTCGCCGCCCGCCTGGCCTTCGGCGATCTCGACCAGTTGGAATCCGTCTTTCGCCGCCATGCTCTCAACGGCGAATACGCCGTGAGCGAAATCTCCGGCTCGACGGCAGTCGACGATTCGACCTTCACGGTGCAACCAATCTCCCAGCAGCAAGCCGACACTCTCCGTGCCGAATTCCTCGCCCATCAAGGCCGCGCAACTGAAGCCAGCGCCCTGCTGCAAACAATTCTCAAAGACGATCCTGCGAGCGCCGACGCCCGCCAGATCATGGGTTACATCGCTTTCGTGGAAAAGAACTTCGACGAGGCACAGAAGTGGTGCCAGGACGCGATCAAGCTCGATCCCGACAATTTCGTCGCGCACTACTTCTTCGCGGCGGCGTCGATCCGAAAGGGCGTGACTGACAAGGCATCGCAAAGCGCAGTCGAAGAAAGTCTGCGCGCCGCCATCCGCATCAATCCCTCATTCGCCCCAGCCTATGACGCGCTTGCGATCTTCCTGACCATGCGCGGCACAAATCCCGACGAAGCCCGCCAGTTGATCGACAAAGCCGTTGAACTAGGCCCCGGTGTTCCCGAAATCCGCATCGATCAATCCCAAATCCTGGCTCGCATCAACAAAACGAAAGAAGCGATCGAAGTGCTGGAACGAGCCCTGAAGATGTGCCACACCCCAGAGCAATCCGCAGCAGTAGAAAAAGTCCTCCTGACTCTGCGCCAGTCCGAAGCCGAGCAATCAAAGCCAAAACGCAGCCAGGGAACTCACTGAGTGCTCGAAGCGTTACGGCTGGAATCCAACCTTAATCTTTACAACAATGAGTGCCTAGGTTTGGTTTTTGGGTCTTTTCATAAGCCCCACTTTCCCCATTTGGGAAAGAGCTTAATTTTTTCCAGTAGGGATCACAGACAAACAAACTCCCAAGGACTTAGGTTCCATGCATGCCTTGGGGCCTGAAGCGTTACCAAGAAACCAAAGCGCTGCACTTCATCACCTCTAGTTGCTGTGATCGGCTCCCTCGATTGAACGGTCCGGAGCGTCGCGACCTTCTGCTCAAGGTCGCGCCTTTTTTGTTGGGGGCGAGCCCGAAAGGCCGCGTTTGGTGTTTTGGCTTTAGCGAACGACCAACGACGAACGACCAAGGACGGTTCGGGGAACGATGGATATTTTCAGAACTTTCAAAGAACGAGGCGAATGGGTAGAACTCCGCTTCATGGCAGCCGCCGCCTCGCGTGGATACCGTGTCCTCAAACCCTGGGGAGACTCCCTCGAATACGATGTCGCCATCGAACATGGCGGACACATCACCCGCGTCCAGGTGAAGTCCAGCAGCGTGCGCAACGGCACAGGATATTTCTGCCAGTTCCGCCGCAATTATCTGGTCGAAGAACCCTATGCAATCGATGAAGTCGACCTCTTCGCCACCTACATCATTCCGGAAAAAGTCTGGTACATCATTCCCGCCACCATCATCCTCACTCCTCCAGTCAAAGTCGCGCTGACGCTTTGCCCGGTAACCGCCCTCACCAAAGACCGCTACAAATACGAACACTACCGCGAAGCCTGGGCGCTCCTCACCAAATCCAGAGCAGCCCTACGCCGCCACGAGAGGCGAATTTCGACAATAACTCCAATCCCAAGATCGCAACGAAACCTGCAATCGTGAATGGAGGGCTTGTTTCCTCGAATTAGCGCCCGCCACGAACCACGGAGGGACAGCAGTCTCGGGCCGCAGTGGCGGAATCACGCCGGCAACCGGTCCGAAGAAGGAGGGCCCGCAGAAGTCCTCGAAGTTCCCAAGTGCGCGAAGTTCCCAAGTCCCGTAGGGACGACTGACAATAGCCCGGCGTTTCAACGCCGGGTACTGCAAGGAGAAGTCCGACGCGTCCCGTAGGGACGCCTGAACCACGACCGGGGGGCACAGTTCACTCGTGCCACAGCGATCACAAACCGGATGCGCTTCAGCGCCTGAGGCTAGCTCTTACCAGCGGCGAAAGAATCCAGCCCAAAGGCGCAAGCCTTGGGTAAACCGATGCCGAGGAGCAAAGCCCCGGAGGGCCGAAAGAAAAACACTGACCAAACAGGCAATTCCGAACCCGCAGAAGTCCTCGAAGTTCCCAAGTCCCGTAGGGACGACTGACAATAGCCCGGCGTTTCAACGCCGGGTACTGCAAGGAGAAGTCCGACGCGTCCCGTAGGGACGCCTGAACCACGACCAGGAGGTACGTTCACCGGTCCTGCAACGATCGCGACCCGGATGCATTTCGCCGACCGAGGTCACTATCGCCCAGCCGCGAAGCTTGCCCTGAGAGCAGCCGCGAAGCGGCGAAAGAATACAGCTCAAGGCGCAAGCCTTGGGTACGCCGATGCCGAGGAGCAAAGCCCCGGAGGGCCGAAAGAAAAACACTAACCACGCAGCCAATACCGAACCCGCCTCAACTCTTGCATTTCCCAACTGATGGGATATGCTGACGTCAATCGGCCCATTACCTTCGTAAGATGAAGCCCGATTCCCGCATCGGGCATCCTTATGGTATGGGTATCGCGCGCAAAGCGCCACACGGCACGAGGAGCGAAGACTTGCGATTCATCGTAGAAACCGAGCTCGAAACCGACGGCCGCTGGATCGCCGAAATCCCTCAGGTTCCCGGCGCACTGGCCTACGGCACGACGAAAGAAGAAGCGATCAACAAGGCCTACGCCATCGCCCTGCGCTCGGTAGCAGACGATGTCGAACACTCGCAAGAAGCTCCTCCGAATTCGATCAGCCTGGAGCGTCACATCGCGTGAGCCAGTGGTCGAGCACTAAAGCTCGAATCGTATACAAAGCACTGCTCAAAAACGGCTGGACGTTCCTACGCCAGGTTGGTTCCCACCAGAAGCTCAGCCATCCCCACTACGGAAATTACACGTGGGCATTCCACGACAGCGTAGAAATCGGCCCGGCGATGCTGGCCCGCATCGCCAAAAAGACCGGATTGAAACCGAGCGATCTGTAATAACCCTCCCCCAGCCGCGAAGCGGCGAAAGAAGGCAGCCCAAAGCGCAAGCCTTGGGTACGCCGATGCCGAGGAGCAAGCCCCAGAGGGGCGAAAGAAAGACACTGACCACGCAGGTAATGGTCAATCCGTTTGAACGCTCGTATTTCCCACAGGGCCCCCTAGCGACTCCCGATAATGACCGGAGATTCAACCGGGGACGTCGCAGAAAACGAATGCGTCCGGCTCACAAGGACGCCTAACCACAACGTCGTTTGACGCAATGATTACACTCAGTTAGACTCACCCTGCTGGCGGATATCAAAAGCGACCTGCGTTTCACAAATAGCGGGCATGATCCACCGGCTTCGGAAGCGCGCGATTCCGTCCATGGATTGTTTAGCTGGACTGAAGGCCGTAGGGGTGGCACTGGCAATCTGCGCTCTAACGGCGTGCAGCGCAGGAACCTCTCCCCGGCAGCAACCACCTCCCGCTCTACCGAAACTAGTTGCCGCTGGCGGTGATAAGCAGCACACATTCGCAGGGGGAAATCTGATGTACCCAATCTGGGTACATGCACAGACTGCGGCCGGCGCACCGCTGCCCTCGCTTACAATCACGTTCTCAGCCGCGCCTGGCGTAACCATCTTTCCGCCCACTACCCAAACTGGTCCCGCAGGCGACGCGCGCGCCCTCGTGAATCTCCCAGACACTCCGTTTTCGCAGTTCAAGATCACTGCTACGGCTGCAACATCAGGCGTGACCTCACAATTTACGGAATTCACAGGCCCACGCCTACTTCAGACATTCGGGGATGCCAGCGCCGGAAACGGAGCTGTGCTGGATGACGGCACATTTGTCGCGGAAGGAGACGGTCCAACTGGTGGTGCGGTATTCGCGCCCGACGGCGCATTACAGGCATATCTGGGATCGCCTTTGAGGAGGCTAAGTATTCCTGATCCGGGAGCCACGAATTTTATTTTGAACGACCATATCGGTGCGACTGTCAGCCCAGATCAGAAGGTTTACATTTTCAACTATCCGGTAAATGCCATGTTCGTGCTCGACTCGCAAATGAACTTAGTCAACTTCCTCGATATGGGCTCTATCAATTTATCGTCTCCATTGGACAACGCTTGCTATCTTGCGGTGGCACCAAACGGGAATATTTTCTGCAGTGGGTCGGTCGTGAAAGTCTACGACTCGCAGGGATCCGAAATCTCTGACGTCAATACTGGAATAACAACTAGCCCTTACGGAATTGTAGCCTCGAACTCAAATAATTTCGTAATGCTGGTTCCCGATAGCCTGGGCGGAGCGGCATTGAACGAATACGACTTGAGAGGCAGTCTGGTGCATACGGTGAGCGTACCGGGCGGAAGAGGCGTAGCCCGCGATTCCGCCGGTAACTACGCGGTCGGAGAGTGCTGTCTGCCTTCAGTCGTTCAATGGTTCGATCAGAACTACAATTTGTTGCGTACCGTCAATCTGGACATCGATGGCAATTGGACAGGTGGGTTTTACGTCGACGACGCCGGCAACAGCTATCTACAAGACGGGGGGCGCATACAGAAGTTTGACTCCTCTGGTAACTCTCTGTGGTACGGGCCGGGAGTTATAGGAACTCCGCTTCCCTCGTATGTAAACGGTCTGAATGGCGGGGCAAGTGCTATGGCATTGGATCCCGGCTCCGGAGACGCCTATATTCAACTTTTGGAAACGAGCGTCGCAGTTTACTCAGATGGCCTGTTCGAGCGCCAGTTTAATGGCGGTGGACAGGGAATCGCGATGGATACGAATCGCAATATCTATTCCATTCTGGGGTCCACGATGAGAGTGTTCGACACCAGTGGAAACCTCCTGCGATCACGGTCATATTCACAGATTCATGCACCTTCCGCATTGAACATCGCGTCCGACAACACTAAGTTCGTCTTCGATACCGAACTGGCTGCGATCCATCAAATCGACTCATCGGACAACTATGTCGGTTCCATTCCCCTGAATCTACCAACCGGTGCCGCTGTCTTGCAGGGTGAGGCAGTAGCTACGCCCGACGGAAATCTAATCGCCGGTTTGAGCCTGTCCTACACAGGAGGGGGAAACGGACTTGATACCTACGTGAAGAAATTATCCCGAAATGGTGCGGAAGTATGGAGCATCGGCAGCACGGAACCCGGCTCACCCTTGCAGAACCTCGCGGTAGACACTTCCGGGCGTGTCTATTTGCTTCGAACGAACCGTCTCGAGATCCTTGACCCGGCCGGCAATCCGACAGGACAGCTGGATTTGGCTACGGATGGACCCTTATCGGCAACCCGCGTCGCTATGTCGAGCCTAGGCGACAACATCTATTTCTGCTTTCGTGACCGGATCTATGTAGTTTCTCCGAATTGATAGCGTAAAAGGCCAACACTCTCGGTTTTATTCCCGAAACAATCTGTGGTTCTCAACCTAAGTCGACGCGAGGCTGGTCTACGCGCCCACCGGCTCCGCCTTCGTTGCCAGCAACTGCCTTAGCACGTACTGCAAGATCCCACCGTTGGAGTAGTACAGCGCTTCCTGTGGCGTATCGATGCGCACCAGTGCTTCGAACTCTACCGGTTCCTGGCCTCTGGTTTTCGCGGTGACCTTTACCGTGCGTCCGGCCGCGAACTTTTCGACTACGTCTCGGATGCCCGTGATCTCAAATGTTTCCTCGCCCGTCAGCTTGAGCGATTCGGCATTCTGTCCTGCCGGGAATTGCAATGGAAGTATTCCCATGCCGACGAGGTTCGAGCGGTGGATGCGTTCGTAACTTTCCGCGATCACGGCACGCACACCCAGCAGTGCCGGACCTTTTGCTGCCCAGTCGCGCGACGATCCTGATCCGTACTCTTTGCCCGCAAGAATCACCAGCGGAACTCCATCGGCGCGATACTTCTCGCTGGCATCGAAGATCGACATTTCTGTATTCGACGGCAGATGCCGCGTGAATCCGCCTTCGGTCTGCACCAGCTTGTTGCGCAGCCGGACGTTGGCAAACGTGCCCCGCACCATCACTTCATGATTCCCGCGCCGCGATCCGTACGAGTTGAAGTCCGCCGGCTTCACGCCATGCTCCTGCAAGTATTTTCCTGCGGGACTGTCTTTCTTGATCGAGCCCGCCGGAGAAATGTGATCGGTCGTCACACTGTCGCCAAGCACGGCCAGCACGCGCGCCTTCTTGATCTCCTGCACGGCCGAGGGTTTCACCGCCATGTCGTCGAAGTAGGGCGCGCGCCGGATGTAGGTCGAATCTTTCTCCCACGCGTACGTCTCGCCCTTCGGCACGCTCAGCCCGCGCCAGCGCTCGTCTCCCTGAAAAACTTCGCTGTAGGATTTCGAAAACATCTCCGACGTGATCGAATGCTGAATCGCTTCTTCCACTTCGCGCGACGTCGGCCAGATGTCCGCCAGGTACACGGGATTCCCGTCGCGTCCTTTGCCAAGCGCATCTTTCCGCATGTCGAGATCGATTCGTCCGGCCAGAGCGAACGCCACCACCAGCGGCGGCGACATCAGATAATTGGCGCGCACCTCGGAGTTGATGCGCCCTTCAAAGTTCCGGTTACCCGATAGCACCGATGCGACCACCAGTTCTTTCTCGTCGATCGCCTTCGACACTTCGTCGGGCAGCGGTCCGGAGTTACCGATGCAAGTCGTGCATCCATAGCCGACAAGATGGAACTTCAGCTTCTCGAGATAGGGCATCAGCCCGGCATGCTCGAGATAATCGCGCACCACTTTCGATCCTGGAGCCAGGGAAGTCTTCACCCACTCGGGAACCGTCAGTCCCTTTTCGACCGCCTTCCGTGCCAACAATCCCGCCCCAATCAGCACCGACGGATTCGAAGTGTTCGTACACGAAGTGATCGCGGCGATGACTACGCTGCCGTGCTTCAGCGAATCTCTCACCGAATCGGGGACGTGCTCGTGAATCGCATGATCCTCGACACCGACCGCTGCGGGATTTCCGCCTTCACCTTCCCAACTCTTCGTAGTGCTCGTGGGCGCGGCGGCCGCAATGGGTGCGGGAGCCGCCGTCTTTGCTGCAGCTTTCGGCTTGATCAGCGACGGCAACGCCTTGTTGAACGATTCTCCGGCCTGAGACAACACGACGCGATCTTGCGGACGCTTCGGTCCGGCGAGCGACGGTTCAACCGTAGCGAGATCGAGCGACAGCAACTCCGAGTACTCCGCCTCGGGAGTCTTCTCATCGTGAAATAATCCCTGCTCGCGGCTATACGCCTCGACCAACGCGATTTGTTCTTCGGAGCGCCCTGTCAGCTTCAGGTACTTCAGCGTCTCCTTGTCGATGGGGAAAATTCCGCAAGTCGCTCCATACTCTGGCGACATATTCGCGATCGTCGCCCGATCCGCCAGAGAAAGATCCCGAAGTCCCGGTCCAAAATATTCAACGAACTTCCCGACGACTCCATGCTTCCTCAACATCTCAGTGATAGTAAGAACCAGATCAGTAGCAGTAGCCCCCTCGCGAAGCCGCCCAGTAAGTTTCACACCCACAACAAGCGGAATCAGCATCGACACAGGCTGACCCAGCATCGCCGCCTCAGCCTCAATTCCACCCACTCCCCACCCCAAAACCCCCAACCCATTGACCATGGTGGAGTGACTGTCTGTTCCTACTAGCGTGTCGGGGTAGGCGGCGCGCTTTCCGGGAGATTCATGCACGAAGACTACTCTGGCTAGATATTCGAGATTGACCTGGTGCACGATGCCGGTGTCTGGCGGGACGATGGCTAAATTGCGGAATCCGGTTTGGCCCCAGCGAAGGAAGGAATAGCGTTCCTTGTTGCGCTGGAATTCGAGCAGCGCGTTCATGTCGAGAGCGTTCGAAGTTCCGAACTCGTCGACCTGCACCGAGTGATCGATCACCAGTTCGACCGGCTGCAGCGGATTGATGAGCGCTGCGTCGCCACCTAGTTGCTTCATCGCGTCGCGCATGGCGGCGAGATCGACCACGCACGGAACTCCGGTGAAATCCTGTAGCAGGACGCGGCTAGGCGTGAAAGCGATTTCCTTGTCGGGCTTGGAACGGCTGTTCCACGCCGCCAAAGCGCGCACTTCTTCCTTGGTCACATTGCGGCCATCTTCGGTGCGCAGCAGATTTTCGAGCAGAATCCGGAGGGAAAAGGGCAAATGCCTGGTAGAGATTCCCGCCTTGTCGAGGGCGTCGAGCCGGTAGACCTCATACTCTTTGCTTCCCACTTTGAGGACAGAGCGGCTGCTGAAACTATTTAACGACATGATGGCCTTCCTTTGAAGAGACCCTGGCTGGATCGCAAACTATTAGTGTAATGCGTGCGGCGGGGGATTGAGTAGGACCCGGGCGGATGGTTTCGCAGCCCGGCACGTGGTATTGAAATGACTGGAGATGCGAGTTCTGCAGCAGTGCGGCGGACCGCGGCGTTCTCTTGCTTGCTCAATGCTAACGACTACCCACGCCTTGCGGCGTGGGCTGCATTCTTTCGCCGCTTCGCGGCTTTGCCTTGTGACGGCTTCTACTCATCCGGCGAACTCGGGCCGCTTGATGCGCACTTGCTAAGTGCGTGATGGCGGCTACGATCGCGTAGTAACGTCCTTCCGTTTCCTACCTGACCGGTCAAATGCCCACAATCCAATTGCAAATGCCGAGGGAACGGAGAATAGCAGACTGAGAGCAAGGAACCCCATCATTAGCAGCCCGTGACCGGGACTGCCGCTGCCATCCGGAGACCCCTTAGGCAATGCAAGGGCACCCAGAACAAACGCAACAAACAGCCCTGCCACGAGGACCAAGGCGCCAGGCTCCGGCCAAGCGAGGGAATCTGCTGGTGATTTTCACCGCTCCCTATTGGGCGCGCGTTACGCGGATCCAGGCTTCCATCTGATCCAGGTATTCGGCAAGAGCGCGGCGTCCGGCGGAGGTCAGGCGGTACTCGGTGCGGGGAACGCGTCCTTCGAAAAACTTCACGCACGAGATGTAGTCGGCCTCTTCCAGCTTGCGTGCATGGACGCTCAAGTTTCCATCCGTGGTTTTGAGCACGCGCTTCAAGTCATTGAAGCTCAGCGAGTCATTGGTCGCCAGCGCACTGACGATGCCGAGCCGGATACGCTCGTGAATCAGGCGATCGAGTTCCGGCAGTTCGGGCGAGCACGGATTAGCATGTTCACGCGCATGTTCGCGGGAACGCGGTTCCGGCTTCGAGTGTTTGTGATGTGACGCCGCTCTAGCCACCGTGTCGCCTCGCGATCAGGAATCCGAATATGATATGCAGCCCGCCGAATCCGGCGGCCAGAAACCAGTTTCCCCACACGGCTGGACCGAGAACGGCTAGTCCCCCCAGGAGCATGAAGCAGACGCCCATGACCGGGACAGTCGGCACGGAGAATGCACCTCCAGTCATGATCCCGGCCCCGTAGAGCAGAAGCCATGTCGCCGGAAGCGCCGACTCCAATCCCGCGCGAAAGAGAAGAAACGTGAGAAATGCTCCCGCGACAAGCGGCGGGGCCAGACCTAACGCGACTTTGCGCGCCGGGCCGGAAAACAGAGGGAGGCCGCGCCTGTTTGCCTTCCACGTGCAGGCGAGCAATCCGATCGCGGCGGCCAACAAGCCTTCCGCGAGCCAGATGCGAAGCCAGCCAAACGGCGTCACTTGCCGAGCCGCCAGGGTCGCCGCCGCGAGCGCGGAACAGCCAAGCAACACGGTGCCCCACCCGGAAACCGCCGTGAAGGCGGAGGACCGCTCCATGGTGTCGCGGATGAACCTTAGATCGTCCGCGAGGTCCGGTGAGACCGGCCGCGTGTTCGCAGGCAGTACGGAGCGGCGGAAACGGCGGATGCGGTGCGGCCGCGAATCGAACATGGCGTCTACGATAGAGGAGGAGCGCGGCGGTGTCAAGTACTTTGCAGTGTAAAGACAGCGGCGGATTCTCTCCGCGGCCAGAGCCGCCCTCGTCTAGCGCTCCATGCCGGCACGACTGGAAGTCGAGCTTGCCGGCCTTCTTCGCAGAGTGGCGCAGAGCCTTCAACAGACCTAATGAAAATCTCCACTTCTGGCAACTTCGGCCAGAAGTGGGGCACCCTTTCAACGCGTGTCGTTCTGTCTGCTACTTCGTTGTGAGCAATCCGAACACGCCCACTCCGGTGGTGGTTCCCACGTACACCTTCCCGTTGACAATCATGGGCGTGATGAACTTGTTGCCCTTTCCGAAGTGATCGCGGTTGTTGGCCGCCTGGTTGGTGTTGTAAAGCTCAATCAGCGTCCGAGCGTTATAGGCGTGCAAGACCGCCGGGTTGGTGTTCTCCGTGGCCCACAAGATCATGTTGTTTCCCGCGTTCCCGGAGACGCTCGGCGTCGCACCTGGATACCCGAACGAATTCGAAGTCTTGGCCTGCGCGGTGGTGAGTAACTTCGCATTCTTGAAAGTGAATTTCAGGATGGGCGAGCCTACCGGCCCAAAATAAACATTCGCATTGAACGCAGCCCCCATGGACCAAAGTCCCCCAGGCAACACGCCCGGCAATTCCTGATAGATGTTGTTGGAACTCGAGTTGAACTTTCCCAGGTTGTTACGGTCCAACACGTAGAGGTTCGTATCCTTGCCGGCGCCAATGGCAAGATCCCAGGTTTTTCCGGTCGAGTCTTTCTGGCTCAAGAGAAACGTTCCACCCGACCCAAGATCTACGTCACCCGCGTTCTCTGTGGCTTCATTATCCATCTCGAAATAATCCGCAACCTTCAGGCCGCCCTGGGTCGAGAGTTTGATGAAGCCGTTGCCATAGTCGCCATCGACCGGGAATCCCGAGGCATCGAGCGTCTCGTCGAATACGCCGTTCCCGACGAGGGCAAAAATGTTTCCTTTTCCATCCCCGGCCATGCCAGCACCCGCGCCCCAGAACGCACCTTCATTTCCGTTGGGCGTAATGTTCAGAATCGAGGTTTGTTTGAGTGTGTTCGCGTTGTACGCCATAAGCCAGCCGGTGTAGGGACGGAAGTCGCAATGCGACGCCCAGGCCAGATAAACGGTATTACCCATCAACAACAACCCGTTGCGCTCCTTATACTGCGCCGGATCGAAGATCACGTTCCCGCCCGAACTGTTGTCACCCGTCCCGGGATAGGTTCCTGTGATCTCTGCCGGCCCGCCTTTGAGCTCCGCGCCGTTCGTCGCATCGAGTGCATGCAGCCGCTGATGGTATTTACCCGAACTGTCCTTCGACATCGCGACCAGATAGATGATGGGATTGCCCGTCTTCGGACGTATGATCACCGGAGTTGAGGTGATACCGATCTCGGGCGAAACTTGTGAGCATCCGCGTTTGTCCGAGGTCGTTTCGCCCGACTTCAGCGTCGTGACCTGCCACAGAACCGCACCGGTATCCGCGTCGTAAGCGTAAACCGTTGCATGCTCAGTCACGACGATCAGCACGTTATGTACGACTCCGCCGATCGAAAGCGATGACAGGTAGAGCGGCTCCGCGTCCACCAGTCCGTCCGTCGGCAGCGTAAACAGCTTGCCGAAAGTCGCCTGGTTCACGTTCGTCAAGGTGAGAATGGTTTCCTTATTGTTGAGCCCGTTGCGCGAGTTGTTGTTGTGGTAGGTGAGAACGTCTTGTTGCGCGAATGCGGTTGTTGCGATGACAAGCAGAGACAGAAGCGTGATGCGCAGAAACGGGGCTACTGCAGCGGATTTCAACGGCATGACTGGAAACCTCCCCAGGGGACGGTGGTTAAAGTTGGACTAGGATACCGCGACGGCGGCCGATTGAGATGCCTCTTTGTGGAGGACAGTTTTCCACGATTTCACGACAGCCTCCAACTCGGTAGTACATGCGGGCAGTATGCAAGTTCTTGCAATGTTGCGCTGCCAACGCCATGTTCGCCGCAGCCGTTTCCTTCGCTACCGATACTCGAAGACGCGATTTTGCCCGCAGCCGAATGATTTGTACTGGCTAATGAAGCAGACGACCCATCCTGAAATATCACGGCGCGCACCCCCGGCTGACTGTCGCCGTACTGTTGTCTGGATGCCCCAAAGCCTTGATCTAGCTCGTACAATCGCGCTGCGGGGGCACTCTCTTCATTCATTCATCCAACTGCATTTCCGTAGGCGCCATAAGTTGTTATCGTGAGGGAAGTATGACCGACCTGGGCCGAATTTTGATTGTCCTCGGTGTCGTGCTGGTCGTTGCCGGGCTCCTGCTCACTTTGTTCGGCCGCATGAACCTGCCACTCGGCCGCCTTCCCGGAGATATCCTCTACCGCGGTAAGAACACGACGTTCTACTTTCCTTTGGCGACTTCGATCCTTTTGAGTGTGGTTCTTTCTCTGCTCTTCTATGTGATCAACAGGTTCCGGCACTAATGGCATGCGTCGTCGAAGGAGTCGCCGGAATCTAATTCAGCAGCGAGCCTACGTCTCACAAATTTCTGCAAAGGATTTTGAGTGACACCTTCACTGCCGGAAGTAAACAAGAGGCCAGGAGTCTCCTACGCAGTCACCTCGGATGGTGTCGAACTCCCGGTGGTCGATGTGACGCATCGGGCATTTGCTGTTTCGGTGTCTGAGAGCGAACAACAAGCTTTGATCCGGAAGTTTCTTGCTGATCCGCAGCCGTTTGCCCTGCTGCCGAAATTTATTCGCAACCGACTGCTGCAGTTCTTCCTGCGCGGGTCGGTCCTCTCGAAGGGGATTCGCGCGTCGGAAGGGTCTTTCATGAGCGGCATGGACACATATCTTCTAAAGCTGGGACCGGACATGCTGGGCGCTCACGCTACACCAATCGACCGCCGCATCGCTGGGTCACTGCCGTCGCTGTCGGTGCGGCTTCGCTTACAGGACGTGGCACAGCTCATGGCAGATGTTCTGCGCGTTTCTCTTTCCTGTCAGCCGCGCCGTCCGCTGCACTTCATCAACATTGCTGGCGGCCCTGCGATCGATGCGCTAAATGCGTTAATCCTGATTAAGAAGAATGACCCCGTGGCGCTCACAGAACGGCCAGTAAGAATCGATGTGCTCGATCTTGATGAAGCCGGCCCCAAATTCGGCGAGGCCGCTCTTTCCGCCTTGTCAGGACACGAAGCGCCGTTGCAAGGAACGCAGATCGCTTTTCGTCACATTCGCTATGACTGGTCTAATCCCGCAGACCTGAGATCCGTCCTCGAAGAAGCACGCGCGAGAAATTCGATTGTCATCGGCTCGTCCGAAGGTGGATTGTTCGAGTACGGGACTGACGAGCAGATTCAAGGCAACCTTGAAGCTCTGCGAGGTTCGTTGGAGTGTTTCATCGGCTCCGTCACGCGCGCGGATGAACCAATGCAGCGGCTGAAGGAAATGAGCAGTGCGGCAACGAGGCCGCGTGGGTTAGCTGTCTTTCGCGAGCTGGCCCGCGGGGCTGGCTGGGAGGTCGCGCGTTTCGTCGAGCGCCCCTTGAGCGATCAGGTAGTTCTCACACCCGCACCCTAATCGCGCAGTTGACTTCCGCCGTCCGCTCCCATTAGATTCGTCGCACAGCTTTTTGGCTCTTTGCAATTTCATTTGGAACGCGCGTCTTCGCCGCTCGGCGAAGACAGGGAAGCGGGTGCAAATCCCGCGCTGCCGCGCAACTGTAAGCGAGGACACTGTTCTCGGCCACTGGAATTCCGGGAAGGCCGCAGGACGTATCCGGATGCGATGCATCCTTACTCGTGAAGCCAGGAGACCGGCGCGATCCATCGACCTCAACCTCTTTCGCGTGCCAAGGAGGATGGAATGCGCGTCGTCGCTGTTGTTGGTATTTTGCTCTGCTCCCTGCCGGTCTTCGCGACCGACCTCACCGTAAAGGTGGTTGATCCTCAGTCTGCCGCCGTCGCCGATGCACAAGTCGCGTTGCTGTGCCCCGAGATCATTGCCATACGTACGACCTCTGCGGATGGTACCGTGGCTTTACCGCAACAAGAAAAAGGGCACTGCCGGATAAGAGTCCGCGCTGCCGGATTTGCGGAGGAACTTGCGGACGCTTCGGCGCAAACGGAGCTCAAAATCGCCCTGCGCCTTGCCACGGCATCGGAAACGGTCGTGGTCAGCGGGACGCGCAACCCGGTACGCGGCGATGAGGCGGGTGTTGCCGTGGACACGCTGAGCGGTGCTCAACTCGCCTCGATGCGGCCCACAGCCGCTGCCGATGCGGTCCGCTTTCTTCCTGGAGCCATTGTCAACGCCGCGGGGCAGCGTGGAGGACTTACTTCACTCTTCGTCCGCGGGGGCGAATCCCGCTACAACAAAGTCATTATTGATGGCGTCACGGTCAACGAACCCGGTGGGACTTTTGACTTCGGCACTCTGCCGCTCGATCAGATGGACCGAGTGGAGTTCGTTCGCGGGGCGCAGAGCACGCTCTATGGCTCAGACGCGATGACGAGCGTGGTGCAGACCTGGACGCGCACCGGGAGCACGCGTGTCCCCGAACTTCGTTTTGGCGCCGATGGTGGAAACTTCTCCACCGCGAATGGCTACGCCTCGCTGGCAGGCGCTCGCGGACGCTTCGATTACAACGTGTTCGGAAGTCAGTTCAATACGGATGGATCCGGTGTCAACACCGAATACTCTGATTCGCTGCAGGGAGGGAATCTCGGTGCTGCACTTAACGATCACACTGCGCTTCGTGTTCGCCTGCGCCACTCAAACAGCAACACGGGAATTCCCGGCGAATGGAGCTTCAACGGATGGGCCCCCATTCCCCCCGATCACAACGACAACTCGCATCTCAATACTATTCTTGGCAGTGTAGAACTCGCGGTAAACGCGCCTTCGCGATGGCAGCATCACTTTACGGGATTCGACTACAGCTATCGCTATGACGAGCTGAACCCTACGGGTGATCCCGATCGTGTCAGCCCGATCTTCGGCCAGTTCGATTTCCCCTCGCACGAAGTGGATCACATCAACCGCGTCGGATTCGAATATCAGGGCGACTACTCCGAGCGCGCCTGGGCGCACACCACGTTCGGATACCGCCTGGAAAATGAAAACGGATTCGTGGGCGATGTGAATTTCGGGCAGACGCATGGCCAGCGCCTTAACAACGATGTTTACGTACAGCAGCAGGCGACATGGCGAACCCTGAACATCATTGCCGGTGGACGCTTCATCCACAACAGCGAATTCGGCAATGCTGGCGTCCCCCGCGTCGCCGTGATGTGGCAGGCATTGCACGGTGGAGAAACTTTCTCGGGAACGAGGCTCCGTTTTTCCTACGCAACTGGATTCAAGGAACCGCGGCTCGAAGAAACCTTTGCCGGGCCGCCGTTCTCACAGGCGCATACCGGGCTGAAGCCGGAGCGCTCGCGTTCGTTCGAAGCTGGACTCCAACAGGATCTGCTGCGCGGACGTTTCGTGCTCAATGCGACCTACTTCAACAATCTGTTCCACGATCAGATCAACTATGTCACCGTCGATCCCGAGAACTTCATCGGCGAATACGTCAATGTAAATAAGTCCCTCGCGCATGGCGCCGAGATCGGCCTGCAAGCCAAGCTTCGCCCTCGCTTGCTGCTGAACTCCGCGTACACCTACACCTCGACGCAGATTCTGGACAATCCCGTTCCCATCGATCCGCTGTTCAATCCGGGGAATCCGCTGCTGCGCCGTCCGAAGCACTCGGGCACAATGCTGGTGTCGTATCTCGGGACGCGCTGGGGAGCGAACCTGGGCGGCAGCTTTGTGGGACGCCGTCCGGACGACGACTTCCTGGGTTACAACATCGATCACGCCGCGGGATACGTCCGCATGGACGTTGGCGGATGGTATGCGATCACGTCGCGAGTGACGACGTACGTGAATGTCGAGAACGCTCTCGACAGTCACTACAACGAAGTGGTGGGATATCCGGCGTTGCCGATCAACTTTCGTGCGGGAATGCGGTTCAGGCTGGGCGGAGAGATGTAGCGAAAAAATTGGCAGCCCCGGACGCATTCGCCCGGGGGGCCGAAGTCCATGAAACTGTGGATGACTAACTGAGTGCTGCGGCTAGCGACGCCTAACTTACCTTTTGCGGGGCGCGAGGAATTGGCATACTGGCCGCTAGCTTGGCCCCGAAATACTTGGTGCGGGCTGTCAGCAGTTTCTCGATCTCGACTTCCTTCAGAGGCTGCTGCCGCCCGAGGAGGTGCGTGACCAGCGCAATCTGCGCGAAGTGCTCAACAGTCTCCATCTTCATGTAGGCATGTTCAAGCGTATCGCCGTACACCACGACGCCATGGTTCGACATCAGGATTGCGTCGTAGTTCGGGACGTACGGTTCCAACGTCTGCGCGAGCTCGGAGGTTCCCGGGGTCCCGTAGCGGGCCAGAGGGATGCTGCCCAGACCCATGACCACTTCGCAGACGAGGGGCTCAGTCAGGGCGAGGCCTGCGGCGGCAAATCCAGTCGCGGTCGGAGGATGCGCGTGCACGATCGCCTTGACATCGGGACGCAGTCGGTAAATCAGCAGGTGCATGCCGATTTCGCTGGTCACGTTGCGGTGACCTGAGATGCGTTCACCTTCGGGATTCACGATGACCATGTCGCCGGGACGCATCGCGCCTTTGCTCAGACACGTCGGCGTCACCAGAATGCGGTCGGCCTTCAGCCGTACCGAGAGGTTGCCATCCATTGCCGCCACGAATCCCCGTTCGTGGAGCATTCGCCCGTATCGGACGATATCTTCCCTATGTTTTCGCTCTGTAACCATGGACACCCGTGGGGAGTATTGATAAAAAGCAGGCCGCACGCTCGCAACCGCATAGTATCAGTACAACTGCGGCGGAAACAATGCAAAATTTCGATCAAAATTCGTCCGGCGAAACCTCTGAAATGCCCGCATTTAGGCCTCGAATCCTTATAATCGCCTTGCGTGCTGGTCTCCGATTTCGCCTACGAACTTCCGGAAGAATTGATCGCTCAGCAGCCGCTTGCCGACCGCGCCGGGTCGCGGCTTCTGCACCTTTACAAGGAGACTGGAACCCTGGAAGATCGCCAGTTTCGTGATTTTCCGGGGTTGCTGCGGCCGGGGGATCTGGTTGTTTTCAATAACACGCGGGTATTCCCGGCGCGACTCTATGGAAGGCGCGGAGGTCTTAAGTCCCAGGCCCTCAGCCCGCACAATCCGGCATCCCGCGATTTTCTCCGTGGGCGCATTGAGGTTCTTTTGACCCGCCAGGTCAGCCACGATCCCAACGAGTGGGAATGCCTGGTGCGTCCCGGACGGAAGATTGGCGTGGGGGAGCATCTTTTCTTCGGGGCGACCGACGAACTCCGGGCCGAGGTGGTGAGACGCGGGGGTTTTGGGGAGCGCCGGATTCGCTTTGCGCCAGCCGAGGATTTCTTCGGGCTCGTCGAATGTATCGGGCATATTCCGCTTCCGCCTTACATCGCGCGACCCGATGCGCCTGAGGACCGTGATCGATATCAGACGGTATATGCGCGCGAGCGCGGGTCGGTGGCAGCTCCCACCGCCGGATTGCACTTTACCCCCGAAATCCTGTCCCGTCTGCGCGATCGCAATGTCGAGACCACGGAAGTCACTCTTCATGTTGGACTGGGAACGTTTCAGCCAGTACGCGCCGAGCGCGTCGAAGATCATCAACTCCACTCCGAGGCGTATTCCATCTCCTCAGAGGCGGCAACGAAAATTGGGAGAGCCCGGCGTGAGCAGCGGCGTGTAATAGCGATTGGCACTACGACGGTGCGAACATTGGAATATGCCGCGCGGCAGTCGGTCGGCGAGGTCTGTGCCGGTTCCGGCGAAGCGAATCTGTTTATCTATCCCGGCTTCCAGTTTCATGTGGTGCAGGGTCTGCTGACCAACTTTCATCTTCCCCAATCCACTCTCCTGATGCTGGTGTGCGCTCTGGCTGGAAAAGAAAACGCACTCGAGAGCTATCGCCACGCTGTCTCGGAGCGCTATCGGTTTTATTCCTACGGCGATTGCATGTTCGTCGAATAGCAGTCGCGGACTTGCGCCACGGCACTTTGAACGAAATTGCACTACAGGGATTTACTTAGAACCGCTCAGGACTTTGCCGTATACCCTACAGTTTCCCCAGTCCGCGATACTAAGTCGGTGGAGCGTGATCTCGAGCGTCGGATTCAGCAACTGTGCGCTCAAGTGGTTGCAACCGAAGACCCGGAAGAACTGAATCAGCTGTGCGCTGAACTGCAGAAAGCCCTCAAGGACCATATTGGCGGCATGCGCCAGAGGGTGAAAGAGTTTCGCTCCGCAACGAAGCGGCGCCCTGCGTATAAGAAGGAATGAGGACCACGATCGAACTAGAGCACCTGCCCGTCAAACCCCCGGACTGCTTGCGCTCGGAGTCTTGAAACAGTAGTTTTTCGACGAAGCGGGCCAACTCTTGCCGAATGGTGATCGCTGCCGCTTCGAACGTCAGCGACCACCGATAGGGTTTCGTGCAGAGGTTATCCCGAATGAAAACTATTCGGCAGGGGGTAGTGTCAACGGTTCGGCGAGCGTGAAGCTGAGAGCCGCTTCGGCCGGGATTTCAATTTGCTTATTCCCTGTAAACGTACCTCCGATAAACCCAGCCGCCGCTCCTACTCCCGCACCGATGGCAGCGCCTTTGCCTCCGCCCGCGATGCCTCCAATCAAGGCTCCGCCGGCTGCTCCTCCACCCGTTGTTGCAGCAGTCCTCTTGCCCTTTCCTTTGACCGTGCTGCTCAGCAAGTTGGTGTGGATGTTATAGGTGTGTCCACCCACGGCAATGCTTGTCAGAGTCAAGTCCAGCTGTCCTTCCCCTTTGACCTTGCCTTTACTCTTAGCTGTGACCACCGTGCCGCTCACCGAGGAACCTGCCGGCAGCGCCTGCTTACCATTGACGCTAACCGATTGCGCCAAGGAGGCGCCAAAACTCTGGCCCGACTGGCTGGTCTTGGAGCTCAGTGCATCCACCGTCTTGACAGTGAGAACCGTTCCAGCCGGAATCACAATGGGCTTTGGTTTGGGGGCGGGCGGGGGCGGTGCGGGGGTCGCTGCAGCTTGCTGCGGAGCTGGCGCCGCGGATTCCGCAGCCTGGGGTGCCGGGGCCATCGCCGCGGAGTCCACGGTCGTACGGTCGATCACATCGGAAACGCCCGGCTCTTCGTGGGCAAACTGCGCGATCTTATCCTGGGCTCCTGGACTGCTTACCCTTCCCGTCAGCGTCACTTTCCCTTCCTTTGCTGAGACGGAGACTTGTGAGTCCCGGGTTTGCGGATCCGCGGCCACTTTGTCCTGAATGTCCTTGGCAACCGTGTCATCGCTTGGGCGACGTGAGCAAGCCGCCGTAAGCCCCATGAATGCAAGCAACACGAGTACTGAAATGGTTTTGGTGCGCATATCTCCTCCGTTGAGCGGCCTGATAATAACCAAGGGGAACCAAGAGCGAATCTGTCAGTTGTTGCAGTGCCTCCAACGGCAGCCTGGAGGGAAGTTTTTGGGTCAGTGCTATGATTTTCGCCACAAAGGATTGCCATGGACCGGGCTGCCACCGAGCACATTTCGCCGTTCTTTATCGTCAGCAACGTCGACCGGACCATCGCATTTTACCGCGACAAGCTCGGCTTCGAGATGCGATTTCAGGAGCCCAGCTGCGAACCATTCTTCGCGATTATCGGGCGGGGTGGAGCACAGCTATTCCTCAAGTCCGACCAGAGCATAGATCCCCTGCCGAACCCCAAGCGGCATCCCGCCATGCGTTGGGACGCATTCGTTTACGCGCCCAATCCCGATGCCCTGGCTGCGGAATTCTCCTGCTTGGGAGCCACCTTCAGTGTCCCGCTCATGGATACTCACGACGGCCTACGAGGATTCGAGGTCTCCGACCCCGACGGATACGTCATCTTTTTCGGGCGACCCAGGTAGCAGTCCGGCTAACCTCGGCAATCGCGCAGCCGTCGGGTTAACCAAATCTTGCGACAATCTTCAAGTACGGGTATAACGTCACAACGTAATGAGGTGGCAGCGACCGAGAAAAAGGCCATGGCTCAAACTGGTGCCGCTCGTCCGATGGAGTCATTTCCTGCTGGGAGATACCTCGTCGAGTTTGCAGTGGTCTTGGTGGCCTATTTCATCGCAGGCAAGCTCGGTCAGGCCACTGCAAATATCCGAAGCGGAAACATTGGTCCGGTGTGGCCCGCGTTCGGAATCGCGCTGGCTGCGATCCTTTTGCGCGGATATCGCGTATGGCCCGCCGTTGCCGTGGGCGCATTTCTTGTGGCTTTTCTCAGCCCGGTCCCGCTGGCCACTGCGCTCGGCCAGGCATTGGGAGCCACTTTTGCCGCGCTGACGGGCGCATTCCTGCTTCGAAAACTTGCCCGATTCCGTCCAACGCTCTCACGCCTGTCCGATTCTTTGGCGTTGGTCGCACTCGGCGGGTTGGGCAGTGCCTTGGTGAGCGCGTCCATTGGAGTGGCCACTCTTTACCTCACTCGCGAGCACTCTTATGAAGGCATCGGCGAAGCATGGCTGATCTACTGGCTGGGAGATGCAACCGGAGTACTGCTCGTCACGCCCGTTGCCTTAACTCTCTTTGAGCTACGAACGCTGCGCAATCGGCGCCGCATCACCGAATTTCTCGTTCTTCTGCTGTTGCTCGGCGCCGTGAGCTTGACCATTTTCGGCCTTCCGAGTTCCCAGCAAGTCAAGCTGGACTTCCTGGCTTTTGCAGTCCTGCCGTTTGTGATGTGGGCGGCGATCCGTTTTGGAGTGGGCACAACAGCGCTTTCCATCCTCGCCGTTGCGACGATCGCCACAATCGAGACTGCGCTGGGGTCGGGACCCTTCGCCAGCGGCACTCCATTCTGGAATGCTGTGCTGTTGGATGTTTTCTTCGCGGTGATGTCGGTGTCGGGTCTTACGTTTGCCGCGGTGATCGCCGAACGCCACGATGCCGAGCTCCAAAGAGAAGAGATGGTCCGCCGGCGGGCCGCGCTAGAGGCGCGCCTTCGACTCGGAACCATTGTTGAATCCTCCAATGACGCGATCATTTCCGAGGGTTTGGATGAAATCATCGAAAGTTGGAACACCGCTGCCGAAGACATGTTTGGCTACAGCGAGGCAGAAGCGATTGGACAGCCGTTCAAGATGCTCATTCCTCCCGAACTGGAGGAGGAGGAACGGACCATGATGCGGAGGCTTGCGGAGGGCGAGCGAGTTACGAACCTCGAGACGATCCGCGTCACAAAGAACGGCCGCAAGATCGACGTTTCCATCACCATCTCGCCCATTCGGGATGCGAATGGAACGATCACAGGGGCCTCCAAGATCATCCGCGACATTACCCAACGGAAGCAGGCCGAACAGGCACTCTCCCGCATGAACCGGAGGCTGATTGAAGCCCAGGAGAAAGAGCGTACTCGCATTGCCAGAGAGTTGCACGACGACATCGCGCAGCGGCTTGCGCTATTGGCTGCCGGACTTGAACAGGTCCATTATGAATTGCCCGAATCCGAGCCGGAACTTCACACTCGCATCGATGGAGTCCGCACGCAGGCCATGCAACTAACCAGTGATGTCCAGACCCTTTCGCACGGGCTCCATTCTTCCAAGCTGGAATATTTAGGCATCGTCGTTGCCGCAAGCGGCTTCTGCAAAGAGCTGAGCGGCCGGCAAAAAGTCGAGATTGACTTCAGAAGCAGCAACGTGCCGAGTCCCTTGTCGGCGGAGATTTCGCTTTGCCTGTACCGGGTCTTGCAGGAGTCTTTGCACAACGCCGTGAAATACAGTGGCGTTCGCCGGTTCGAAGTTCGGCTGTGGGGGGCGACCGAAGAGATTCATCTCACCGTCAGCGATCTTGGTATCGGATTTGACGGAGCCGATGTTGTCAAAGGCGCTGGACTTGGCCTCACGAGCATGCAAGAGCGAATCAAAATGGTCAGCGGCCAGATCGCAATCGACTCGCAACCCGGCCGCGGCACAACGATCCACGCCTGGGTCCCCCTCCCCTCCGATATCGGGCCCGCCGCCCGCGCTGTGGTCTAATTTCGCCCGCTTGCGCTCATTGCAAGCGACGGACTCCACCCGTAATATGCAACACAGCTTCCGAGGAGAACCTACTATGGGCGGACTGCTCACCTCTGCGGGCCTGATCGCACTCATTACGCTGACATTCCTTGAAATTGTTCTCGGCGTCGACAACGTCATCTTCATTTCAATTCTGTCGAGCAAGCTTCCATCGTCGCAGCAGAACTCGGCGCGCCGGACGGGCCTCGTCGCCGCAATGGGCATCCGAATCCTGTTGCTGCTTTCCATCGTCTGGATCACCAAGCTGACCACTCCCCTCTTCCACGTATTGGGATATCCCTTCTCCGGACGCGACCTCATTCTGATTGGTGGCGGCCTGTTCCTGCTCGCCAAGGCAACGCTCGAAATTCACGAGCGCCTCGAGGGCGAAGAGGGGCACAGTTCTGCGCGGGTGCGGCCTTCGTTCACAGCGGTCATCATCCAGATTGCGATTTTGGACATTGTCTTTTCTCTGGATTCAGTCATAACCGCGGTCGGGATGGCCAATGACATCGCCATCATGGTGACCGCTGTGATCCTGGCCGTCGGCGTGATGATGTTCTCGGCCGCGCCCATCAGCACCTTCGTGAATCGCCATCCAACGGTGAAGGTTCTGGCGCTGTCGTTTCTCCTGCTCATTGGCATCTCATTGGTCGGCGAAGGCCTCGGCATGCACATACCGAAGGGCTACATCTACTTTGCGATGGGATTCTCAGTGTTCGTGGAAATGATCAACCTGCGCATGCGAAAAGTCAGTGCGCCCGTTCATCTGCACGAGCCCTATGTCTGACACGATTTGACGTGAAGAGCAGACAGGAGCGAAGAAACAAGAGCAGCGAAGCCCTAGGGTCCGCTGCTCCGTTGCTTCAATTGTGAATCGGCTTATTGGTTGAGCGGGTTGAACGTCAGGACGCCCGCTTCGGTGTTGGAGCAAACGCCAGCCGGGTCGACGCGAACCACTGCATCTTCCTCGGCGCAGAAGGCACGAATACCAGTCTGATTGACGGTGATCGGCACTCCCACGACGGTGTAGCCAACGTTGACGCCGCCAGCCACAGTGCCCGCACCGGTCGTGAACAGGTAGCCGCTTTTTCCGCTGCCGGCCGGGTTACCGTTGTTCGACAGAACCGCGTCGATCAAGCAAGCCGTGGTCGAGCTCGGGACGCAAGCCGCACCGACCGCGCCGCCCAGGTTCGTCAGGGCCGGAGCAAAGCCGACTGTCGGATACGTGGAGTTATAGGTAACTTCCGCCGTGTTGACTGTACGGATCGAAGACACAGCAGATGACTCGTTCGCGGCCATACGGGCGCGCAGCAAGTTCGGAATGGCGATTGCTGCGATGATCAGGATGATGGCCACCACGATCAGCAGCTCGATAAGGGAAAAACCTTTCTGTCTTTTCATGGATTGAAACTCTCCTCAGCAGGGACTCTTCGTCCGGTTGTGCCTCGTTTGCCCCTTGCCGCCCGAACCTACTCATTCAATTCTTGAGGGTGTCGGATGGTAGCGCAAATTACCAAAGCCCCCGTGGGCCACGCCGAAGTACATCGTGGCGACGGTAAATCCCAGTCTTTCGGGCACTTGGACCACAATTCCAGGCCGGGCAAGTTCTGATTCGTTTGCGGGTCCCCACAAGAAACGGCCCCGGACTTGGGAGTTCCGGGGCCGAAGGAGGTTCGTCGCTATTGGTTTCATTCCACCATAAGAGCGGAATGCAGTCGTTGACGCAGCGCAAGGAAGCGATTGGGCTGCGAACTTATTTCGCCTTCGCGTCGGCTGTGGTCGTGAACGTAATGGCCGTTTCGGTGTGGATTACCGCCTCCTGCTTGCCGGTTGCCGCTGCAACTCCGGTTCCCGCCCCGGCGCCAACGGCCGTGCCGATCAGAGCGCCCTTGCCACCGCCGGCAATCCCGCCGATCACCGCACCCGCGGCGGCACCTCCGCCGATTTTCGTTACGTTGCTCTTTGTATGGCTTTTGCCCTTTGCTCGGAATCCACTGGTGGAAAGCGGCAGTGTCTTACCGTTGGCCAGTTGAATCGAAGTGAGCCGGATCGTGAGCTCGCCCGGCGCGTGCAGCCGTCCGCTGGATTCGGCGTAGGTCACCTTTCCTCTGGCAGGTGCCCCGGCCTTCGCGATGGTCTTGCCGTTGACCACTACGTCTTTGACCAGGTTCGCGCGGAATGATTGTCCAACGTGTGCGCTGCCGGAATTGATTTGCGAGTCCGTGCGCACCGTGATGTGAGTTCCGGCCGGCACCTTCTGGGCGGCCGCTAACATTCCTACGGTCAGTAGAAAAACCACACACTTCCCGAATATCCTCAACATAAGTTCTCCTCAAAAAGTGGTAAAAGCGAAACGGTCAGGGTTGTGAGGTCAATTTTACGTAGGTTCTGGTTGCGCCTTGTCACACATTCGGGCTGCTGACGGTTACGTTGGACCCGGCACTCTCGCGTTAAAGGAGTTGGTCGTCGCGGACGCGGAGTAATACAGAACCATTACCTGCAACACGTCTTGTGCAGCGAAGCGTCAAGGATCGCAGAAGCATCCTTTGGACATTTTCGGCGCATCACACACTCGGTAAGGATCACCTCGTGAGCGCTCGCTTTGTCAATTCGTTGCCATGGTGGCAAGGCCTCGCGGTACTCGTTGGCCTTGTCGTCCTCTTGGGGTCGCTGACTCCACTGGTCGCGTCCGCTGAGCAAGAGGGTGGCGAAAGCGTACCTGTGGTCGCCATCGCAAGGACGGGAGTGAGTAGCTCCGCGTCCAGCGGCAACCGCACCGACCGTGCCAGCACTTCAAAAGCAGCTGCAATGATCCTGGTTGCAGATACCTTTCAATCAGCACGGGATCAGGTTTCCCCGCGTGTCGTAAGCAATCGAAGTGTTCTTGACGTTTCCTCTTCTTTCCGCTGTTAGCTCCTTTCTGTTGGACCTCCAAGAGCGTCCGATCATCACGCAGATTTTTGCGACTGACACGTTTGCTTTCGGAATGGAGGTCATCGCCATGGCAGGGACCGCTTCTGACTGGAACTGGCTGAGGCTGTATCGACAGGCTGTCCTTGAACCGGATCCAAGACAATTGCGTGTGCGTATCGCCAAGGCTCAACGCGCCATTTGGCGGCGCGCCCGGGAACTCTGGTACGCGGGTGTGCGTGACACTCCCGAGCGGCGGCAGATGGATGCTGCGTCTGATCTCCTCGGCATCTTGTGCACGCTTGCAGCCAGAAAGTGAATTCAATCGGAGATTGATATGAAACTGGAAATTCGCGGACGACAGGTTGAGATCACGGAGTCCATCCGTGAATACATAGAACGAAGGCTCGCTTTTGCGCTCGATCGATTCGCCCAAAAAATCCGCCTGGTGAAACTGAGAGTCCGAGATGTGAACAGCTTCCGGGGCGGAGTCGATAAGCACTGCCAGCTCGCCATCTCGTTCACGTACTCCTCGCCCATCACGGTAGAGAGTCGCGACTCGAGTGTTCAGGGTGCGATTGATCGCGCAGCCGTCAAAGTACGCAGCCTTCTTGCGCGCCACTTCGGGCGCGGCCGGAAACGCCGACGTGCAGGGAAGCCTGCCCACGAACGGTTCGATACTCCCGCATTCTTGACCGAGGGAGGTTCACCGTCATGAAAACGAAGCGAAAGAAAATTCTGCTGGCTGATTGTGACGAAGATGTCCTTATCGCTCTCGAAAAGCTGCTGGAGGATGCGGGGTTCGATACCAGGACGGCTTGGACTGCAATGGAAGCACTCCGGCTTGTCGATTCGTCCGCGTTTGACTTGGCGCTGGTGAACGAATACCTGCCCGATGCCAAGTGCGAAGAGGTGGTGAAGGCCCTGCAGAGAAGGGGAAAGAGCACTCTCTGCATCGTGATGCAACCGCGGGCCCCGCGCGACGTGGACTTCATGCGATTTGAGGGGGTGGGCGCAAGAGACATTGTCTGTAAACGTCCTTACCGGCAGATCGTGGAACTTGTGAGGGAGTGTTTCGTCGGCCATGAAAGGGAGGTCCTGGCGGCCTGAATGCAAACTGAGAAAAGCCCCGTAAATATCGAGGACTTCGTCAGGGATATCCATTACATCCTGGTATGCGGCGTCATTTGGCAAAAGACCGCGGATGTCGCCGCAGGCTGGGAACTGATCAGGGCACTTAACTCTGAAGATCCCTGCCTGAGAGAGATCGCCAAGCAGATTCTCGTCGAGTGTGGCCAACCTTCCATGACGCTGCTGGAGAGCGCGTTTGCGAACGGGAGTGTAACGCCAGATTCGGCCGGGGAATGCATCGCAGAAATCTTCCGGACGCAATCCAAAGTGGTGTGGACCGCTTGGGAACAACCCAGCAACTGAAGTTCGCATGGCTCTGCCTAAAAAGGAGGGTGGTTTGCACGATCACTACTGGCAGTTGACGAGCAGACCTCCATGACGGTCTGATTACCGCAGTGAAGGTCACCTTCACTCGGAGATTGAGATAGCGATGAGTGACGATCTAAAAGGGCACGGGCATGAGCTGTGGGCATTGAGAGAACGGGTGAAGGAACTGAAGTGCTTTTGCCGCGTGGCCTCCGCGCTCGCCCGCCTGGCAAGGACCGCCTCAGGCGGTGTTTCGCTGGGTTCTCGAAGCCCTTCCGGCGGCCTGGCAGTTATCGTTACCGATTGGAACTGCTCTCCATCCCGGTCGTTCTGATGGCTGAGCGAGATCAGACTTCTCAGAAAGAAATGCGCGATTGGGCGCAAAAGGGTGTGTTCTCAGTGGTCGCATCTTTATCAAGTGAGGTTTTCATATGCCCCCGAATCATGGAAATACGAAGTTTTGCTGGATCTGTGGGAAAGATATCATCCTCGAACACTGTGTAACCGATGAACACGGCTTGTCCGTCCACAACAGTTGCCACGAAAAGAAACTGCTGCTGAAGGCCGCATCGCAACACGTCGAGCTTTGGAAGAAAAACCAAACCACACGCGATGCGGCATGACGCCGCAAAACAAATGGAGTACGGCGAGCGGACTATTTCAAAACGATCCTGGATCGCGCGCGGAACAGTCGATACCCGGAATACCTGTGAATTTCCCGGAGCGTCGATCCACCCGTCTCTGACGTAATCTCAACTTCGCGTGGCAGTGACAACAACGAACGCACTTCCGGGATTCGCGTTGGCTCAAACTGAATGTCAGCCGTCAAGCGGTGCAGGGAAGCCTCGGGGATGGGGAAAAGCAGATCGGTCCGCAAGCGGACAATCCGAAAATCGGACGCGTCGACCCAGGCCACGCCCTGAAGAAACATCGGAACCGTCTTGCCCTCATAAAGAAATCTCGCAGGCGTCAGGACAGATTCTGGCTTTTGGGCAAAGGCCACAACCAGCGTGCGATGGCCGGTTATCTTCTGCTCGCCGAGATAACGGAATGTGGCTTGTGGACGATTCGGAGGATAAAAATGGACCCATGAGACGGCGAATCCCTGCGAATTCGGTCGGCGGGATCGCGATGCTGCAAGCGCCTGACTGGCACGCTCCACAGCCGCCCACGTCAACGATGGGTCTTTCATCGCATCCTCAGTCTGGAATTTTTCCCCGGTCTTAAGATCCAGTCGAAATTCACTGAGGCCAACTGCATTTCCTTCGCGGCGAGTCAGTATCAGGTAATCGTAGTCCGAGCGTGATTCGGGCTCACCCTGTGGTAGCTCAGTCACGGTCTCTCGCGAAATCAGGTTTGGCGTGTTGTGCGCTATCTCTAGTGTCTTAGCCCCGACCTTGTCGAGCAAGTCGGATAGCTTCTGCTGGTCCTGAGCCGGCTTTAGCCCCTTGAGCTCGGCGACGATCCCCTGCAGCTCCGCGATGGTGCACAACGTGAAATTCGGGAAATTTACTTCTGTTACCGTCGCTGGCTTCGGCGGATCTGCTTTCTGGGGATTAGTGCTAAGAACCGCATTCTGGTTCGCAGTCGGCGTCGCCGGCGATCCAATGCCTCCACTCTCAGCGTGATCCGCCTTGGCATAGCCGGCTGCCCCCAGGGTAATGCCACCTTCCTTCGTGCCGGGTTCGGCGAACCGCGCGTCCTCGATCGGACGGTTGATCTGCAGTTCGCGGACTGTAGTCACCATCTTCGAACTCGCGTACGCACTTTTGAACTCATGAATAGTTTTGAATGGGACTTTAATGCCGCCCACGTCGCGATAATCGGAGTATGTGGTGTGCGATCCAATCATGTCGATACGGAGCACCAAATAAGTCTCCGCATCGAAGTAGTAATATCCGGAGCGGTGCGACTTAGCGTCGTCTACCTTCACCTCCCACGCCATACGGCCCTCAACCTCTTTCTTCTTGCCCAGCCGCATCTTCAGGCTTTCTTCGCGCAAGCCATCCGGGATCAATTCAAACCCCTGCTCGCAATCGTAGTCGTGGCCAGGTTTGGGCTTGAATTCAAAACGTCTCAAATGCTGGTCGATCATCCATGAGATTTTTCCATCACAACCGTACAGCGAAATCACATGTTTCTTTTCATCGAGACTCGAACTGAACCTGAAATTGGGACTCTTGAAATAAAATTCATACGTTCCTTGCTGTCTGCTCTGCGGCGTGAGATCGCCATAGAGTTCACCATGTTCCGCGACTGTAGTGATGGAAGACAATCGACTTGCGCCGACCGCCTCCTTATACCTGGCAATCACTTGTTCGGCGGTTGTGGGTTCCGACTGAGAAAATGTGGGTGCGACTAACAATGCGACGAAGAAGAGGATGAATGCGCTTGAACAGACTGCAGCGAAGAAGCAGCTTCGACATCGTCGCATCCCGCCCAAGCCTGCAGCGGCCGAGCACATTTTGGAGATGAAGAGGGTCATCAGCAGCCAGCACCTAGGCTAGCCGAAGAACGCGCCGCAATTATATAAGGGCCATCCAGCTTTGCAGTGTGAGTACCGCAAAAGAGCTAGGAGTGGGATACTATTATCTCCGGGAGCGCATATGCAGCGCCTTGGCATAGCGTTTCTGGCAATCGCATTATTACTGGCCAGTCACGCTCAGTCTCAACAAACTCCGCAGGCACCCGGTCCGGTGAAGACGCAGACCGTTCCTGTCGCGAGTGCTCCTCTGCCACCTTCGCCTGACCACGCGCCCATTCTCGATCAGGGAACCACGCCTGTCCCTAGTAATTCCACTTCGCCCATCGTACGAACTCTTCGGCGTATGGAACCAAACTGTCTGGACGCGATCTTCCACCTGTGTTGGTCTTTTCCCCCTTCGGACGGCCCTCTTTACAAATCGTACGCGCAATGGCGAATCGCAGAAGACTTCGAACTGGGCGACGATTATTTCAAGAGAAAGAACTATCGCGGTGCAGAGTTTCGGTTTGAAGACGTACTCCAGCTTGAGCCTGATAATCCCGAGGCAACATTGAAGTTGGGCGAAGCGTTACAAAACCTCGGACGCAATGCAGAAGCTTGCACCCAATATAAAAGGTATCTGGAGATTGCTCCGGATGCAGCATTCTCAGATCGCGCTAAGAAGAGCCTACAAAAGCGATCCCCTTGTCCCTCTACACTCGTTCAATAAACCCCCCAATCTTGTGCAATTCGTCATTCCTTCTTCTCTCCGCCCTCCGAAGTGAGATAATCGCCCGTTCTTCACCCACCGAATGAACATTGCTGTGGCAGCACGAAGGCTTGTCCACTTTCATTCATGGAGGAGCAGAACTGTGATCCGGCCCTTGGTTGTCCTCAGCTGTTTGCTCGGCCTTATCTCCGGAATTGCTGGCGCTTCTGAACCGAGTGACTCTCACGCGACATCACTCCGAACAAACTGGTTCCTGCAGTCTTCCGCCGATGTGCAGGCCGAAGGCCAGGCAATTTCTACCGTCGGTTTCCAATCGGGCAAATGGTATCCCGCCACGGTTCCAACCACGATTCTCAGCGCTCTCGTCGAGGACAAAGTCTATCCCGACCCTTACACCGGCATGAACCTGCGCTCCATTCCCGGCACAACCTACCCGATCTTCGAGGATTTCTCGAACATCATGATGCCGCCGGCGAGCCCGTTCCGAAACTCGTGGTGGTATCGCACGGAATTCAAGCTCCCCGCGGACTTTAAGGAAAAAATCATCTGGCTGGGTTTTGACGGAATCAACTACCGCGCAAATGTCTGGGTGAACGGAGTCCGCATCGCCTCGTCTGAGAACGTCGTTGGAACCTGGCGTCTCTTCCAATTCGATATCACCTCTCTCGCCAAAATTGGCGAGACCAACGCCCTCGCCGTCGAGGTATTTCCTCCGCAGCCGCACGATCTGGCGATCACCCTTGTCGACTGGGCGCCTATGCCTCCCGACAAAGAAATGGGAATCTGGCGTGACGTACACGTCTTCTCCACCGGGCCAGTCAAACTCCTTGCACCAGCTGTGCTGACCAAGCTCAACCTGCCCGCAACGAATGAAGCCTCCCTCACGGTTCGCGCCGAACTCACCAGTGCTCTCAAAACTCCGATCGATGCGGTGGTAAAAGGACATATCGAGAATCTCAACTTCGAACAAGCGGTCCACCTCGCACCCATGGAGACGAAGGTGGTCCGCTTCACTCCGGACAACTTTCCTCAGCTGAAGATCTCGAATCCACGTTTGTGGTGGCCGGCGCAAGTGGGCAAACAGGATCTCTACCCGTTAGACCTCTCAGTCGAGACACAAAACGAAGTCTCCGACTCCGCGCATATCCGGTTTGGCATCCGCGAGGTCACGGCGAATCTTGATGACAAGGGCCACCGGCTTTTCCAGATCAATGGCAAGAACATCCTCATTCGTGGCGCGGGTTACAGCTTCGACATGATGTTGCGGTCGTCGCCGGAACGGCAGCAACAGGAGCTCAACTACGTTCGCGATCTCAACCTCAACGCCGTGCGCCTTGAGGGCAAACTGGAAAGCGATCACTTCTTCGATCTCGCCGATCAGATGGGGATCATGATTTTGCCCGGTTGGTGCTGCTGTGACCAATGGGAGAACTGGCCCACATGGGACAAGGAGAACGAACTCATCGCCTCCAGTTCCATGCGTGACCAGATCCGCCGCCTCGAGCGCCATCCCTCTGTCATCACATTCCTGTACGGCAGCGACTTCGCTCCGCCGGCGAACGTCGAGAAGATGTATCTCGGGATCATGCGCGAACTGGATTGGCCGAATCCCTCCAT